>ERZ834382.744-NODE-744-length-35496-cov-5.719929_pt1 | contig 35496 bp, 30 predicted proteins | sample MGYA00519692_ERZ834382 | MGnify/ENA primary metagenome ERZ834382 (study PRJEB31850, sample SAMEA3708751) | human gut metagenome | biome: human gut; feature: human-associated habitat; material: faeces | place: China | collected 2014 ...
GGATATAAAGTTCATACCGCTGTAATCCTCGTTTGATGACCCGGTAATTCTTTTTGCGGACATCGGAAAGACGGTGCTTCTCGAGGAATTCGTCGAACAATGCGATCAACGTCGGCTTGACGGTTTCTTCCGTGGCCGTTTCGACATTGTACTTTTGCGGATTGTAATATTGTTCCAATGCCTCTTTCAGCCACTCTTTCTGCGGTTCTGTCGTCTGTCGGGATTGATAGGTTTTTTCGAGGTAGGACTTGAGTTTGCGGGCTTCATCGTTGTAATAGGAACGCATTTCGTCGTCGCAAACGATTTTGCTTTTGACCTGTTCGGCCTTGTCATCCCAAAGATTGGGATTGATGGTGAGCCGGGTCGGTGCGACCATATCTACCTGTCTGCCATCCCGCAGACGTGCGTAAATGGTCGCCTTCGATTCTGTATCATAGCGTTTTACGCTCTTTTTGATGATGAGAGTTATTTTCATAGTACCCAGATTCCGGATTGACAGAGCAAAAATACGAAAAATTCCCCACATTTTCCCCACATCTGCTAAAATATGTTCAATCGGAATTTATCTGGTAAAATGATTAAATATTTATATACTATTGATAATAAATAAAATAAATATAAATTTATTCATTCTTGCCTCTATTTAAGTTTAATAGAATTTAATATATTCAAATGCGGCTCCGGGTACTGATTAAGGTGTCAAAACTTTGATTGTCAAGGTTTTGACTCCTTTTCTTTTTTGCCATGCCCTTCTGCGGCGGTTTGCTTTTCGCAGATTTGTTCGGGCGGTGCCGCTTTTTGAGAAGGAGCGTGATTTTGCCCGTTCGGGAAATTTCCTGCGGCGGAGCATGATATGCGCTTTCGCGTTATGCCGCCTCTCCGGTGCGATTTTGAGTTTTGATACTTAAGTTTGCCATTCGAGTTCAATTTTTGCATTAAAGAGGTGCGGGGAAGGCGAATGTCGTATATTTAATGCAATAAAATCAGCATGCATCCTAAATTCCAAATATATACCGATATTTCGTCTCTGCCGATAAGCGAACACGAGGCCTATCAGGAGGAGGGTTTCTGCGGTATTTGCACGGGAGGTACCGCTGTGATAGAGGTTTTTTCGGTGCGCAGTCCGATTTCCGAAAACGATATCGTTACGATTCTGCCGTTGCAGCTGGTGTCGATCCGCGAGGTCAGCGACGATTTCTCGATGACCTTTTTCAAAGTAGACAAGGAGATGTTCCTCGACATCATGAGCGGGCTGGGAAAAATAACCCCGGATTTTTTCTTCTATATGCGGAAGAATTTCCTGTACAGCGTCAACGACGTGGACCGAAACCGGTTTCTGGGGTTTTGCCGGACGATCGATCTCAGGGGCAGCAACGACGATCCCGTTTTCCTGCGGGAGACCATTCTGCACCTGCTGCGGATTTATTACTGGGATTTCTATGTCCTTTTCCAGCAGACGACGAGCGCCAAGAAGCGCCCTTTCGTGAATACCAACAAGGAAAATATCGCCATGCGGTTCGCCATGCTGGTCGGCGAACACCACAAAACGCGCAGGGAGGTCGCTTTTTATGCCGATAAATTGTGCATATCTCCCGTATACCTGACCAAAGTCGTTCAGGAGGTAAACGGCCAGTCCGCCCATGAGATGATTGCCGACTACGTCGTTATCGAGATCAAGACCCTGCTCCGGGACGCGAGGCTCGACATAAAGGCCGTGGCGCGGCGCGCCGGCTTTGCCAACCAGTCTTCGCTGAGCCGCTTTTTCCGCCTGCATACGGGCATGTCTCCCACGGAATACCGCCGTACGATCCACGTTACAAGATAAACTCTTGTTCCGTCCACGGTTTCGGAATCCCGTATCGTGCAAACCCGTCCGATGACCGATATGCGGCGTTCGTAAACAGACGCGCCGGTTTTTCTGCCGCTGTTCCGATCGGCTCCGGCGGAGGGTCGTTTTGTTCCGGGAACCGGAGGTAAATCGTTGTATGGCAGACAACGCTAAACTAATCTCCTGTGCTCCGGCTCCCCTGAACAAAACGCCGTTCCTTTTACGGCTTGTGACGGAATTGCTCCGTAATGTCTTCCATTGCGCCCGCAGGACCGATTCTGTAGAGCCGCTGATTGGTCGTCGGTGAAGTCAGCGGCCCCAGCGACTCGACCCACCCGCCCAGTTTGATGTAATCGAACACCTGCGGCGCGAATCCTTCCGGCAACTCCTGCCGTCCCGAATACCAGCCGACGTGCAGGACCGGCAACTCCTGCCGCACGACCTCCGCCAGCCGGGCGATCCGGTGCGGCGCGGCATCCCCGCCCATAAAGCAGACGCAGGTCACCGACCGTCCGTATCGCTCCAGCAGGGCGCGCAGTTCCGGGGCGTCGAGCACATGCCCCGCATCGGCCTGCAGGTGGGGGCTATGACACCCCGGACAGCGGTTCGGGCAGTTGGCGATGTTGATCGCCAGCGTCGTTTCGCCCGGAATCTCCGCGAATACGATGTCGAAATTGTAGTATCGGACTACTGTTTCCGGAGCTGTCATACGGCCTCCTGAGCGGGCGAACTTTTCTGTCCGGCCGGTTCTTTCTGTGCGAACGGTTCCTGCTGCGGGTGCGCACCCTGCTGTCCGGGTGTTTCCGTGCTGCCCGCCGCCGGTTTCATGTTGCCGTAATAGCGGCGTTCGGCCTCCTGCTGGCGTGCGGCCGAGAAGTTCGAGACCCGTTTCATGTAGCCGATCACGCGCGTCAGGTAATCCAGATCGTCGCTATGGCATGCGGGACATGCTTTCAGATAGCGTTTGTCGATATGCCCGCACTTGTTGCAGACCGTATTGGGAATGTTGAACGTAAAGTAGTTGCAGCCCTCGGCCGCGGCCACGCGCAGCAGGTGGCGGTACTGCTCCTTCGAAAGGTGCTCTTCGAGATTCATGTGTAGCGCCGAGCCGCCCGTGAGGTGGTCGATGTAGCGGCGTCCGTGCAGCCGGAATTTGTCGACGACGTTCAGCGACTGGTCCTCGACGACGTAGAAATAGGAGTTGTAGCAGTCGCGCGGCACGGCGTATCCGTCCTCGCGGTCCCATTTGGCGTGCTTCACGCCGACGTTTTCGGCGGGGATCATCTCGCAGTTGAACATCAGCTCCTTGGTGCGGTATTTCTTGTTGTAACGCTCGATCAGCCCCAGTACGTTCTGCACGAAAGCGACGTAGTCGTCGTTGTCGTCGATGCGGATTCCCAGAAATTCGGCGGCTTCGACCAGTCCGTTTACGCCGATGGTCAGGTATTGGCGCGAAAGGTTGATGTAGCCCGCATCGAAGAGCGGCAGCATGCCTTTGGACTTCAGTTCCTTGAGGTTTTCGTTGTAAGCCGTCTGTACTTTGTGTACCAGATCCGTGATCTCTTCCAGATAGGTGAGATAGTGCATGCCGTTCTTCACGGCGTACTGGATGCAGCGGTTGAGGTTGATCGTCAGCACGCTCTTCGAGCCGGTCGAGACGCCGCCCGCGCCGAGCGTGTAGCTGAACCCGTTGTCCTGAATCTCGTTCCGCAGACGGCAGCAGCTCGACAGCGAGTCGGCGTTGTCGCTGATATAGGTGAAGAACGAGTGCCCCTCGGCGTACATCTGCGCCGTGATGTCGCCCCACTCCCGGTCCATCACGTCGCCGTCTTTGGTCAGCAGCGCCATCGTCTCTACCGGGAAAGTCAGCACGGTCTTGGTGCGCTCGCGGTTGAACCACCTCATGAAACGCTTCTGCAGCCACGACAGCGACTCCCAGTGCGGATGCGAACCGTCGGGAAATACGAACTCCCCGAACAGGCTTTCGAAGTAGTAGCGGTCGTAGTAGGCCACGTTCCAGAACACGGCTTGGAAGTTGCGCGCCCCGGTCGGCTGGTTGATCGAGTAGACGATCTGTTCGAAGCAGTCGGTGATTATCTTGTCTATCGTGCGGCGTTTTTTCGAGAGGTCGGCCACCTCGTCGGCCCGCTTGTAGTAATCTTCGCCGTACTCCTGCTCGATGAAATAGTTCATGTACATCAGGAATTCGGGCGTGGCGCATGCGCCCGAAAGCATCGACGACACGATGAAAACCATGTTGACGAACCCGCCGCAGAACGATTTGAGGTTCGTCGGACGGGTCGAGTTGCCGCCCACCGAGAGCGTGCCGCCCAAGAGCCACGGATACATGGTGATCGAGGCGCAGTAGTTGGCCATCGACGTCTCGTCGTTCTTGTAGATGAAGTGCTCCTTGAGCAGGTGCAGGTATTTGTCCGACAGCTCCTTGCCGTACATCTCCTTGATGCGGTCGGTCAGCAGGCGGCGGTTCAGGCGGATGAAGTTCTGCTTCGGCAGCTCGCCGATCAGCGTGGCGATATTCTTGTTTTCGACGTTGGCGTTGGCGTCGTATTTCGAGCCGGTCGCCGGGTTCGAGGCGTCGCAGTAGTTGATCAGAAATTCGAGTTTCTCGCGGTCTTCGCGCTCTTCGGTGTGTTTCTGGCGGTAGAGCATGTAGCTCTTGGCCACCGCGAAGTAACGCTCGGCCATCAGCGCCACTTCGACCTGATTCTGAATCTCTTCGACGCTCATGCCGTCGGACACGTGTACGCGGCTCAGTATCGACGTGATGTCGTCGTCGGTGGCGTAGCTGCCGACCGAAAGGAAGGCCTTGCGTACGGCGCGTTTGATTTTCTCGACGGAAAACGCTTTGCGCTTGCCGTCGCGTTTTACGATGTAAAGTTCGGAAATGCCCATATTTTCTCCTGTTTTTGTTGTTGGCCGGTTATGCGATAAAGCCCGCTTTTGCCGGCGGACGGCCGCCTGAAAAGCATGGTTTCACCAAAAAAATCAGTGTAAAACAAAGTTGCTGCACCGCTCTATATCCCGAAAGCGGGTGCCGTATATCGGTCAGGCAGGTCTTCTGACTCGCTCCTTCCGCACGCCTTCCCGTCCGACGGACAGTGGCTCTGAGAGTGTGCGGAGCGCAACGGAGCTTACAGCTACGGGGATAGTCCCTGATTTGCACAGGAGTTCCCTTTTGATCCCAAGCCGGCAGCCGCCGGCGGGGAACCTTGACCGGGAGCAAATATAGAGATTGTTTCCGAGGCGGCAATCGTTCGGCGCTCCAATTAATGAACAAATTGTAAACAATACGGCCGACGGCGGCCTACGCGGAAAAAATATGCCGCGTCCGCCCTCATGCGGCGATTTTTCGCAAAAGCTGTCCGCATGCGCCTCTCTTTGGGGGCCGGGTGGCGCAAAACCGATAAATTTTGCTACCTTTGCCGCCGTATGAGAGCATCCGTCAAAAAGATATACGCTTCGTTCGGTCCCGACGCCTTGGTCGCGTTCTGGCTGGGCGTATGGTGGGTGTGCAACCTCTTTCAGGCCGGGCTTACGGAGCTGGCCAACGACGAGGCCTACTACCATATGTTCGCCGAAAACCTCTCGTGGGGCTATTTCGACCATCCGCCGATGACGGCGCTGCTGGTTTGGCTTGGGGAGCATCTCTTCGGCGGGGAGTTCGGCGTGCGGTTTTTCTTTACCCTGCTGCAGCCGCTTTACCTCTTTGTCTTCTGGCGCATCATCCGGCCCACAGATGCCGACCGCCGCGATGCGGGGCTTTTCGTCATGCTCTCGGCCGCGACGCTTATGTTGCAGTTGTACGGTTTTATCGCCGTGCCCGACGGTCCGCTGATGATGACCGCGGCGTTGTTCCTGCTCACCTTCAAATGGTTCACCGAAGGGCGGCGCGCGGCGTGGCTCTGGATGGGCGTGGCCATGGCGCTGATGGCCTACAGCAAGTACCACGGGGCGCTGGTGGTGCTCTTCGCGCTTGCGGCGACCCCCCCCCGCGTGTTCCTGCGTCCGACCCTATATCTCAGCGGCGCGGTGGCGCTGTTGCTGCTCGTGCCGCATTTCGTGTGGCAGTACGAGCACGACTGGGCGTCGCTGGCCTATCATCTGGCGGGGCGTAACTCGGTCTTCCGGCCCGGTTACGTCGCCGAATACCTGCTCAACCTGCTGGTCGTCTTCAACCCGTTCTTCGTGCCGCTCTATGTCCGGTCGTGGATCGCCGTGAAGCCGCAGAACGCCGTCGAACGCGCGCTGAAATTCATTCCGGCGGCGTTTATCGTCTTTTTCCTGCTTTCGACGCTGCGCGGATACGTCCAGCCCCAGTGGGTGATCGTCGCCGTGTTCGGACTGCTCTATACGCTCTTCACCTACGCCCGGCGTCATCCCCGGACGCGCCGCTACCTGATGCGCATGGGGTGGGTGACGCTCGCCCTGATCGCCCTGACGCGGCTGGTGATGATCTTCAATCCGCTGGGCATCCGTTACGAAGTGTTCGACAACCGCACCAGTTACGGGGAGATCGCCGAAATCGCCGACGGCCGTCCCGTCGTTTTCCGCCACGGTTACGCCGTTGCAGCCAAATACGCCTTCTATACCGGCGGAGAGGCCTACTGCCAGCCCAATATCCGCTACCGGACCCACCAATGGCAGTTCCGTGACGACGATACGCGCTTTGCCGGCCGCGAAGTGCTGGTCGAGACGCCTTATGACGAAGCCGACACGACGGGCCGCGTCCGGAGCGTCGTACTGCCCAACGGCAAGCGTTTCACGTGGTTCGTCGATACGCATTTCCATCCGACCCGCCTTGTGGACATCTCCTTTACGGGGCTTCCCGAACGTGTCGCCGCGGGCGATACGCTGCGGCTTTCGCTGCGAATCGACAATCCCTATCCTTATAATATCGACTTGGGCGGCGACATGTCGCTCGTCATGCTCTGGAAGCACGGCCGTTTCCGCGTCGAGGAGTTCGACACCGGGGAACGTTTCCGGATTCCCGCCGAGGAGGAGATCCGGCGCGAAGTGGCGTTCGTCGTGCCCGAACAGCTGGCCGGGACCGATTTCGACGCCGGCTTCGCCCTGCGCCGGGAAGGGTATACGAATTGGTTTAACGGAAAACCCCTCCGCACGGAGGTTGCGCGATGATCGAGCAGTTTCTCAAATTCTGCATCGTGGGCGGTTCGGGCGTCTTCGTCGATTTCGGAATCACCTACCTCTGCAAGGAGTGGCTGAGGCTCAACAAGTACGTCGCCAATTCGCTCGGCTTTCTCTGCGCCTCGACGACGAATTACATCCTGAACCGGATCTGGACTTTCCACAACGAGAATCCTGACATTACGGGACAGTACCTCCGCTTTCTGGGCATTGCCGCCGTGGGACTTGTCATCAACAACCTGACGATCTGGCTGCTGCACGGCCGCTTCCGCCTGAATTTCTATCTGGCCAAGCTTTTCGCCATCGGCGTGGTCACCTTCTGGAACTTTTTCATGAACTATTTCTTTACGTTCTGACCTCTTTGCTGGAGCGGGCGTAACGATATCGGATTGCCGCCGGAATTGCCGCCGTGTTTTTCGATGCAATTGTCATTATTGCGGTCCGCAACCTTTGTATGTGTTATAAAATCCAAGGTTTGATGAAAATTCAATTTTCATCAAAATATATTATGAAATATTTAGTAAGTGTATGTGGGATATTTAATGTTTTATAGTATTTTAGGTTTTGGATATCCGCTTGTGTTCTCAAATTCAAATTTTGTGTCACTAACTTTTCAGTTTTATGAAACGTATTACATTGATTGTGATCGGTTTTGCGATCTTCGCAATGTCGTGTCAAACTCAGGAAAGCGAATCCGCCACGAATTTTCCTTCTGAAACGCCATTGCAAGCGGGTGCGGAACATAATCTTTATCTACAAGAGATCCTTAATTATTTTGGTGAGAATCCTGATGTTATGACGCGTGCTTCAGGGACCGCAGAGGATTTTATCAAACAGATGGCAAGTGTGCAGACGGCTGCATTGAAAAATCAGAATTTCAGAAACATGTCCACTGCACAGATAAATGCCTTTGTGCGAAATTGTGTGGATGTTTCGGTTGATCCGGCAATTATTGCTGCCGTTGAATCCTCCCTGCCGACGAAAGGTTTTTCCATTATTCCCGAAATGAATCGGGACGCCCCTTTGACTTCTGCCGTGAAAGGTTATATGGAGGAAGTGGAGCGTCTTGAAACTGCAAATGATTCTGATGCTGTATTTAAATCTAAAATGCAAAAAGCATATCTGACGTGGTATCGTGCGGCTGACGATGACGATGATCGGAAGTTGATCGCAGATTCGTATAATGTCTTTTTGGGTTCTTGGGAATATTGGACGGACAATGGTAGAGCGTGGGAGATTGGATTGAAATCTACCCGTACGATTAAGTCGTTCCTCAAGAAACTTGTTATTGCAGATGTTAAAGCAACAGCATGGGCTTGTTGGAAAGCAAAAATATATGCTCTCGTATTCTGGAAAGCTATGCTTGCAGCAGGTGCTTCCGGCAGTGCATATGCTGCGATTCGTTATTTGGTTTTTTATGAAATAATTTTCCATGCCAGCGCTGACGGCATGGGATATTATCGGATAGGAAATCAGATGTTCACAGTGGAAGAGGTGAAAAATATGCTTTGCAGGGAGATTGCACGCCAAAATCCTGAGCTGAATTTGTCCGTCGAATAACCGTATGCTGCGGATCGTTGCCATAACCCTGATTCAGGGGATGTTGCCCGCTATTTTCGGGTTGGTGTTTTTATGGATAAAATCGGACGTAACCCTTATCGCTCCGTGGCCAATGCTGATGCTGTTTATCTTCTTTGCGAATTTGCTGATCGTTGCGGCAGGTTGGAAATATCTCGGCGTTACGCGGAGCGACAGGCAGGCGCAAGCCATACTTATGTTCCTTGCCGTTTTCGAGCCGTTATTGACCTATAAAGTGCTTATTGCCGAGGGAACGAATTTGACGCCGTGGGTGCAAATCGCTTGTTATTGCGCCGGACAGGCTGCTGTCTGGGTCACAATCGTCTGGGGGCCAGAGATATCCGGCTATTTTATGCAGCGACGTTGGGATAAAAAGGTGCTATCCGGAGAAAGGAAATTTCCGTCTCGCAAAGAATTCTTGGAAAAGCGGGAGCGGCACCGGGCGCAGAGATACAAAAAATAGTATCTCATAAAATAGACGAAGAAATTACATAATCCGATCCCGACAAAAATTTTTTACTTTTGGTTAGGATCGGATTTAAATTCTATTTTTCATATTCTGTGCTTTTTTCGCGGCCCTGATTTTGCGCAGCGGGAGTCCCAGCACGCCGAAGAACGCTTCGCGGAAGATGCCGCCGCTCATCTTGGAGGTACCCTCGCGGCGTTCGACGAAGATGATCGACACCTCCTTGAGTTTCAGCCCCAGCCGCCACGCCGAGTATTTCATCTCGATCTGAAAGCCGTATCCCTTCATCCTTACGGCGTCGAGGTCGAGCGTCTCCAGCGCATGGCGCGAGTAGCAGACGAATCCCGCCGTCGCGTCGCGCAGGGGCATGCGCGTCACGATGCGCACGTACATCGAAGCGAAGTAGGACATCAGCAGACGCGACATCGGCCAGTTGACGACGTTTACGCCCTGCACATAGCGCGAGCCGACCACCACGTCGTTGCCCTCGGCGGCGGCTTCGTACAGCCGCACCAGATCGTCGGGATTGTGCGAGAAGTCGCAGTCCATTTCGCAAATGTAGTCGAATCCGTTGTCCAGTCCCCAGCGGAACCCCGTCAGATAGGCCGTTCCCAGCCCCTGTTTGCCGCTGCGCTCCAGCAGGTGAAGCGTTTCGGGGAACTCTTTCCTGCGTTGCCTGACGATTTCAGCCGTCCCGTCGGGCGAACCGTCGTCGATGACGAGCAGTTCGAAAGGTTCGGGCAGCGAAAAGACCTTGTCGATCATCGCCGAGATGTTTTCCTTCTCGTTGTAGGTCGGAATGATTACCAGTTTGCGCATAGGGCCTTGTTTTCGGATTTTCTATACAAAGGTAGCATTATTTTGCAAAAACGCGCCGCCCCGGCTCTTTTTCTGCGGGGACGGCGGATATTTCCGGCGCTTTGCGCGGGAGCCGCGCACGCTTTTTACCGGCGGCGTTTCATCGCCCGGATTTCCTGCTTCGCGGCGTCGCTCACGCGGTAGGACTCGATGATTTTCTGCAGCGATTTGTTGTAGGTCCAGTCGTCCAGCGAACAGGTGCCCAGCCACACGTGCGTGCGCTGCGGAAATTTGACGTAGCAGACCGACACCGCCCATGCCACGGCCATGCGGGCGTAGTAGGCTTCGTGGCGGATGCCGTCGAGCTGCCGCAGAAACGCTTCGAGGTGCTGTTCATCGACGAAATTGCCCAACCCCATGACTACGGCGAAACGCACGTCGTATGCGGCCTGCGCGTGAAAATAGGGTTGTATGAATTCCCACATCGGCTGCCGCTCGGCGGCGCGGAGCCGCCAGCAGAAGCAGTCGCAGACGGCCCAGTTGTCGATCTTGGGTACGAAGCGGGCCACGTGTGCGAGCTTTTCGGCGGGTTCGCACCGGGCATAGCCGATCACCAGCCCCTGCAGCATTCGCTCTTCGAAGTAGAAATCCTCGGCTTCGGCCAGATATGCGCGCCAGTCCCCGGCGGCGATCTCCTTGGCGATGCTGCGCAATACGGGCAGGCGTATGCCCAGCACGTTTTCGACGCCCGGCATCAGCGCCGAGGTGAATTTCATGTATTTAGGCTCGGTGAGTTCGAGCAGTTGTTCACGCAGCGTCATCGTTTGCCGAATTTGGGGGTTATGCCGATGAAAAAGGAGACGTTGAGCCGCGGCATGGGGCGCGAAAGCACCGATTCGTACTCCTCGTTGAGCAGGTTGTGGATGCAGCCTTTGAGCGAGAACGACGCCCATTTGCAGTCGAGTCCCTTTTCGAGCGAGAGGTCGCTCATGAAGTAGGGTTTCACGCGGCCCAAGACGCCGAGGTCGTTGCTCGACATGGTGTAACGTTCGCTGTACCAGTTCCATTTGTAGGTCAGCTCCCACCGCCGCCACTCGACGCGCGCCGTGAGGGCCGCCGAATAGACGGGAATGTAGACGAGCTGTTTGCCGACCGATTCGTCGGCCGGGCTGAACGGATCGCCCCGGTTGATCGAACGGGTCCATGCGAAATTGCCGTCGAGGAGCAGTCGCCAGCCGCCCGAAGTCTCGGCTTCGGCCGAGAGTTTGGCTTCGACGCCGTAACTGTGGACGCGGCGGATGTTGATCGGGGTGTAGATACCCAGTTTGGGACTGCCTATCCAGAGTATCCAGTCGTCGATGCGCGAATCGAACGCCGTGGCCGACGCGCGCAGCGAACGGGCGTCGCCTTTGAGCGTCGTTTCCAAGCCCGCGTCGAACGTCCAGCCCCGTTCGGGTTTGAGGTTCTTGTTGCCGCCGGGACGGAAGTAGAGGTCGTTGAGCGTGGGGTAGCGGTAGTTGCGGGCGGCCGAAGCCCGGACGACCACGCTGCCGCGTTTCGAGAGCACGTAGTCCGCGAACAGCGCCGGGATGACGGGCGTGGTACGGTCTCCGTATAACTCCCACCGCAGGTCGGCGGCGACGCCCAGCCGCGGCACGGGACGCCATTTCACGGCGGCGAACGCCGAAAGTTCGAACCGCTCCTGCCGGTAGAGCGTATCGGCCCGCAGGCCGTTGTTGCCGATCACCGAGAGGTCGCCGCTGCGCACCCGGTGCTGATGGAGGGCGGCGTTGGCCGAGAAGAGCCACTTCTCGCCGAGCGCATATTCGGCTTCGGCCTTGGCGAAGAGCGTGTGAATGCGGCTCCGGGCGTCGGTATTGACGACGAACTGCCCTTTGCCTTCGGGGTCCTGCTTGAGCAGGTAGCGCAGATCGGTGTAGGTGTAACCCGCGCGTGCGCCGAGTTTCAGTCCGTTGCGCAGCCGCTCCCAGCCTGCCACGGCCCGCAGCGTGCGCTCGTCCTGCGTATTCTGTTTCTGTTTGCTTTTGTTGCGGTCGGACGTGAGCATCGCCAGTCCGCGGTGCGAATCGAGGTACCATGCCGCCAGCGAGAACCGGTCGCCGCCGCGCGTGGTGTAATAGAGTTCCTGCATGACGTGCAGGTCGCGGAATCCGCCGTTGCGGTTGCGCTGCAGGGGGTAATATTCGCCGACGATTTGGCCGTCGTCGTCGGTTACGAACTCTTTCGAGTTGTAGTTGCGGAAGCGGAAATCATTCTCCGAGGTGCTGTAAAGCACGCGCGTCGAACTGCTCCACCGCGCGCCTCCGTAGGTCAGGTGCAGGAATTCGTCGAACGTGGCGAACGACCCGATGCCCTGCACGTAACGCAGCCCCAATCCCTGCTCCGCAGGGGCTTTGGTCGCCAGCGTCACCGCGCCGCCCAGCCCGCCGCCGGTGACGCCCACCGAGCTGGCTCCGTGATAGATCGTCGCGTCGTCGATGAAATAGGCGGGTATCAGCGAAAAATCGACCTGTCCGAGCATCGGCGAATTGACCTTCATGTCGTTCCACGTCACCTGCGTGTGCGAGGGCGCCGTGCCGCGGAACGAGGCGGTCGCGAGCGTTGCGCGGCCGTAGGATTTGATGAAGATGGTCGAACCCGTCGCCAGGGCGTCGGCCAGCGATGCGGTGATGTTTTCGCGCAGGACGAGCGTGTCCAGCTCGGTGCGCTGTACGCCGATCTCCTTCATCGGGCGGCGTCCCGAAATATCGACCGACTCGATGGCGATGGTGCGGGCCGTCGAGTCACGCTGCGCCGCGGCGGGCAGGGCGCAGGTCAGGCAGAGGAGTATCGTCGCGGTGCGCAGCACGCGGTCAGTTGCGTTTGGTTACGGTCCGGTAGCAGCCGATGCCGCACACTTCGGTCGAAATCTCGCCGATCAGCGGGGCTTTGGCGTTCACGCCCGTCTGCACCTTGATGAAGTCGATCTGCTGCAAGTTGGCGGGCGAACCGTCGGCCGTCACGGCGTCGCTGATGCGCAGGCGGTTGGTCGTTCCGATCCGGTCCACCGTCGAGAAGTTGTCGGCGTAGCCCCATGCGAACGCCTGAGGTCTCCACTGTCCGTCGGCCTGTTCGACGTTGTCGCGCAGCCGCGTGCCCGTGAATTTCAGGTCGGCGGACTCGATCCATGCCGGGCAGTAGGACGCCTGCGTATGTTCGTCCATTCGGTCGATCGTGCCGCTGCCGCCCCGGTCGTCGGTCCATGCGGCGGAGCCGTCGGCGAGCGGCGTGTAGGTGACCGCATATCCCCGGATCGTCGCGGCGTTGTCGTACTCGCTGCCTTTCAGCTCGTACCACGTGTCGTCGGGCACTCCGTTGCCGTTGGCGTCCTGCATGACCCAGACGACGCCCGGCTCGGACGAGGTGTTCATGGCGTTGCCCTTGACGTAAAGGTCGTAACCGCCCGTGTTGGGTACCGGCTCGGCGAATGCCGCGACGAGGTATCCGCCCCATCCGCCGAGCGAAACCCAGTTGTTCTCGGCGAAGCGCGCGGCAGCGTACCGGCAGGCTTTCTCCGGCGTATCCACGTTGTCGAACGCGCCGCCGGAGCGCGCCTCTTCGTTGATGAACTGTCCCGGTGCGGGAGTGTATTCGAGAATCCGGGCTACGGGTTCGTCCGTCTGCGTGGTCGTGACCTCTTCGCCGGAGTTGCAGGCGGCCAGCAGAAAAGCCGCCAGAGGGAATGCGTATTTTTTCATCTTTTTCGAATGTTTTTTACGGTTTGAAACAGAACGATCCGGGGGTGATGCCGACGCGTATCGTGTCGACAGCCGTGCCCCGCGCCGTGAAGCGGTAGACCAAGCCGTGCTGGACGTAGTCGATGGCGTCGGCCACGTAGACCTCCGAAGTCAGCGGATCGACCGCCACTTCGTAATAGGTGGTCTGCGTATAGGGCAGGAACGGCGTGACTGGCAGCTCCTCGGCATCGACCCGCATGCGCCAGACGTCGCGGTTGATGAAGTAGAGCGTGTCGCGCGTGCCGTTGAGGGTGACCGACGAGGGATGGTCGCCCGCGGCGAACGTATAGGTCTGCTCGACGCGGCGCGTGGCGGCGTCGATGCGGTAGAGCGCCGCCGGAATGCCTGCGGTGCGTCCGTCGGTGACGGTCCAGAGTTTGCCGAAGCGGTCGAGGACCAGCGACGAGGGCTGCGGCCCGACCTCGATCGAGTCCACCAGCGTTTCGCGTACGGCGTCCACGACCAGAATCTTGTCGTCGTACGACCAGCAGTTTACGAACACTTCGTCGCCCCACTGCACCATCTGTTCGGTCGATTTGTGGCCGTTCATCGGAATCCGGCCGCGGATGCGGTTGTTGCGGGAATCCACGACCGTGATGCGCGGATCGTAAAGGTCGGTGATATAGGCCGTCGTGTCGTTGGGGAAGTGGATGTAACGCGGCGAGACGACCCCTTCGATCACTCCCGTGACGCGGAAAGTCGCCGGGTCGATGACATAGACCGCGCCCGAATTGTTCACCACGACGTATCCGCGTCCTTTGTGGAGGGTCATCGACTGGGCGACGTCGCCCAGTTTCATGCCGTTCGCGCGGATGAAGATTTCGTTTTCGACGCTCCGTGCCGCCGGATCGTAGAACGACAGCGAAGCGTTGTCCCAGCCGAAGTTGCCCTCGCACGTGATGAACACGCCGCGCTGCGACTGCGCGAACGGCTCTTCATGCAGCGGTCCGTAGTCCATGCAGGCGCAGCAGAATCCTGCGCCGGCGCATAAAACCGCCATATGTCGTAAAACGCGTTTCATCGGCTTTCAAATGACTGCGGCTGGTACGGGCTGACGTGTCGGATGCCGGTGTCGGCGACGGTCTGCTGCGCCCCATTCTCCGCAGGGTGCATATTGGTTGAACGGCATGCGGCAGGTCTTCTGACTCGTTACCGTTCCGGCGCCTTCCCGTCCCGGAGGACAGTGGCCAAAGAGTGCCGGAACATGTTGCGTAACTTACAGCAGCGGGAACTGTTGCCGGATTTCACGGCATTCCCTTTTAATCCCCGCGCCCTTCCGGGGCGTTTCGGGAACCGATGCGACGCAAAAATAATCTTTTTTCGAGACATGCCCCAAAGATTCGGACGAAAATATTAACTTTGTTGAGTAAATTGCGGCTCTGCGGACTCCGGCGAGGGTGATCGGCGGAGCTGTTGTGAAAAAAAGATTAACTTTGCCCGAAAATCGGATGTTATGACGGTTGAGATACGACGGATAACCCAAGTCTCGGATGCGCTCGAAGAGGCGTTCGCGCGGCTGATGCCGCAGCTTTCGCCGCGGCTGGGCGCGCCCTCCCGCGAGGTGTTGCGGCGTGTGGCCGGAAGCGAAACCGGGGAGTTGCTGGCTGCCGTGGCCGGGGAACGCATCGTCGGGGTGCTGACGCTGGCGTGGTACGATGCGCCTTCGGGGCGCAAGGCGTGGATCGAGGACGTCGTGGTGGACGGCGCGGCACGCGGCTGCGGCGCGGGCGATGCGCTGGTGCGCGCCGCCGTGGAGCATGCGGCCCGCATCGGCGCCGGGAAGGTGATGCTGACGTCGAACCCGGCGCGCGAAGCCGCTAGGGCGCTTTATCGCAAAGTCGGATTCGAAGAGGTGGAAACCACGGTTTTCGCCTTTAAAACAGATAAGTGATGAAAAAATTCGTGAAGATTGCGGCCATCGTGGTGGCCGTCGTGCTGGTGATCGCTCTGGTGGCGCCGATGGTGCTGCGGGGCAAGATCGCCGAGATTGTGAAGCGTGAGGCCAATGCGATGCTCGATGCGCGGCTCGATTTCGAGAAGCTGGACATCAGCCTGTTGCGCCATTTTCCCCGCGCTTCGCTCGACCTGAAGGGACTGACGCTGGTGGGTGAGGAACCTTTCGCGGGCGATACGATCGTCGCCGCGCAGCGGATTTCGGTGGTCGTGAACGTAATGTCGCTTTTCGGCGATGAGGGGTTCGAGGTGACGAAGATCATCCTTTCGGAGCCTGCGCTCCATGCGCACAAACTCGCCGACGGCAGGGTGAACTGGGACGTTATGAAGGCTTCGGAAGAGACTTCGGGCGAAGAGGAAGGCCCCGCCGATGCGGAACATTCGTCGTTCCGCCTTTCGGTCCGCGACTTCAGGATCAGCGACGCGTCGATCCGTTACGAGGACGATTCGACGGGCATGCGCTTCTCGACCGCACCGCTGTCGCTCCGTCTGCGGGGCGATATGTCGGCCGACCAGACCGACCTCGACCTGCGGCTGACGGCCAAGGGCATGCGGCTGGTTTCGGGCGGCATTCCGATGCTCAGCGGCGCCGAAGCGGAGCTGGATGCGGTGATTGCGGCCGATCTGGCGAACAGCCGCTTTACCTTCTCGCAGAACAAACTGCGTTTGAACGCCATCGAGGTGGGTCTCGACGGCTGGGTGGAGTTGAAAGACGACGCCGTGGCCATGGACGTCACGGCCGGCTGCGACAAGGTGCAGTTCAAGGACGTGCTTTCGCTCGTTCCGGCTTTCTACACCCGTGATTTCCGCAATCTTGCGGCCGGCGGCGAACTTTCGATGGCGCTCTGGGCGCGCGGCGAAATGCGCGGCGCGGCGCTTCCGGCGTTCGAGCTCAGGACGGAGGTGCGCAACGGCAGCTTCCAATACTCGTCGCTGCCCAAGGCGGTGGACGGCATCAACATCGACGTCCGGATCGCCAATCCCGGCGGCGTGGCGGATAAGACCGAACTCGACCTCTCGAAATTCACGCTCCGGATGGCCGGGAATTCGCTTTCGGCGTCGGCCTATGCGACCAATCTGGTCAGCGACCCGACGTTCCGTGCCGCGGTGGACGGCCGTGTCGATCTGGGGGCCGTCAAAGAGGTGTATCCGCTCGAAAAGGGGATGGAACTGAGCGGCCTGATTACCGCCGACGTGAAGGTTTCGGGCCGTATGTCCGACATCGAAAAGAGCCGCTACGAGCAGATCGGCGCGTCGGGAACGTTCGTCGTCGAGCGGCTGGGTCTGACCATGCCCGAACTGCCTGCGGTCCATATCCGCCGTGCCGCAGCGACCATTACGCCCGCGGCCATGACGCTCGGCGAACTCGGCCTTACGATAGGCCGGAGCGATCTGGCGGCCAACGGCCAGCTTTCGGGCTACATCGGCTACCTGCTGCGGGGCGACATGCTTTCGGGACGTCTCTATGTGAAGTCCGACCTGCTGGACCTGAACGAAATGATGAACGTCATGCCCGATTCCGCACCGGAAGAGACCCCGGAGACGGCGTCGGCCGGGACTTCCGCCGAACCGGCGCAGGCCCTCGAAGTGCCGCGCAACCTGAACCTCTCGCTCAATACCGAACTGCAGAAGGTGCTCTTCCAGAAAATGACCGTATCCGGCATATCGGGCGAGATGCGCGTGGCCGGCGGCGCCCTTTCGCTCGAACGGCTGCGCATGCAGCTCTTCGGCGGTTCGGCGACCGCTTCGGGCAGCTATTCGACGGCGGCCGATCCGCAGCGTCCGGCGCTGAAGCTGTCGCTGGGGCTTTCGGGCGCTTCGTTCTCCAAGACGTTCGACGAACTGGAGATGGTGCAGAAACTCGTGCCGCTGTTCGCCAAAACGGGCGGCGATTATTCGTTGTCGCTCGACATGACGACCGCGCTCGATCCGAATATGGAACCCGACCTGCAGTCGCTCGACGCCACGGGCGAAATCAAGTCGGCGAACATCCGTATCCAGAACCTCGAAGCGTTCGATGCGCTGGCCAAGGCGCTCGACAACGACAAACTGCGGAAAATCGAAGCCAAGGACGTCGCCGTCCGTTTCTCGATCAGGGACGGCCGGATTACGACCCAGCCCTTCGACCTGAAGATGGGCGACATAAAGATCAACATGTCCGGTTCGACGGGACTCGACCAGACCATCGACTATACGGCCAAGGTGGCCCTGCCTGCGGGTTCTGCGGGCGGGATCTTGGAGTCGGTCAATGTCGGCATAGGCGGCACGTTCACCTCGCCCAAGATCACGCTTGGCGTGAAGGAAGCGGCCGAGCAGGCCGTGAAGAACGTCATCGACCAGCAGATTCAGAAGCTCACGGGCAGCGAATCGCTCGGCGAGGAGATTCAGAAGCAGGCCGACAACCTGCGCAAGGAGGCCAAACGTGCCGGCGACAAGCTGGTCGAAGCCGCCGAAGCGCAGCGCACGAAACTTGTGGACGGCGCCAAGGAGAAGGGTGCTTTGGCGAAGCTGGCAGCCGAGAAAGCGGGCGACAAGCTGGTCGAAGAGGCCAAGAAGCAGGCCAGCAAACTCAGCGCCGAAGCTGAAAAACAGATCGAAAAACTCACGGCGAAGCAGGAGTAGGGAATGCTTGTTCTTTTCGCCGTCATTCTCGGAGGAATCGTCACGGGGCGCCTGCTGCAAAGCCGGCGCCTCGCGTTCGTCTCCCGGCTGATCGTCGTCATCATCTGGGCGTTGTTGTTCCTGCTCGGACTGGAAGTCGGTTCCGATCCCGCCGTCGTGGGCGGCATGGCGACGCTGAGGCGTACCGCCTTCGTGATCTTCGTCTTCTCGGTCGCGGGAAGCATCGGGGCTTCATGGCTGTTGTGGCGGCGTATCCGGGGCCGCAGTGCTTCCGGGACGGAGGGCGCCGGGGCAAATCCGGCATCTGCAGGCTCTGTTTCGGGTCGGAAACTTGGGACCGGAGGCGGGGGCTGCGGTGCGAATTGCTCTTCCGGGACTGTTGCGGATATATCTTCCGAAACGTTCCCGAATCCGGCGGCGTGTGGCGCGTCATGCTCTGCTGAACCTTCGGATTCAGCGGTGTGTCGTGTGTCATGCTCTGCTGAACCTTCGGATTCAGCGGTGGGTCGCGTGTCATGCTCGCCCGAACCTTCGGAGCCGGCATTGTTTCGCGCGCCGTGTTCTCCCCAATCTTCGGAACCGACGGCGTGCGAGCCGACGCCCGCGCCTGCTTGTCCGGCATCCGATCCGGAAAAGCCGCTGTCGATGTGGAATGCACTGAAAGGGAGTCTGGTGATCGTCGCCTTCTTCGTCGCCGGATGCGTCGCGGGACTTTTCGCTCTCGTGCCGTTCGATGTCGCCGGGGCGCGCGTCAGCACGTATGTTCTCTATGCGCTGATGTTTTGTGTCGGCGTGACGCTGGGCCATGATGAAACCCTTGCGGGACGTGTCCGGCGGCTCGATCCGCGGCTGGCGCTGCTGCCCGTGATGACTGCCGTCGGAACGCTGGCGGGCGCGGCTCTCGCGACGCCGCTTCTGCCGCCGCTGGCCGTGACCGATACGCTGGCCGTCGGTTCGGGTTTCGGCTATTATTCGCTGTCGAGCATCTTTATCGCCGATTTCCGGGGCGCGGAACTGGGAACCGTCGCTCTGCTATGCAACGTCATGCGCGAGATCTTCACGCTGCTGGCCGCGCCGCTGGTCGCCCGTTGGTGCGGACCGCTGGCGGCCGTCTCGATCGGCGGTGCGACCACCTTCGACACCACGCTGCCCGTCATCACGCAGGCGGCCGGAAAGCCCTATGCCGTGGTTTCGATTTTCCACGGCTGCACGCTCGATTTCAGCGTTCCGTTTCTGGTGACGTTTTTCTGTACGCTGTAATTGTTGGCCGCAATAAAAATTCCCGCGGGTCTCTTGTATCCGGCGGGCGTTTTATTTCCGGATATAGGTCTGCAACGCCGCGACGTATTCGGCGAAGGCGTCGCGTCCCGTGTCGGTGATGCGGCAGACGGTGCAGGGCATCTTGCCCCGGAAGGTCTTTTCGATTTCGATGTAATTCGCTTTCGCCAGCTTGTCCAGCTGTACCGAAAGGTTGCCCGCCGTGGCTCCGGTCTGCTGCCGGATGAAGACGAAATCGGCGCTTTCGACCCCGATGAGGATCGACATCACGGCCAGACGCAGTTCGGAATGCAGCAGGGGGTTGAGTTCTTTAAACACGGTTCCTGCGTTCGTTATAGCGCAGCACGATTCCCGTTCCGAAGAAGAGGATGACGGCTGCCGCAAGGGTGAGTATGAATTGGGAGACGGTCTCTCCTGCTGCTGCGGCCCGGAAAATCCATGCGGCGAGAAATGCCCCCGCAATGCTGATGAAGAGCAGTCCGCCCAGCGATCCGCTCTGGTTTGACCGGTTGGTCTCGCTGCGGCGGAACAGTTCGCCCGTGACGCCCGCCGCAATGGCTGCGCCCATGGTCAGCAGTCCCATGACGGGCAGCTGCAGTCCGTCGCCCGCGGCTACGTATCCCGCAGTGTAGAGACATACGCCGAGCGCATAGGCCCAGACGTTCATCAGTGTCCGGTCGTTGGCCGTGACCGTGCGGTGACTTCTGTAATGGAAATAGAGTGCGGCCAGCCCGGCGACCGTCCCGGCGAGGACCAGCATCAGCGTCAAATCCCGGCCCGTCGTCCGCCGGACGACGTAATCCGCCGTTGTGACGGCCAGCGCCAGCGCTCCTGCGCCGAAGAAAAGCGTGCTCCGCACGAAACTCAGTTTGCGTCGCTGCGCTTCGAGCGAGCGGGCGATCAGCTCCATCGCCTCTTTTTCGGACATTTTCCGTTCTTCCATACGGCTATTGTTTCGGATGATTCGACTTGTAGTTGAGGATATGTCCCGGCACGATCATCATTGCGACGAATCCGGCGATAAAGAGCGCCGGCACCCAATAACCGGTCGCGGCGAGCGATACGGGGGCGAGGATGATCGCCGCGGCCCCGCCGACGGCGGCCGGGACGAAGCGGATGACGAGCCCCGTGATGGCTGTTCCCATGCCCATCATCAGCAGGATGACGAAGAGGATCGGGACCGGCATGTCGCCGAATACCGAGAGCAGGCTGACGAACCACGCCGTGAGACCCATTACCAGCCATACCTGACCGATTACGCGGTCGATGAAGGTATAGACCCTGCCGCCGTCCGCCTTGGGCATCGTCAGCAGACTCAGCGCGGTTCCGAACACGGGCAGCAGCAGCCATAGGTAGTACCAGTTCCGGCCCGGAAAGAGTGCGTAGGCGGCCCATACGGCGAGTGTCGTGACGACGGTCGCATAGCCCCATATCAGGAACGGCCGCCCGGCGTTGCGGACCATGCGGCTGCGGGTGTTGTCGATCATGCGGCCGACGAGTGCGATGTTTTCGGCGGCGTCCAGCGGCCTGTCCGCCGGTGCGCTGCCCGTTGCCGCGCCATCTGCCGCAGTGTTATCCGTTGCCGCGCCGCCCTCCGCAGTGCCGTTTTCGGTCGCTGCGCCGTCTTCCTCCGTACTGCCGTCTTCCTCTGCTGCGCCGTCTTTCGTCGCCCTGCCGGGCCGTGGTCCGGCCGCTTGTCTCACGTCGCTGCGGGAGTGTCTGTACCGGTAATTGAGGATATGCCCCGGAATAATCGTCATCAGGACGAAGGCTGCCAGAAACAGTCCGGCGTGCCAGTTTCCGGTGACGACGAGCGAGACCGACGCCAGCACGATTCCGGCGATGCCGCCTGCCACGCCGGGCTTGAAGCCGATGATCAGGTTGTTGATGGTCGTGCCCAGACCGATCATCAGCAATACGGTGAATGCGACCGGAAACCGGACGACGAAACAGATCGCCAGCGTGCTTATCAGCAGGGTGGCGGGGCCTATTACGCTCCAGATGAGGTCGAGTACGCGGTCTACGTAGGTGTGCACCGAGCCTTCGGCCGCCTTGGGGCGCGTGAAGTACATCAGCGTGCCGCCCAAGAGGGGCAGCATGAACCAAAGGTAGTTCCAGCGTACGTCGCCGGTGCAGGACACTGCGGCCCATACGGCGATCAATGTCGCGGCGGTCGCATAGCCCCACGCCAGAAACGGCCGTCCGGCGTTGCGGACCATGCGGCTGCGGGTATTTTCGATCATCCGCCCGATGAGTGCCAAACTCTCGGCGGCATCCAGCTTTCTGTCTTCCATGTCTGTCGGATTTCGGGGTTAAAGTTACGAATTTGTTCCGGGTGTTCTTCGCTTTTCACCGGATGTCTGCGCGTCTTCTGCGGCGTTTCAGCCGTATGCGGGGCGGCGGTTTATTCCGCGGCAGGGTAGCGGAGGCGTATCGTCACGGCGTTCCGCTCTGCGGGCAGGGCGCGCTTTTTCGCGGCATAGCCTTCGGCCGGGCCGCGTTCGCCCGTCTTCATTTTGTAGTCGCCGTCCTCGTCGTGGAGGAGCGATACCTCGGCCGTTTCGGCGTCGATGCCTTCGAGCGTTACCACGACTTCGCCCCTCTTGGCGGGCGACATGCCGTATACGGGCTGTTCATGTCCGGCGACTTTCGCCATCGCCAGAACATTGCCTTTGTCGCTGCGGATGTCCGTTACGGTGATTTCAAGGGTTTTGGCCGCGGCGGCAACGGATGCCAGCGCAAAAATGACGGTCAGGACGAGTTTCCATGCTTTCATGGTTGCGGAGGTTTTAGCGGTAATTGTTTTCGTCGTCGCAGTCGGTGAGATACCAGACCAGCGACAGCACCAGATTCAGCCCCCATCCTGCTGCGACCCATGCCACCCACCAGTAATGGGGCGAGGTCTGCCAGTTGACGAAGGCGAGGAATGCGCAGACTACGAGGTAGGTGGTGATGCGGCGTGCGAACCAGCGGCCGAAAAGGCGGCGTTTGTCCGGGGAGGTGTTCGTGAGTTCCATGCTGTTCGGTTTTTTAAGATTCTTTTATTGTGCCATAAATATATTGCGAATATAAAGTAGTTTATATAATAAACCAAATTTTCCGGCGGGATTTTTTCAAAAAAAACAGATACCTATATTAATTACGAGGAAATTTTCCGCATTCCGTTGTTTTTCATCCGCCGAAAAATCGTATTTTTGCAGAAATTCGATACCGATCCGTTATGAAAAGAATCCTCCTGCTTTTTATCGCCCTTGCGGCCGTATGGGGCGCCGCGGCTAAAATCCGGCTGCCCGAAATCATCGGCAACGACATGGTGCTTCAGTAGAATGCCGAGGTCCGGTTGTGGGGCTGGGCCGAGCCGCATGCCGCGGTGAAAGTCGAGACCTCGTGGGGCGCCGGAGCCGCCGTGAAAAGCGACGCCGACGGCCGCTGGGCCGTATCGGTCCGGACGCCGGCCGGAAGTTACGAGCCGCAGCGGATTACCTTCGCCAGCGGCGACCGCGTGACGTTCGACCGCGTGCTGATCGGCGAAGTGTGGTTCGCCGGAGGGCAGAGCAATATGGAGATGCCGCTCGGCGGTTTCTGGCAGTGTCCGGTTACGGATGCGAACGAGATCATCGCCCGCGCGGGCGCCAAAAGCGGAAAACTCCATTATGTGAAGATTCCGCATGCCGCAGCCTATACGCCGCAGGACCGGACGGCCGGAAGCTGGACGCCCTGCACGACCGCTACTGCGGCGAAATTCACCGCTGCGGGTTACTTCTTCGCCGAAATGCTCAACGACGTGCTCGGCGTTCCGGTCGGCATCATCGACTGCTCGTGGGGCGGAAGCCGCGTCGAAAGCTGGATGAGCCGCGAAGTGCTGAGCGGTTATTCGGACATCGACCTGACCGAAGAGGGAATCTCCCGCGTCGCGCAGCACCTGCGTCCGATGGTCATGTATAATGCTATGCTTCGTCCTGTGGCGGGCTATACCGTCCGCGGATTCCTCTGGTATCAGGGCGAATCGAACGCCGGCCGCTACATGGATTACGCCGCGCGGCTGTTCGATATGGTCTCGTTGTGGCGCGGATTGTGGGGGCGGGACGACCTGCCGTTCTATTACGTCGAGATCGCTCCTTTCGAGTACGGCAACGGAAAGTCGCCCTATCTGCGCGAAGCGCAGTGCCGGGCTCAGGAGCTGATTCCCAACAGCGGCATGATCTGCACCAACGATCTGGTGGAGCCTTATGAGTTTTGCAATGTCCACCCGAAGAACAAGCGGGACGTGGGGTACCGGCTGGCCTTCATGGCGCTGAACAAGACCTACGGGATGAAGGAGATCGCCTGCCAAAGCCCGCAGTACGAGTCGATGGAGATCCGCGACGGCAAGGCCCATGTCAGGTTCAAGTATATGGATCAGGGTTTCAACCGGATGGCCGACATCCGCGGATTCGAGATCTGCGGCGCCGACAAGGTATTTTATCCGGCCGATGCGGTCGTCGAAAACCAGTTCGCTCTGGTCGTTTCGTCGGAGAAAGTGCCGGAACCCGTGGCCGTGCGCTACTGCTTCCGCGATTTCCAGCCGGGCAATCTGGGCGATACCCGCGAACTGCCGGTCGTTCCTTTCCGTACGGACGATTTCTGAGTTTGCTGACCGTCGGAATTGCAGGACCCGGCCTCTGAAAAATGAAATTCACCTCTGCCGCAGCGAAATGCGGCAGGGGTGAATTCGTCTGAGACCGCTTGTCCGGCCGGTTCCTGCGTTATTTGGCGGGTACTTCCTTCAGCACCACGTCCGCCCATTCGGGATGGCGGTAGATGTATTGTGCCACAAAGGGGCACTGGGGGATCATCGGCAGTTTTTTGGCGCGGAGATCCTCCAATACGGCGCGCGTCAGCTCCGAGCCGATGCCCTGTCCTTCGTATTTTTCGGGAACCTCGGTGTGCGTCAGGACGATGAATCCCTGCGCCTTGATGTATTCGATCATGGCGAGGTCCCCGCCGAGGTCGAATTCGTATCGCTTTTCCGCAGCGTTGTCGATCAGTTCGTGTTTCTTTTCCATAATCCTGAGTTTTAGATGTCGGCTTTGTTTCTTCAAATATAGAGCCTAAACGGGAAAATTGCTACTTTTGCAGACAGAATATGGACAACATTTCCGACATATTGCTGGACTGGTACGCCCGGCACGGCCGCGATCTGCCTTGGAGACGCACCCGCGATCCTTACCGCATATGGCTCTCCGAGGTTATCCTCCAGCAGACCCGCGTCGCGCAGGGCATGGACTATTACCTGCGCTTCACGGAGCGCTTTCCCGACGTCGGGTCGCTGGCCGCCGCTCCGGAGGACGAGGTGCTCAAGTTGTGGCAGGGACTCGGCTATTACAGCCGTGCGTGCAACCTGCACGCTGCGGCGCGGCAGGTCGCGGAGCGGTTCGGAGGCGTGTTTCCCCGGTCTTACGACGAGGTCCGCTCGCTGCGGGGCGTCGGCGACTATACCGCCGCGGCCGTCTGCTCGGCCGCTTACGACGCTCCCTGCGCCGTGCTCGACGGCAATGTTTTCCGGGTGCTGGCGCGGCTTTTCGATATCGACCTTCCGATCGACTCCACGGCCGGAAAGCGCACGTTCGCTGAATTGGCGCAAACGCAGCTCGATATGCGTTGTCCGGGGCGTTACAATCAGGCCGTCATGGATTTCGGGGCGCTGCAATGCACTCCGGCGCAGCCCGGATGCGCCGACTGTCCGCTTGCGGCGCGCTGTCTGGCTCTGGCCGCAGGAACGGTTGCGGAGCGTCCCGTCAAGCAGGCGAAAACCAAGGTGCGCGACCGTTGGTTCAACTACCTGCACGTCACATGCGGCGACCGGACCTTGTTGCGGCGGCGCGGGGAAGGCGACATCTGGCAGGGATTGTACGAGTTTCCGATGATCGAGACGGACCGTGCGGCGGATTTCTCGGAACTAACCGATTCGGAAGAGTTCCGAACCGTGTTGGGTGGCGTCGAATGGCGTCTGCTGCGGAGCGTTGCAATGCCGAAACACCAGCTCTCGCACCAGACGCTGCATGCCGTGTTCCACCGCTTCGAGATCTTTTCCCCTGTGGATTTCCCCTCCGTGCCGACCGCCACGCTGGGCGACTATGCCGTGCCGCGGCTGATCGACCGCTATCTGGACCGGCAGCCGTGAAAAATCCCTGCCGCGGCAGGGATTCGTCTTGTGTGCAAACGCCGCCGGGAGACGGCACGTTTTGCCCGTGTATCTGTCCGTCAGCGTATCAGATACCAGATATAGGCGACGTATATCATCAGGAAGATCGCGCCCTCCCAGCGGTCGATCTGCTTCCTGCGGAAGGTGAACGCCGTCAGCAGCAACAGCAGGGAGCTTAGCACCACCATCAGAATGTCGGTCGTCGTGATGCCGCCCATCGTCAGCGGGCGGATCGTCGCGCTCACGCCGAGGATCAGCAGTATGTTGGCGATGTTGGACCCGATGACGTTGCCCAGCGCCATTTCTGACTTGCCTTTGAGCAGCGATACGACCGACGAGGCCAGTTCGGGCAGCGATGTGCCGCCCGCGACGAGCGTAATGGCGATAACCGATTCGCTGATGCCCAGCCTGCGGGCGATCTCCGTGGCGCTTTTCAGGAACATGTCGCCGCCGAAAATCAGCCCGGCGAGTCCTCCGGCGATCATGACGACCGCCAGCCAGAGGGCCGCCGGCTTTTTGGCGCCGGCATCGGCGGGCACCGCTTCGGGCCGTTTCGTGGTGCGGATCGTGAACCACATCAGCGCAATGTAGAGCGCCACCATGACGATGCCGTCGATGCGGCCGATTCTGTCCGCCGCCCCCGCACATATCAGGCGGTCCGAAGTGACGGCCAGCAGGATCAGCGACGCGGCCATGCCGAAGGGAATGTCGCGCCGGATGTTGCTCCGGGTGAGGGGCAGCGGCCGGATCAGGGCGCAGACGCCGAGGATCAGAAAGACGTTGAAGAGGTTCGAGCCGACGACGTTTCCGATCGCCACGTCGCTGTTGCCCGCCGCGGCCGAGAGTACCGAGACGACCAGTTCGGGCGTCGAGGTGCCTACGGCGACGATCGTCAGGCCGATGATGAATTCCGGAACCCGGAAGCGTTGCGCGACGGCGGCCGAGCCGTCCGTCAGGAAATTTGCGCCGGCGAGAATCAGTCCCAGTCCGACGATCAGCAGCAGAATGTCCATAATCTATGCAAGCAGAATCAGGCTAACGGCCATGAGCGCCATGCCGGCCACCACGCCGTAAATCGAAATGTGAGCTTCGCCGTATTCGCGGGCTGCGGGCAGCAGTTCGTCGATCGAGATGAAGACCATGATGCCCGCGACTCCGGCCAGTATGCAGCCCATCAGCGTCGGCGACATGAAGGGCATCAGCACCAGATAGGCCAGCAGTGCGCCGACCGGCTCGGCGAGTCCCGACAGCAGCGAGAGTTTGAACGCCTTTTTGCGGTCGCCCGTGGCGTAGAAGATCGGAATCGAGACCGCAATGCCTTCGGGAATGTTGTGGATGGCGATCGCCACGGCGATTGCCACGCCCAGCGCCATGTTGTCCACGGCCGACGTGAAGGTGGCGATACCTTCCGGGAAGTTGTGGATGCCGATGGCCAGCGCCGTCATCATGCCCATGCGCATCAGTTTGGGGTTGCGGGGCTGTTTGTCCATCTCCTCGACCATGTGGGCCTCGTGGGGATTCTCGAACGAGGGAACCAGCCGGTCGATGACGCCGATGAGCAGGATGCCCGCGAAGAAGCTGACCACGGTGACGATTATCCCCGTATGCGCGCCCCACTCCTCCGAAAGAGTTATCTGCGCCTGCTGGAACAACTCGACGAACGAGACGTAGATCATCACGCCGCCCGACAGTCCGAGCGAGAACGACAGCAGCCGCTTGTTGGTGCGGCGGGCGAAAAAGGCGATCGCGCTGCCGATGCCGGTGGCCAGACCTGCTCCGAGCGTCAGCAGCAGCGGGATGAGGATATTGTGCTCCATATTGATATGCGGTTTGTCGTTGACTTCGCAAATATAGTGCTTTTCCGGCGAAAGAGACGGAAAAACCGAATCCAAACGGATTCGGTTTTCTGATACCGGCATAATTGCAGCCTGTTTTGTTTGTGGGCAATTGTTCCGGTGTGTTTGCTCGTGCATGGTTGTTCCGGCCCTTTTGTCGGTGCAGGTCGTTCCGGCTTGCCGGTCCGTGTGCGGTTGTTCCCGTTCTTTGGGACGAGCGCGGCTGTTTTCGTGCTTTGGTTCGTGTACGCCTGTTCCCGTCCTTTGGTCTAGACGGGGTTTTCGCTTCGTTGGTCCGAACATGGCTTTCCCGCTCCGTTCTGCCGGATATGCCCCCGGTGCGGAGGCGGGCCTGCCTATTTGCCGTGCGCCTCGCGGATCAGCCGGCCCAGCACTTCGATGCTGTCTGCGGTGATGTGCGGCTGCGGATCGGCTTTGTCGGCTACGTCGAGCGTCGTTTCGCCTGAAAGCACCAGCACTCCCATCGCTTTGGCGTTGTGGGCCATCGCCACGTCGGTGTAGATGCGGTCGCCGACCATGGCGATCTGGTCGGGCTTGAGGCCGTGGCGCGAAAGGATGCCCGAAAGCATGTTGGGATCGGGCTTGCCGAGCGTGATGTCGGGACGCCGTCCCGTGGCATGCCCGATGCAGGCGCAGATCGAGCCGCAGTCCACCAGCACCGTCGGCTGGTCGGTGGGGCATACGCGGTCGGGATTGGTGGCGATGTAGGGTACGCCCTGCGACACCCACCATGCCGCGCGGCAGAGCCGGTCGTATTGCAGCGTCATGTCGAACGCCGCGACGATTACGTCGGGCACGTCGTCGGCCGAATCCGCCGCCGATTCGAACCCGGCAGCTTCGAACTCCGAGATCATGCTCGGCGTGCCGAGCAGGAAGAGCCGTTTGGCTGCGGGGTAGTGTTGTTTGATGTAGTCGATGGTCGCCAGCGCCGTCGTATACATCTCCTCGCGTGTGGCATGGATGCCCAGCGTTTCGAGTTTGTGTAGGTAGTCGGCGATGGATTTGGAGGGGTTGTTGGTCAGGAACGAATAGCCGATTCCCAGCTCTTTCAGCCCTTCGAGGAAGGGTTTGGTGTAGGGGAAGAGCGACATGCCCATGTAGATCGTGCCGTCCATGTCGAGCGCCACGTGTTTGATGCCGCGCAGCCGCTCCATCAGTTCGTCGTGTGTGTAAACCGAGCGGAATTTGTCGAATGTTGCCATTATTTTCGTGTTAGATTGAGATGCTGGAACAGGTAGGGATAGTCGGTTTCGATCACGTCGCATCCCGTGGGGATTTCGAGTTCGTAACCTTTGATTTTCTCGGCGTCGGTCGCCCGCCGGTCGTGGGTCGGGGCGAGCGAAATCATGCACATCACGCCCTTCTCGTGCAGCTTGTCGTAAAGCTCCTGCTGGTCGGGGAGCATCATCGTGCCGACATAGGCCATCATCTGCGACCACGGAATGCGCTCTTCGGCGTATTCGCCGAACTCCTTCATGTTCTTGCACCAGCACGAGAACATCGCCTGCGGGTCGCGGTCCAAGTAGGTGCGGGCCTGCCGGGCGTTGCGCACGGTGTACATTACGTTGGCGGGCGCCAGCCGGTTGATGAAGTCCGACATCACCTCCAGCGGCACGTCCTTGATGTCGAGGTTGAGGATGGTCTTGCCCCGGCTCCAGACGATGCACTCTTCGAGCGTCGGAATCTTATAGGGCGTGACGTTGCCTTCGCGGTCCTTGAGGAAGAACTGCTGCAACTCTTCGAAGGTGTAGTCCGACACCTTGCCCGTGCCGGTGGTCGTGCGGTCGATCGTGGCGTCGTGCATCAGCACGATCACGCTGTCCTTGGTCAGGCGCGGGTCGATTTCGAAGAACGAAGGCATCATCGAGAGGGTCTTCTCGAAGGATTCGATGCAGTTTTCGGGATAGCCCGTCACCATGCCGCCGCGGTGGCCGCTGACGACGATCGGACGCTCCGGTGCGTACCGGAACCAGTCGTGCAGCTGGGCGCGGCTTTCGATGTCGGTGTAAAAAGGTCCTTCGGCCTTTTTGCCGCTTTCGGCGCATCCCCACAGCAGGGTGCCCAGCGTAAGGGCTGTCAGTAGTCTGAAAGTTTTCATAGGTGGTTTTTATCGGTTGTTTCTCGGAATCTTGTGTTCTTTCACCACATCGCCTGCCGTGTCGACTACCCGGATGTCGATGCCCTTCGCGCCGGCCGTGACGACCGTTTTGTCGCTGTTGGAGTTGATAAGGATCGGAAAGTCGGCGCCGCGGCTTAGGTCGTCGATCCATTGGTAACGGTGGTAGTGGCCGCAGAGCATCAGGTCTATGCCGCTTCCGTCGAGTATCGGGAGAAACAGCCGTTCGATCTCCAGCTCGCCGTGCCAGCCGCGTCCCTTGTTGGGCGGCATGTGGATCAGGACGATGCGGTAGGGCGCCGACCGGAACTCTTCGCCGGCGACTACGCCCCTGAGCCACTGCGCCTGCTGTTCGCGGTAAGCGTCGGCGGTCGAAAGCCCGTAATAGCGGATGTCGCTGTCGGGTTTGTCCTCGCAGCCGTCGAGTACGACGAAGAAGACGGGACCGCGGCGGAACGTATAGTAACTTTCGCCGGTCGGCGTGGGGAAGTAGTCGAGCCAGTGCCGGGCGAACTTGCCGCGTCCGTCGTGGTTGCCGCGCGTCACGACGAGCGGAATGCCCGCCGGGGTGAGCAGCTCCGACGCCGATGCGAGGAATCCTTCGAAAAGCGCCTTCTCCGATTCGATCGAATTCAGCAGGTCGCCGTTCAGGCATACGAAGTCGGGCTTCTGGCGCGGTGCGTCCCCGATAAGCAGCCGGAAGACGGAATCGCGGCCGTGGATGTCGTTCACCATCCAGAATTCCAGCTCGTTCCGGTCCGCGCTGGGCGTTGTGACGGGATAGGGCGCGTGTTTGAGTATGTCGCTGCCGTAGCCCTCGCCCAATACGACCCGTTTGTTGCCTTCGTCGCTGAGCACGGCCTGCTGCATGATGCGGTAGCGGTAGGTTTTGCCCGGTTCGAGTCCGCCGACGCGCACCCGGTGCAGTTTGCCCAGACGCCGCCGTCCGAGGTGCGAGTCGTAGTATTTGGGGCGTTCGACGGCATAGAAGTGCGTTCCGTCATCGGGGGCCGTTTCGACCCACGCTGCCGCGTCCGTCGTTGTCGTCCAGATTACGGTGAATCCGTCCTCGGTCACGTTCTGGAGGTAGGGACCTCCGGCGATGCGTGCCGACGGTTGTGAAAATGCCGGACTTGCGGGTAATGATGCTAAAAAGCAAATTAATAGAAATAGCGTATTTTTCATATTGTTTCTTTCTGTTGTGCTTCTGATTTACAAAAATAGGTAAAATCCCTCAGGTTCCAAAACGAAACCGAATAGATTTTGCATTTATTTCGCTTTTATTGCCGGAGGGGTTGCTCGGCGGTGGAACAGAACCGATATGGGCGGTTGTCGGTTCGGGCGGTCGCTTGCTGCGGAGAAGCCGGGCTTCTGTTCTAAAGGGAATAATCCTGAAAAAGAAATCTTTTTTGCTGTTTTTGCGTTGTGGTTTTGTTGTAAAGAAATAAAAAAGGAAAAAATATAGTGCTATTTGTTGTGTGAAAACAAATAATTATATATATTTGCCTTTGCTTTGGATGCCCTTTTGTCGCTCCTATGTGAATTAATTCAATCATCAATAGTAATGAATAAAGTAGAAAGCGCTCTGTCGCGCACGACCGATACCAAAGCTCTGGTGATCGGAATCGAAACCCTTCCGCGGGTCGCGGATATGTTCAAGGAACTCTTTCCCGGCAGGCGTGCGCTTGTCGTCGCCGATGCCAATACGTGGCGGGCGGCCGGCGGCGATGTTCACCGGATTCTGGCTCAGGCGGGTGTTGCGCAGGACGAGCCGCATGTTTTCACCGATCCGAAGCTTTATGCCGAGTGGACGTTCGTCGAACAGCTGGACGGGGTGCTGTCCCGCACCGACGCCATTCCCGTCGCAGTGGGATCGGGCGTTATCAACGACCTGACCAAACTCTGCTCGCACCACAACGGGCGCCGCTATATGGTCGTGGGAACCGCGGCGTCGATGGACGGCTATACGGCCTACGGAGCCTCGATCACCAAGGACGGCAACAAACAGACCTTCGACTGTCCGGCTCCGCTGGGCATGGTGCTCGATCCGACGATCGCCGCCGCCGCGCCTGCGAAAATGTCGGCGTCGGGATATGCCGACCTGATTGCGAAGATTCCGGCCGGGGCCGATTGGATGCTCGCCGATGCGGTCGGCTCCGAACTGCTCGACGAATTCGCCTTTTCGGTGGTGCAGGACGGACTGAAGGACGCCCTCTGCGACCCCGCAGGCGTGCGTGCCGGCAATGTGGCCAAGGTCGAACAGCTGGCCGAAGGTTTGCTGCTGAGCGGTTTCGCGATGCAGGCTACGCAGTCGAGCCGCCCCGCGTCGGGCGCCGAACACCAGTTCAGCCACCTTTGGGACATGGAGCACCTCAAATACAACGGCGCATCCGTCTCGCACGGTTTCAAGGTCGGCATCGGCACGCTGGCTTCGACGGCTTTTATCGAGATGCTGCTCGATACGCCGGTCGAGACGCTCGACGTCGAAAAATGCGTCGCCGCATGGAAATCGTGGGAGGAGACCGAAAAGGATATCTACCGGATTTTCGACAACGATCCTGAGTTCGTGGCCCGCGGTCTGGTCGAGACCAAAGGCAAGTATGTCGATAAGGAGGGGCTGCGCCGCCAGCTGCAGCGTCTGCAGAAGGCGTGGCCCGCGCTGAGCGGCCATATCCGCCGGCAGATCATTCCCTTCGGCGAGGTCCGCCGCCGTCTCGAACTGGTCGGGGCGCCTTACGAGCCGGAGCATATCGGCGTTTCGCGCGCCAAGTTCCGCGCCAGCTTCGAAAAGATACCCTACATGCGCAGCCGCTTTACGGTGATCGATATCGCGTTCCGCTGCGGATGGATGGAGGAATGGCTCGACAAACTCTTCGGAAAAGGCGGAATTTGGGAAATAAAGTAGCATTTGGGAAATAAAGTAGTATATTTGCTTTCTGAAACTACTAAACTTTCATTCCGAAATGACTCCTGAACAAACCAAGCGCTTCAAGTACTGGCAGACCCGTACGATCGTCGCCACGATGATCGGTTACGCGCTCTTTTACTTCGTGCGTAAAAACTTTTCGCTGGCCATGCCCGGTCTTGAGGCCGATCTGGGGATCTCGAAAACCAGTCTGGGAATTTTCCTGACCCTGAACGGCGTGGTCTACGGACTTTCGCGTTTCGTGAACGGCATTCTGGCCGACCGGATGAACGCCCGCTGGTACATGGCTGTCGGACTTGCGCTCTGCGCATTGGCCAACTTCGCCTTCGGATTCGGCGAAGACGTCTCCTACTGGATCACGGGCCAGCACGACGGTTCGCAGTTCACCAATACGATGATTCTCTTCATGGGTATCATGTGGGTGATAAACGGCCTGCTGCAGGGGACGGGATTTCCGCCCTGCGCCCGTCTGCTGACCCACTGGATTCCGCCCACGCAGCTGGCGACGAAGATGTCGGTGTGGAATACCTCGCACTCGATCGGGGCCGGTCTGGTCGTGATCCTCTGCGGATATATCATGGGTACGCTGGGTATGAACGTCTCGGCCGATCCCGACGCCGTGGCGGCCATGGCCGCCAATCTGGGCGTACAGCCCGGTGACGCCGCGGGCATGGAGCGCGTCATGGCGGCTGCCGCCCATGCCGGAGCGTGGAAATGGTGTTTCTGGATTCCTTCCGCTATTTCGTTCGCAGGCGCTATCGGGCTTGTTGTCTTCCTGCGCGACACGCCCTCGTCGGTGGGGCTTCCCGAATTGGAGGGCACCGAGGTCAGGAAGGAGAAGAAAGCCGCCAAAGGTGCCGAGCACCGTGCGTTCCTGATGAAGCACGTCTTCAAGAACCCGCTGATCTGGATTCTGGGCTTTGCCAATTTCTTTGTCTATGTCGTCCGCTTTTCGGTCCTCGACTGGGGGCCTTCGCTGCTGAGCCAGTCGAAGGGCGTCAGCATGGAGCATGCCGGCTGGCTGGTGGCGATGTTCGAGATCGCGGGCATCGTCGGCATGCTGGTCGCCGGCTGGGCGACGGACAGGTGGCTGAAAGGCCGTGCCCACCGCACCTGCGTATTCTGCATGGCGGGAGCCGCGGTTTTCGTCTTTCTCTTCTGGCAGCTGCCCGGTGACGCTCCCGTCTGGCTGCTCTTCACGACTCTCTGCGCCGCCGGCTTCTGCATCTACGGTCCGCAGGCGCTGATCGGCATCGCCGCGGCGAATCAGGCTACGAAGAACGCCGCCGCGACGGCCAACGGCCTTACGGGGCTGTTCGGTTACGCGAGCACCGTCGTTTCGGGTGTCGGACTGGGCTATGTGGCGCAGCATTACGGCTGGAACTGGGCCTATGTCGGCATCCTCGGCATGGCCGTCGTGGGCATGCTGGTTTTTCTGCTGATGTGGGGCGCCCGCGCCGACGGTTACGATGCCGAACCGGAGCATGGTTCGGTATTTGTAGGTAAGAGAAAATGCAGAAAAGAGTAAATATCTTGTTTACAGGTATTTAATTCTCTGTTCTGCATCTGTTCCGAGCAATAAAATTGCATAATCGGGCAGGTTTGACGGTGAGTTTTGTTACTTATCCGTTACCTGCCCGAAATGCTTTTGTTTGCATTAAGGCGTTTGTTTTCAGTTTGTTGCATCGGATTTCCGCATAACAAATAACTTGACTTAACGTTTAACCCATCCACAAAGTTCAAGTTATTATGCAACGCAGCACTTTCAAAGTCCTTTTCTATGTAAAAAGGCAGTCGGAAAAACACGGTCAGGTTCCCGTTATGGGCCGTATCACCATCAATGGCACGATGTCGCAGTTCAGCAGCAAACTCTCCGTTCGTTCCAGCCTTTGGGATGCCAAAGCCAACAAAGCCTCCGGCAGAAGTCTTGAAGCCCAGCGTCTCAATGAAAAGTTGGAGAACATCAAGACCAATATCGGCAAGCAGTACCAACGTCTCTGCGACCGTGATTCATACGTTACGGCCGAAAAGGTCCGCAACGCTTTCCTCGGTATGGGTGACGACTGCCGCCTGCTGTTGCAGACCTTCGACGAATACCTTGCAGATTTCCGCAAGCGCGTGGGCAAAGACCGCGCTTATTCCAGTTATGAGGACTACTGCAAACGCCGCCGGCGTCTGGCCTCCTTCCTCGAATACGAGTACCGCGTCAAGGACATTGCGTTCAAAGAGCTGAAGCGGGATTTCATCGAAAAGTTTGTGGTCTACCTCTCCTCGGTACAAGGGATGCGTTCCGGGACGATCCATTCTACGCTCAAAAAACTGAAGTTGATGACCTATACGGCCTATAAGAACGGCTGGATTGCCGCCGATCCTTTCGCAGGTTTCTACGTGAGGCCGGAGTACTCGGAACGGCGTTACCTCTCGGCCTCGGAATTGCAGGCCGTGATGGATGTCAGGCTCCCCAACTACCGAACGGGCATCAACCGTGACGCCTTCGTCTTTTGCGCCTTCACGGGGCTGAGCCACGCAGACGTGGTGAAACTCACCCACGCGGACATCCATACGGACGATAACGGGGAGCATTGGATCATCGACAAACGGCAAAAGACAGGTACGCAGTTCCGGGTCAAACTGCTTCCCGTCGCCGCAATGCTCTACGACCGTTATAAGGACATGCATCTCTCGGGAGACCGGGTCTTCCCGCTCAAAGGCACCTATAATACGTTGAACATGTCATTACGGCATGTTGCCAGACACGCCGGTCTGTCATTCAACCCGACGATCCACATGGCCCGGCATACCTTTGCCACGACGGTCACGCTTACGCAAGGCGTGCCTCTGGAAACGGTCAGCAAGATGCTGGGGCACAAACGGATCACCACGACCCAAATCTATGCTAAGATCACCAATGATAAAATCGGACAGGAT
>ERZ834382.758-NODE-758-length-34585-cov-3.628816_pt1 | contig 34585 bp, 30 predicted proteins | sample MGYA00519692_ERZ834382 | MGnify/ENA primary metagenome ERZ834382 (study PRJEB31850, sample SAMEA3708751) | human gut metagenome | biome: human gut; feature: human-associated habitat; material: faeces | place: China | collected 2014 ...
TATTTGTTGTCGCCGGTAAATGAGCCTTTGGCGTTTACGATTGTGGCTCCACGGACAAGGTTTTTTTCAATAAAATTGCATATTGGCTTAGGATCGGAGCAAACCACATGAAAGTATTTTGAGCGGTTCAAACTTTCAATAAAGTTGTCAATAAGTGCAGAACGCATAATCAAACCAAGCAATGAGTAAAGTCCTGTTTTTACATCAAATACGAAAAAGGCGCAAAGCGTAAATAGAACATCGGAAATCATAAGTCCACGACCAATATCAACACTTGTGTATTTCTTAAGAACCATTGCGATAACATCCGTACCACCACTTGATGCACCAATATTGAAAAGGATTGCTGAGCCAAGTGCAGGTAAAAGAATTGCAAAAATAAGCTCAAGCAAAGGTTCATTAGTTAAAGGATGGCTCATTGGATAAACACGTTCAAACAATGACAGAGTCACAGACAAAAGAATTGTGCTGTAAGCTGTTTTTGCAGCAAAACTTTTGCCAAGAATAATCCATCCCACTACAAGTAACAGAATGTTGGCTACAAAAGAAAAATCACTGGCTGAAAGAGGAGTGAACTTTGCAACCAAAACTGCAAAACCTGTAATACCACCAAAAGTAAAGTTGTTGGCGAATTTAAAGAAGTAAATACCAACAGCCATAATCAAAGTACTAGCTGTAAGCAATAAAAAATTTTTAAAATTTGCTTTCATAATTTTTTTCCTTTAAGTATATTTTTTACAAAAAAATTGTAACGTTGTGAGATTGTAAAGTCAATGAGTATTTAAAGGAAAAATAAGCAATTAAGATAAAAACATAAAAATAATTAATAAGTTAATTTAGCAAAAAACAATTCCAAGCACAGCGGAAAACAAAATCATTAAAATAGGTGTCAAAGTTTTTTTGAAAAAATGTTTGCTTAAAAAGTGAACAGCTATCAAAATCACAAATATCAAAACAAAGCTGTAATTAATTGAAAAACCATGACCTAAACTTTCGAAATTAAACAAAGTTGAAAGTCCCATTATTACAGCAGTTGCAAGAATCATTGCAACAACACAAGGTCGTACGCCGGACAGAAAAGCTTTGGTACCGGAATATTTCATTAGATTTTTTAAAACTGCCGCAATTAAAAGAAGAATAATAAAAGCAGGCAGAACTACACCAAGAGTTGCAAAAAAAGCACCAGGAAAACCGCCCTGAGAGGAGCCAACAAAAGTTGCAAGATTAACTGCAAGAGGTCCCGGAGTTGACTCGGCAACTGCAACAAAACTCATGAACATATCCTCAGAAAGCCAATGGTTGGATAACACGATTTCCCTCATTAAAGAAATCATTCCGTAACCGCCTCCGAAAGATAATGTTCCTATTATAAGAAAATTGATAAAAAGCTTTAAATAAATCATTTTAAACTCCTGTTAACTAAAAAAGAACTATTTCAAATAGTAAAAATTATTTGTAAAGTTAAAGTTACTAACTATCGCTGAATGTTTTTCTTAAAGAAATATACTATCACGCCAACGCCCCCGCAAATCAAAATATAATAAATTGATGAAAAAGAAGTTGCTGTAATGGAAAAAATAACCATAATAATTGTAACAATTAAAATAATCAAAGTATTAAACAGATTCCTCTCCAAATTCTTTAACATTCGAATACCTGCAGTAAGTATTAAATAAACCACGCAAACTTGAATGCCTTTAAAAGCACAGGTAATATAATGTAGACTTAAAAATTGATTAAAAAATAATGAAATACAATAAATTACAATGAAAGAAGGAATGCATACTGCAAGGGTTGCAGCAGTAGCTCCGTAAAATCCTGCAACATGATATCCAATATAGGTGGCGCTGTTAACTGCCATAGGACCGGGCGTGGATTCAGCAATTGCAATCATATTAAGAAAATCATCTTTTTCAATCCATTTCTTCTTATATATAAACTCACTTTCCAAAAGGGCCACCATAGCGTAACCACCGCCAAAGGTAAAGGCACCGATTTTTAGAAAGGTCAAAAACAAAGTAAGAGTTTTATCAAAATTAGAATGTTTCATAAAACCTCCGAAATAAAAAATCCATTAAAATATTTAATAAAAATTTTTGCAATTAACATCAAGATATTAATTACTACTTAATTCAAAACACCATAAGTATACCATACATAAAAATTAGAAACAAACAAGTGTGAAATAAAAAAAATTAAAAAAATTAGCACTCACCTCTTGACAGTGCTAATAAAAAGGACTATAACATAGTCAGAACGAAGGAAGAGATAAAGATTTAAAGAAATAATTAAAGATTCAAGCTTTAAAATCTAAATCAAATTCGTTAGTTCAGATAATCAACACCTCGGATTTCTCCGATAGTGCAATTACAAAATTTATATCTATTAGACGAAAGGAGATATGACTTATGATGATGCCTAGTATTTTTGGAGAAAACTTATTTGATGATTTTATGGACGATTTTTCATTCCCTACATTACCTGATGTAGACAAGGAATTGTATGGAAAACATGCAAAGAACCTAATGAAAACTGATGTTAAGGAAACTGATGACGGATATCAGGTTGCAGTTGATCTTCCGGGATTTAAGAAGGACGAAATCAAGATTAAACTTGAAAATGGTACATTAACAATTAATGCAGCCAAAGGTCTTGACAAGGATGAGAAGGACAAGGAAGGTAAGTATGTAAGACGTGAACGTTATGCAGGAAGTATGAGCAGAAGCTTTTATGTTGGTGAACATGTTACAGCAGAACAGGTTCATCCAAAGTATGAGAATGGTATTTTAACCTTCGAAATACCTAAGAACAAAGAACCAATCGAAGAAAAAGAAAAGTTCATTGCTATTGAAGGATAACATCTTAACAAAATAAAGAAATCCCCATATCGACTTAGTGTTGGTATGGGGATTTTTCTGTGTTATAATTAGCTACAAATAATTATGTTAGTATGATTCTAAAAAAATATGTAGAAATTGGGAAAATAGTGTGTTAGAAGCACGGAGGTGAAAAATGAGTCAATTTAGGAATATTGTTAAAAAAGCAGTAGTTATAGGGCTTTGCATTTGCACTCTTTCTGTTCAGGTAAGCGGTGCTGCACCATGGTCATCAGCCAATGGAATTTTTTATGATGGAAATGGCAATGAAATAAAAGGTGCAATAGCTAAAGGAATTGATGTAAGTTATCACAACGGTGACATTGATTGGGCAAAGGTTAAGGCGGCAGGGATTAGTTTTGCTTTGCTTAGATGTGGATATGGAAATGATGAAAGAAATCAGGATGACATAAAGTTTGTGCAGAATGTAAAAGGTTGTGAGGACAATGGCATTCAATATGGAGTTTATTTGTATTCATATGCAGTTGACAATGACAAAGAAAAGACTTTAGAAGATATGGCTAGAAGTGAGGCAGAACACGTTCTTAGAATGATAGAAGAAGCCGGAGCTAAACCTACAATGCCTGTTTATTACGATATGGAGGACAAATCTCAGGTTGGAATGACTACTAAGCAGTATGGGGATATGGCTGAAATTTTTTGCAATATTGTAAAAAATGCCGGCTATAAGGTTGGTGTTTATTCTAACTATTATTGGTGGACCAATAGACTTACTGATTTAAGATTTGATAATTGGGGAAAATGGGTTGCAAGATATAATAACACAAGTGAATACAACAAAGAATATGATATTTGGCAATATACTGAGTCAGGCACGGTAGATGGCGTGGGAAGTGGAATGGATGTTAATATTTTGCTTTCAAGACCTTGCAGTATTACAGGACATCAGTATGAATTTTATCAATTAGTGTCAAAATCAACAACCACAATAAATGGAAAAGCTACATATAAATGTAAAACCTGTGGTCACATTAAAACAACAGACATAGCAAAAATTAGTCAGATAACAATTTCAAAAACAAAATATGAACATACAGGAAAAGCCTTTAAACCTACAGTTACAGTAAAAGACAGCAACGGGCAGGTAATTTCAACTCAGAATTATAATATAATATATTCATCTAACAAAAAGGTTGGAAATGGCACTGTAAAGATTGTTTTTAAAGGCAATTATAGTGGCACGATTACAAAAATATTTAAAATAGTTCCAAAGAAAGTAAGTCTTACAAAGGCAACCAACATTAAAGGCAAAAAAGTCAAATTGGGTTGGAAAAAGGTATCGGGAATATCCGGTTACGAAATCCAGTATGGCACAAATAAGTCTTTTAAGAAGGCAAAGACAACAACAGCCAAGTCTTCTTTGAAAACAAAAACAATTACAAAACTTAAAAATAAAAAGAAATATTATTTCAGAATGAGAGCTTATAAAAAAGTATCTGGAACGAAAGTTTATGGAGTGTATAGTTCAAAGAAAAAAGTTAAAATTACAAAGTGATTATTAAAGCAGGTGCAGAAACATGTTTAAAATTAGACGCGATATTAATTGATAATGTTGATATTTTTGTTATAATTAAAGAAGCGGGAATTAAATTTTTGAACGGGAATCAAAGATTTTTTAGACGGAGGAATTATAATGGAAATTAAAGAAATTTTAAGCAAGGTGGATCATACATTATTAAAACCTGAATCTACTTGGGAGCAGATTAAGGAGATTTGTGATGACGGAATCAAATATGAAACAGCATCAGTTTGTATTCCACCATCATTTGTAAAACAGGCTGCTGATTATGTGGACGGCAAGATTGCAATCTGTACAGTTATTGGTTTCCCTAATGGATATAATACTACAGAAATCAAATGTGCAGAAGCAGCACAGGCAGTTAAAGAAGGCGCAGCGGAAATCGATATGGTTATTAATATTGGATGGGCTAAAGAAGGAAGATGGGATGACATTTTCTGCGAAATCAACAAGATAAAAGAAGCTTGTGACGGCAGATTACTTAAGGTAATCGTTGAAACTTGTTTATTAACTGATGAAGAAATCGCTAAGGTTGCTAATGTAGTATCAATGTCAAAGGCAGATTTCATTAAGACTTCAACAGGTTTCTCAACAGAGGGAGCAACATTTCATGTTGTAAAAATTTTTGCAGACAATATTTCTAACGGAACAAAGATTAAGGCAGCAGGTGGAATCAGTTCATTAGAAGACGCAGAAAAGTTCATTGAGCTTGGCGCTGACAGACTTGGAACAAGTAGAATTGTAAAAATCGTTAAGAACGAAAACGCAGGTGCCAATGAGTACTAGAAACTTTTGTGGTTCTGACAATATTGGAGTGGTTGCTTATAGTGAAAATAAGCAAAGAAAAATAAAGACTGAAATTAGAAGAGATTGTACTAAAATGGTACAGTCTCTTTTTTTGACTCAAAGTTGATAAAAAAATGTGTTGACTTAATACAATCCGTATGATATAACTTGAATTGTATTAATTGTACTAGTTGCAATAGTACAATGAAAACAAAATAGAGAGTAGGGGAGAAAACTATGCTAGAGACAAGAAATTTGAAAAAGGTTTATAAGACCAAAAAGGGTGTGTCTGTAACAGCTTTAAATGACGTGTCTATTAAGTTCCCTGAAAAGGGTTTGGTTTTTCTTTTAGGAAAATCAGGTAGTGGTAAATCTACATTATTAAACCTTTTAGGTGGACTTGATAAATATGATGAAGGTGAAATTATTATTAAGGGAGTTTCATCTAAAGACTTTAAACAGAGTCATTTTGATTCATATCGTAATACATATGTAGGATTTATTTTTCAGGAATACAATGTATTAGAAGAATTTTCAGTAGGAGCTAATATTGCTTTGGCAATTGAGCTTCAGGGAAAGAAGGCTACAGATGAAGAAATTAATAGAATTTTAAAACAGGTTGATTTGGAGGGCTTTGGTGACAGAAAACCTAACGAACTTTCAGGTGGTCAGAAACAGAGAGTTGCAATTGCAAGAGCACTTGTAAAACAGCCTGAAATAATTATGGCAGATGAGCCAACAGGAGCACTTGATTCTAACACAGGAAGACAGGTATTTGAAACACTTAAGAATTTATCTAAGGATAAACTTGTAATAGTAGTATCTCATGACAGGGAGTTTGCAGAGCAGTTTGGTGACAGAATTATCGAACTTGCAGATGGAAATGTAATTGATGATGTTACTCGTAAGGTTGGGTATGAAAAACAGGGTGAAGAACTTAATAATGGTATTAGTTTTGAAAATGACACAATGACTATTAAGTCAGGATACCATTTAACAGAAGAAGATAGAGAAAGAATAAATCAGTATATTGACGGTATTGGAACAGACTTAAAGGCTATAATTAAAAAAGCAGATAGGGGAAGTTTCCAGCAGACTAACGAGGAAGATATTGTTCATAAGAAAGGCGATTTTAAACTTATTAAGTCTAAATTACCTTTGAAGAATGCTTTCAAAATAGGGGCAAGTGGTTTAAAACATAAGAAAATCAGACTTGTAGTTACAATTTTACTTTCATTTGTTGCATTTTCATTATTTGCTTTGGCAGATACTTTTGGAAACTACAATCACATTAAAACATGCACTAATTCAATTAAAGATACGAACATAACTTATGCATCAGTTATTAAGTCATTAAAAACCGGTTCAGGAATGAACGCATACTGGAGCGATTATGGCAACAGCATTAGAGAAGACGAAATAACTAAGTTAAATAAAGATACAGGACTTGATTTTACAGGAGTTGTCGTCACAAATCAGGATATGGTTTTACCTAATTATAATAAGGAAGTTGAATTAACAAAGAATGGTGATATGTGCCATTATGCAACAGATTTTTCAGGCTATGCTAATTTGACAGAAGCAAAAATCAAGGAAATGGGTTACAAGATTGTTGCAGGGAAATTGCCAAAAGACAACAATGAAATAGCAATTAGTTCTTATGTTTATGAAACATATGCCAAAGCAGGATATATTTCAGAAGATGGTACAAAGTCTGAAATAAAATATTACAATGACTTAGTTGGCAAGAAACTTAAAATTGACAAGAAGGAATTTACTGTAGTTGGTATTGTTGATACAAAGGTTGATATGGATAGGTATAAGTCTATTTCAGAAGATAGCAAGGGCAAAACATCAGCACAGAATTTGACTGATTTTGCCTTAAGTCAGGAACTGGCACATATTCAACAGTACAGTTTGGCTTGCGATATTTTTGTAAGCGAGGTAATGCTTAACAGCATCAAGGAAGAATATCCTAATTATGTACAGTTAATTACTAACTATATGTACGTGTCAAGTGATGATACATATATTGATTCTTCAAGAATTGCGTCATTAAGTGAAATTGATACAAAAGATGTAACATGGGTCGATGGTGAAAAGACTAAACTTGCTGATAATGAGATTATCATAGATATCAATGCATTATCAAAAAATGATGAAGAAGGCTATTCTTACAGTAAAAAAGAAGCGTTGAAGATTTTGAAAGACAGCCAGTACACATTGGATTATTATATTGATAATGAAGATAAATCAATTAATGGAGTTAAAGTAGTTGGTGTGCTAAATGCAGATGGAAAAGCAGATAAATATTCAGACCTTTATGTACTTCCTGACAGCCTTTATAATTTAAAATGGACTGAAGGCAAGGGCGAATATTCATATGCAGTTGCAACAATGCCAACAAACAAGGCAGATATTGAAAAACTTGTAAAATATTGCTACACAGAACAGGGCAATATGAAATATCAGATTGAAAACTCAGTAACTTTTGAACTGGACACAGTTAATGAAGTTTTGAAAGTAATGTCAAAGGTATTCTTATACATTGGTATTGGTTTTGCAGTATTTGCAATGATTATGTTATCTAACTTTATTGCAACAAGTATTTCATATAAGAAGCAGGAAATCGGAATTCTTAGAGCAATCGGCGCAAGAAGCAATGATGTATTTAGAATTTTCTTCTTAGAAAGTTTTATTATTGCAATGATTAACTTTGTTCTTTCAACAATTGGAACAGGTGTGGCAACAGCAATAATCAACGGTATGTTTAGAAAAAAAGCAGGAATACTTATTACAATACTTAATTTTGGACCAAGACAGATACTACTTTTACTTGTAATTAGTATTGGAGTTGCGGCAGTGGCAAGTTTCATACCGGTTTACAAAATTGCATCAAAGAGACCAATTGAGGCCATTAGAAATAGATAAGAGTTAAAGGATTAAGTGTCGTTTAGTGCGGCACTTTTTCTTTTTTTGTTTATGTTATAAGTTTCTGTTATGAGTGTAATCTGAGCGAAAAATTTCTGCTTTAAGTATAATCTGAGTTATAAATTTCTGTTTCCGGTGTAATCTAAAAAATGAGGAGTTGAGTTTTTTATACCTTACTATATCTACAGACAATAAATATTAGTTATACAAACAATTTGACACTTGAAAAAAATATAGTGGAATTTTATAATGAATACATCGACTACATATTCTATAATGTCGCATAATGTCAGGGGGATATATTCATGACATACGAACAGTTTATAGAACAGGTAAAGTGGGAAGTAGAAGATATAGCAAGAGAGTCTTTTGATGACGTGAGAACAGTTGTAAGAACGGTTACTAAGAATAACAATGTTCGAAGAAAGACTATAAGCATTTTTAAAGAGGGACAGTTGGCTACACCGACAATTTACCTGAGAGATTATTATTTGGATTATAAGAAAGGAAGAAGTATCGAAAACATAGGCAGAGAAATCTTTATGATTTATTCTGAAGGTACAAAAAGATTTACTTTTGATGTGAATCAGTTTTCTGATTTTTCGAAAGTAAAGGACAAAATCTATTATAAGCTTGTTAATTACGAAATGAACAGACAGGCGTTAAAAACAATGCCACATTTTAAATTTTTGGATATGGCAATTGTGTTTTTCGTTTCGATTATGGGCAATGAGAAGGAGCAGGGGACAATAGCAATTCAGAATGCTTATGTTGAAAAGTGGGGATTAGTAAGGAGGAGTTAAGAAGAACGGCAATAAATAATACTTGGAAGGAATACCCGCCTGAAATTAAGAAGATGGAAGATATTATATCTGAAATCGTTTTGGGGCAGGTTACATCAGAAGATGATGACGAGAACGGATTAATTTCAGAAGAAATCAGTTATGGTGAATTTAGTATTGATAATGTTCGCCAAATGATAAAAGAAGAAGTTGATAAAATGCGAGCACAGGCAGAAATGGATATGTATGTGCTGACTAATACATCACGTAACTTTGGCGCTGCATGCATTACATATCCGGGAGTTTTAAAGGAATTTGCAAGAGAACACAACAGTGATTTCTACATTATTCCAAGTTCAGTCCACGAAGTGATATTAATTCTGGGAGAACAGATGTCTGTGGAAGAAATGAATCTGATGGTGGAAGAAGTAAATGAAAGAGAAGTTGATTCCATAGATGTATTGTCTAACCATGTTTATCAGTATAAGAGAGAACTGGAAGAGATAATATACTAGGATTATGTTGGAAAATGGCTTATTGAATCTGTGGTTATGCAGATGTGGAAGACATTGGAACACACTCGGATATAAGTATAAAAGTGGAGTGTAAGCTTAATAATATGCGAATATTCGTGTAGTCAGGATTTAGGTGTCTTAACATTTAAGTTTATTAGAAAACAACTTCGGAAATGAAAAAGCTGTGGCTTTGGCAACACACAATGGTTGTTGGAGTGCAGCTTTTTTGTATAAGGAATCCTCCCAACTACGCCTAGTCCCTCCTTATCTTTACGGGTGGCAGACGCATTTAAAACAAACTTCGTTCGTGGCGTCTGCTAAAGTCATAAGGAATCCTCCCAACTATGTTGGGTCCCTCCTTATGACAAGTACGCACCTGGCGGGAATCGAACCCGCATTTTCGTCTCCGGAGGACGACGTTCTATCCATTATACTACAGGTACAACTCCCTAATTATACATTAAATGGACTAAGGTATCAATAAGAAGATATGTAGAACAATGTCAGTGCAATTAAATTTAAAATATATCATAGTAAATATCATTGAAAATGTCAGTTAGTTTATTGCAAGTTTATAGTTGGCTAAAAACTAAAGTTGAATTTATAAATGATATTTGATAAACTAATGGGGAATTATTTTTGAGTACAAAAAGAAAAGATTAAATATAGGGTAAGGAGAATTAAAGTGGAAACTGAAGAGAAGAAGTTAACAAGTTCAGAAATAGACCAGATGCTTGAAGAAGCGGCAGCGTATCACGTGGAGTCTAAAGAGCCATCTAATAAAAACAAAAAAAACAAAAAAAATAAAAAGAAAAAAAAGAAAAGAAAACAGATAAGATTTGACATTATCATTGCCATTGTTTTGGCAGTTGCAGTTGTAGTGGGAGCAGTTTTTGCAATTAGCAAGCTTGCAGGCAAGTCTTCATCAGCTAGTAAGAAGAGCAATGTGGAGAATCCACTTGAAGATGACAAATATGATGAAATTACTGATGTTGTAAACAATTATCTTAACGCATATTTAGTTGAAGATTCACAGAAGAGATTAGATATTCTTGCAAGATACGTTGACAATATTGGAGACCTTAGCGAAAGTGATGTAGCACAGAAGAAGTACATTACAAGCTATTCAGAAGTTGAATGTTATACAAAGAATGGTCCTTATGACAACACTTATGTTGTTTACGCATACTACCAGACAGAATACAAGAACATTTCAACTAAAGTACCAAGCCTTACAACATATTATGTAATTAGAGATGCAAAAACAGGAAATGTTTACATTCATAATAAGTGGAGTGATGAAATAAAAGATTATATTTCAAAGGTTTCAAAAGATGCTGACGTTCAGAAATTAATTTCAGATGTTCAGAAAGAACTTTTGGAGGCTGAAAAGTCAGATGCTAACTTAAAGGAGTTCCTTGATGCTCTCACAGGAAAAACAGAGGAAACAACTACAGCAGCTCAGAAAGCTACTCAGGCAACTACACAGCCGGCAACTGCCAAGCAGGAACAGAAGACAACACAGGCAACTAAACAGGCTGCCACAACTAAGCCTACAGTTACTCAGAAGGCTACAACAGCTAAGCCTACAGAAGCACCTACAACAACAGCTGAGGCAAGAATTAAATAAGACCAAGGTCTTAAGGAGATTAATAGTTGAATAAGAAATGTTATATAGTTGGTGCCGGAGATAATTCCGGCACCAACTTTTCTAAAGGAAAAGATGAATATGTTATAGCGGCAGACGGTGGACTTGCTACTCTTGAAAAGTTGGGAATACAGCCGGATTTTATTTTAGGAGATTTTGATTCTTTAGGCTACGTGCCCGATGGAAAAAACATAGAGGTTCACAAGGTCGAAAAAGATGACACAGACATGATGCTATCAGTGGAAAGAGCCGTAGAATCAGGTTACAATGAAATAGAGATTTTCGGTGGCACAGGTGGACGAATAGATCATACAGTGGCAAATTTTCAGACAATGCTTTGGGCATCTAAGCAAAATGTGAAAATCAAAATGACAGACAAAAATCACGTTTATTTTATGATTACAAATGATACACTGGAAATAAAAGGAAAAGACGGAGCAGATTTGTCTGTTTTTGCTTTTGGAGGGGACGCTAAAGGTGTTACAATAAAAGGTGGAAAATATCAGGCAGAGAATGTAATTTTGACAATGGACAATCCTACAGCCGTAAGTAATTCTTTTATTGGTGAAAAAGTCAGAATTTCAGTTGAAAGTGGAAGCCTGCTTGTTATTGTGGCAAAATAAAAACATATAAAATATAAAAATTGTTTAACTACTTAATATGTTTGAAAACAATCAATTAAGAATGAACAATTATAAAATATTGAATTGGTGTAAAAATGGAACAAAATATTAGATTAAAAGAAAAAAAGTCAGTGGACGAACAGATTAGATTGAATAAATTTTTAAGTGATGCAGGATATTGTTCCAGAAGGGAAGCAGACAGACTTGTGGAGCAGGGCGTTGTAAAAGTTAACGGAAAAACTGCAGTGATGGGACAAAAAGTGACCATCAATGATAGTATAATGGTTAAAGGTAAGAATATTTCAAGAGAAGAAGAACAGATTCTTATAGCACTAAATAAACCTGTTGGAATTGAATGTACCACAGATTTAAATAACCCGGACAATATAGTGGATTTTATTAATTTTGATAAGAGAATTTACCCTATTGGAAGGTTGGATAAGAACTCTCAGGGGTTAATACTTTTGACTAACGACGGTTCAATTGTTAATAACATATTGAAAGGCTCAAATTATCACGAGAAAGAGTATGTTGTTACAGTTGATAAGCCGGTAACAGACGATTTTATTAAGAAAATGTCAACAGGTGTACGGATTATTGATCAGGTAACAAGACCGTGTAAGGTAGCTAAGGTGAAGAAGCATGTTTTTAATATTGTTTTAACTCAAGGGTTAAATAGACAGATTAGAAGAATGTGCGGAGAGCTTGGATATAATGTTCAGAAGTTGAAAAGAATAAGAATAATGAACATTGAATTGGGTAATCTTCCTGTGGGACAATATAGAAAGGTCACCGACAGTGAATTAAAAGAATTAATGAGAAATTTTAATTGATTTTAACAAAGGTTCAAAAAGATTAAAGAATAAAATTATAGAAAATTAATTTTAGGTTAGGTGGATATAATGGATAAGTCAGAAAGAATTAAAGATCTTGTAGAATTATTGAATAAAGCTAACAAGGCATATTATCAGGAAGCCAATGAGATAATGACTAACTTTGAATATGATAAGTTGTATGATGAATTGGTTGGCTTAGAGAAAGAAACAGGCATGGTGTTGTCTAACAGCCCTACAGTTAACGTAGGTTATCAGGTTGTCAGTCAGTTGCCAAAGGAGCAACACAACAGCCCTATGCTTTCCCTTGATAAGACTAAAGAAGTTGGAGCATTGGCAGATTTTGCAGGAGACAGAAAGTGTCTTTTGTCTTGGAAAATGGACGGCTTGACAGTTGTTCTTACTTATGAAAATGGAGAACTTGTAAAGGCTGTAACACGTGGCAACGGATTGGTAGGAGAAGTAATAACAAACAATGCCAAAACATTTAAGAATATACCGATTTCAATACCTTATAAGGGCAGACTTACTCTTAGAGGGGAAGCAATAATTAAATATTCTGACTTTGAACAGATTAACAGAGAGATTGAAGATGCAGATTCTAAGTACAAGAATCCTAGAAATTTGTGCTCAGGTTCAGTGCGCCAGTTAAATAGTCAGGTTACGGCAGAGCGAAATGTTAATTTTGTAGCGTTTGCACTTATTAATGCAGATGATGTGGACTTTGGCAATTCAATTGAGCAACAGTACAAATGGATGGAAAGTCAGGGATTTCAAGTTGTTGAGTACAGGGTTGTAACAAGAAATTCAATGGAGGATGCAGTAAAATATTTTGCTGGAAAAATTCAGACTTACGATTATCCTTCTGACGGATTGGTTCTTATGTTTGATGATATTGAATATGGTTTGTCACTTGGAACCACAGCCAAGTTTCCACGAAACGGAATTGCTTTTAAATGGGAAGATGAACAGGCAGAAACTACGCTTAAATATATTGAATGGAGTCCAAGTCGAACAGGACTTATTAATCCTGTAGCAGTTTTTGAACCGGTTGAACTTGAAGGAACAACAGTAAGCAGGGCAAGTGTGCATAATATTAGTATTATGGAAGAATTAGAACTTGGCTCCGGTGACAGAATTAAAGTTTACAAAGCTAATATGATTATTCCACAGATTTCAGAGAATCTAACAAAGAGCGGAATAGATGATTTGCCTAAGGAATGCCCTGTATGTGGTCATGCAACTGAAGTGAAGGCAGAGAATGGAATAAAGACACTTTATTGCCCTAACAGCCAGTGTCCGGCTAAACACGTTAAGTTATTTACTTTGTTTGTGTCAAGAAACGGAATGAACATTGACGGATTATCAGAGGAAACTTTGGAGAAGTTTATTGACGCGGGCTACATTAAGGAATTTGCAGATATTTTCCATTTGGACAGATATTATGAAGAAATAGTTGCAACACCGGGATTTGGACAGAAATCATATGATAATCTTATGGATTCAGTGGAAAAAGCCAGAAATGTTGAACTTTCAGCTTTGATTTATAGCTTGGGTATTCCAAATATTGGTTCAGCCAATGCCAAGCTTATTTGCAAGGCGTTTAACAATAACATTGAAAAAATAAGAAATGCAAGTGTTGAAGAGTTGATTGAAATAGATGGTATAGGTGAAATAATGGCAGAGAAGTTCTGTCAGTATTTTGCAGACGAAGACAATATCAAAAAACTTGATAATCTTCTTAAAGAAGTAAATATTGCAGAACCGGAAGAAAATACAACTCCTCAGAACATGGATGGTTTGACTTTTGTAATAACAGGTTCAGTGGAACATTTTGCTAACCGTAATGAACTAAAGTCGTATATTGAAAAGCATGGCGGAAAGGTTACAGGCTCAGTTTCAGCTAAGACTAATTATCTTATAAACAATGATGCAATGTCAGCATCTTCTAAAAACAAAAAAGCCAAACAATTAGGTGTGGAAATTGTTACGGAAGAAGTTTTTTTAGAAAGATGGTGTAAAGATATTGAACAGTAGGTCATAATATGGTAAATATGATACAAGGATAAAAGTTGGCAGAATAATCAGATATAAAGTCAGATGAAAAATAATATAAATAAAACAAAACAAACCTGACAGGAAACAGATATGAAAGTTATATTTTTATCCTATGTATGAATAGTATTAAATTTCTAAATAAGTATTTCAGGAGGAGTTAGTTATGAGAAATGATATAGTAGAAATTTTATGCGACATCAATCCACTGTTAGACCCGGACGATGAAGACATGAGCATAGCAGAATTTTTAGAATCAAAACAATTAATGGAGTTAATAGCAAGACTTGAAGACCACTTCGACATCGATATTCCATATGACGATAGAAATGAAGACAACTTCTACAGTGTTGACACAATAATCGAATTGCTAGAAAGGTTGCAGTAGAACTTCAAAGAATTAAGAAATTAAAAAATCGCTCATAAAAGTTTGAAGACAAACATATAGCTATCAAACTTTTATGGGCGATTTGCAATAAATAAGGAGTATGACCAATTGGTAGTACTCCTTATTTTTGTGCAAAATTTCAAAAGTCATATTTGCGGGGAACACACATCTAAAATCCAACTGATTTTGTACAATATATGATTGAATTTGTGGTAGATGTACTCCGATATTTAAAAAACTTCGTTTTTTGAGGTACGCGTCCTAATTTCTATTAGTATTCACTTGACTTTTTTTCCTGTTGCAGATACTATAATAATTGTATTAGTTGTAGTAGTACAATTATAGTGAAGGGGAAAGAATATGCTTACTGTTAATTTTCAATCAAGAACGCCGGTATATCAGCAACTTTACGATGATGTTGTAAGACTGGCATCTCTTGGAGTGTTAAAAAGCAATACAAAATTACCACCTGTGCGTGTTTTGGCAACAGAGCTTGGAATTAATCCTAACACAGTGTCGAAAGCATATAAGATGCTTGAAGCTGATGGGTATATATATTCTACAGTTGGACGTGGAAGTTTTGTATCAGATAAGTTGTGTCAGGATGAGGCTGAAAAAATTGCCGCAAGGCAGGAACTGAAAAGAACCTTGAAGAAAGCGTATAAAAAAGGTGTCACAAAAGAAGAAATAGTGAATATGATAGAACAGATAATAGAGGGAGTAGACATAGAATGATAGAAATTAAGAATTTGACTAAAAAATTTGATTCAAATGTAGCCCTAAATAGAATGAATTGTTCTATTAGTGAAGGCACAATTTTTGGATTGGCAGGTAGTAATGGAAGTGGAAAGAGTACGTTATTAAGGACATTATCAGGTGTTTATGAACCAGATGAGGGCCAGGTTATAATAGATGGAGAGCCTGCATTCGATAATCATAAAATAAAAGAGCGTTGTTATTATATTGCGGATTATCCGTTTTTCTTTAACGACAGCACAGTTGAGAATATGGGGAAATTGTTGAAAAATATTTATTCCACATGGGACCAGCAGAGATTTGAAGAATTATGTGAAATGTTCCCAATTGAAAGAAAAAAGAAAATTATAAATATGAGTAAAGGAATGCAGCGACAGGCATCACTTATTCTTGCTTTTGCGGCAAAACCTAAATATTTGTTCTTAGATGAAATTTTTGACGGTTTGGATCCACTTATAAGAAAAACGCTTAAGACACTTATTATTCAAGATGTGACAGACAGAAATATGACATGTATTATTGCATCTCATAATTTAAGAGAGATTGATGACATATGTGACCGAATTGTAATGTTGCACGATGGTTCACTTTTGACTAATGAGGAAACAGATAGCCTTAAAAATAAAATACATAAAATTCAGATGGCTTTTAAGAATAGTCCAAGTGTAAAAACACTTACAGAAATGAATGTTCAGATTATAAGTCAGGTTGGAAACTACTTTAGCGTAATGGCACGAGGAGATATAGATGAAATTATGGAAAAACTTAATTCTTTAAACCCTGTGTTTATAGAAACTATGCCTTCCACATTAGAGGAAGTATTTATTAATGAAATGGAGGGCGCAGGATATGGAAAATAATAGTTTAAGTAATAAATCTAAGGCAATAGCATTATTTAAATGGACTAATAGAAAATATCTTTCAGTTTCCATAGCATATTGGATTTTGTTATTTCTAGCCTATCCTTTGGCAGAAATATTTATAATGATTACCAGCATATCTGCAGATGGGAAGTATAATTATTATGTAGACAGAATGCAGACTTATGGAGTGCTTATACCGTCCACTTTGTTTGCGGCAATTGCAATAGGATATTCAATTGTAATATCCTTAATTGCATTTTCGTACATGCATAATAAGAGATGTGTTGACTTATTTGGCAGCTTTCCGGTAAGCAGAAGAACATTGTTCTTTTCAAGGTTTGCCTCAGTTATATTTTCAACATTGATGCCTGTTATAGTTATTGGTTTAATAGGTATGATTTTATCGTTTGAACATAAAGCTTTTATAGCCGGAGCTTCAACAATAGGCTTATTGTGCTTAGTATTAATTGGCAACATATGTTTTATAGCAATCATCTCTCTTTGTTGTGGAACAACTATTGATGTTATAATTTGTTATGGGGCAATTAACGTGTGCTATCCTATAGCCGTATTTTTATGTAGCTATTATCCAGGAGAAATTTTACCGGGAGTTGGACAAAAAGACCTGCCGTCATCACTTTATACGTTACTTTGTCCAATTATGGCATTCTTTACATCTGCTTTTGGAGACGGTTTGGCATTACATACAATATGGTGGATTGGATTTATAATAGTTGTCACAATCGTTTGTTATCATTTGTGCAAAAAGAGAAAAGCTGAAACAGCTCAGAACGGATTTGCATTCGCAATTGTTGAAATAATTATAAAGTTTTTAACATGCTTTACATGTGGACTTGCCATTGGCTTTATAATGTCACAGCTTGGAAATATTTACAGCAGTGTTTTGGCATCTTATATTTGGCTTGTTGTTGGAATTATTATTGGAATATTTGCTTCTAATATTTTACTTCATTTGGCATTTCACAGAGGATTGTCAATGTTTAAAAGTAGCTTAGTGGAAAGTCTGGTTGTTTTTGTTACAACAGGGATTTTTATAGTGATTATTGCAACCGGAGGTCTTGGATATGACACTACAATTCCTAAAGAGTCAGAAGTTGAGAGTGTTATTGTAAAGGAAGCAGACAGAGAGTATTTTATTATTAACGGCAAAGATATTGTTAATTCATATCAAGGCGACGCGAAAAGAATTAAGAAGACTCTTGAATTGCATAAAGAAATTATTAACAAGTGCAAGGCTAAAAAACACCATGGTTTTTATGCACTGACACGACAGTCTGATGATGATTATGGTTCTGTTTCGGATGAAGATGAATATGAGTATACAATTAGTCCTACGGGAATAATTATCAAATATAAGCTTAAAAGCGGAAAAATAATCACAAGACAGTATAGAAGAGGTGAAGTGCCGGTTAGTCAGGAAGAGAATGTTAAGAATTTGGTAGTAAATGATTTGACTATGATTACAAAGATACCGGTTAAATATTTGTCAAGTTGTTATATTCTGGATATGCAAAAAGGCGGATATAGCAGTACAGATAAAGATTTAAACAAAAAACTGGTAGCGGCACTTATTAAAGACCTTAATAATGTGAAAAAGATAAAAAAAGACGAATATGATTATAGTATAGATCTTAACTATACTGATAGTGGAGACAACTATAATTATAGAAATGGAACAGAGATAAGTGTAAATATTTACAGCGAATATAAAAATACACTTAAGGTTCTTAATGACAGCGGAGTACTTGCGAAGCTGGAAGAATAGTAGTATATTAGAGAAAGCGACCGAGTGAAGGACGAAAAGCCTATTATTCGATATGCTGGCTAAAAAAATATCACACGGAGGATAGAATTATGGACAAGAAAAATATTGATTGGGCCAATATAGGTTTTGGTTATGTTCAGACAGATAAGAGATTTGTGTCTAACTTTAAAGATGGTAAATGGGATGACGGTCAGTTAACTGACGATGCAACAGTTGTTATCAGTGAATGTGCAGGTGTATTACAGTATGCACAGACATGTTTTGAAGGAATGAAAGCTTACACAACAGAAGATGGACGTGTAGTAGTGTTCAGACCTGACTTAAATGCAAAGAGAATGGAAGATTCAGCTAAGAGACTTGAAATGCCGGTCTTCCCTCAGGATAGATTTGTAAAAGCAATCGAAGAAACAGTAAAAGCTAACTTAGCTTATGTACCACCATATGGTTCAGGTGCTACATTATATATTAGACCTTACATGTTTGGTAGTTCATCAGTTATAGGTGTAAAGCCGGCTGAAGAATATCAGTTTAGAGTATTTACAACACCTGTAGGACCTTACTTTAAGGGTGGCGCTAAGCCTATCACAATTAAGGTAAGTGATTTTGATAGAGCAGCACCTCACGGAACAGGTCATATTAAAGCAGGTCTTAACTATGCAATGAGTTTACATGCAATCGTTACAGCTCACGCAGAAGGTTTTGATGAAAATATGTACTTAGATGCAGCAACAAGAACTAAGGTAGAAGAAACAGGTGGAGCTAACTTTATTTTTGTTACAAAAGATAATACAGTAGTTACACCTAAGTCAAACAGTATTCTTCCATCAATTACAAGACGTTCATTAATGTATGTTGCAGAACATTATTTAGGACTTAAAGTTGAAGAAAGAGAAGTTTACTTTGATGAAGTTAAAGACTTCGCAGAATGTGGCCTTTGCGGTACAGCAGCAGTAATCTCACCTGTAGGAAAGATTAATGACCATGGCAAAGAAATTTGCTTCCCAAGTGGAATGGAAGAAATGGGACCTATAACAAAGAAACTTTACGATACATTAACAGGAATTCAGATGGGTAGAATTGAAGCTCCTGAAGGATGGATTTACGAAATTAAATAATTAAAGATAGGATAGAGTATGTGGAATAGAGCAGATTTAAAAGCAAATGCTAAAAAGATTTTTTTCGGGAACTATTGGAAGGCAGTTTTAGTAACGCTTATTTTGACAATTATTCTTGGTGGTGCAACAAACACAATAACAAGAAGAATTTCAAATAATCAGTCAACAGATTGGTCAATTGATCAGGATTTTTCCGGTGTTTCAAGTTATGATGAATGGTCAAATGATGAAATATTGAACATTGGAAACAGTTCATTGTATGGTTCAGAATATCAGACATATCTTAGAATTTACAACCGACTGAAGAATATACCCGGATCAGTATGGGCAATGTTGGGAATTGCTGTAGCAGTAGGAATGGTTGTTGGCCTTTTAATTTCCATTTTCTTAGTAGCACCTTTACAGGTTGGATGTTACAGATGGTATATCTTAAACAGAACATCTAATCCACCAATGGGAGAATTATTAAATTCATTTAGAAATGGATATTTTAACACTGCTAAGATTATGTTTTGCAAGGGTTTGTACACAACACTTTGGAGTCTGTTGTTTATAATACCGGGAATTATCAAGGCGTATGAATATAGTATGATTCCATATTTGTTGGCTGAGAATCCTAATATGTCAAAACAGGAAGCTTTTGCAATAAGCAAGGAATTAATGGATGGAAATAAGTTTAATGCATTTGTACTGGACTTATCATTCATACTTTGGAATTTTGTAGGTGCATTAGCACTTGGTTTACCTGGAGTATTCTTTGTTAATCCTTATGTTCAGTTAACTAACGTTGAACTTTATGTAAAATTATGTCAGATTAGAGCAGAAAGACATAATTCAACATATAATCAGGATAACAACCAGAATTTTAATCAGAATGATTTTTCAGGTTATACACAAGTATAAAATTAAGTAAAAGTAATGAAATAACTAATAAAATAAAAAAAAATGGCGGTTTTCGCCATTTTTTTTTATATTGTACTAGACAAAGATATTATAATTTGTTAAAATTATAACAATCTTAATAATATTATTACTAGAAGTGGGAATTTTACAAAATTGTAACAGAAAAGTCATCTGTTTTTTCTTGCGGTGAAATAGTAAAAATGGTATTATGAGAGTATGTGAGCAAGCAGGTGAAATTATACATAAAACCTGTTAACATATCAAAAAAATCACGGAGGATTTATATTATGTCAAAGAAAGTAGTTATCGCAGGCGCATGCCGTACAGCTATTGGAAAAATGGGTGGAGCATTAAGCACAACTCCAGCACCAGTTTTAGGATCTATTGTTATTAAGGAAGCTCTTAACAGAGCAGGCGTTCCGGCTGATCAGGTTGATCACGTATATATGGGATGTGTTATCCAGGCAGGACTTGGACAGAACGTAGCACGTCAGGCAGCACTTAAGGCAGGACTTCCAATTGAAACACCAGCAGTTACAGTTAACGTTGTATGTGGTTCAGGTCTTAACTGTGTAAACATGGCTGCACAGATGATTCAGGCAGGAGATGCTGATATCGTTGTTGCAGGTGGTATGGAAAACATGTCAATGGCTCCATATGCTTTACCACAGGCTAGATTTGGTTACAGAATGAACAATGGTACACTTGTTGATACAATGGTTAACGATGCATTAACAGATGCATTCAATCACTACCACATGATGATTACAGCTGAAAACGTAGCTGAACAGTGGGGACTTACAAGAGAAGAATTAGATGCTTTCTCAGCTAACTCACAGCAGAAATGTGAAAAGGCTATGGCTGAAGGAAAATTCAAAGATGAAATCGTTCCTGTAGAAGTAAAACAGAGAAAACAGACAGTTATCGTAGATACAGATGAAGGCCCAAGAGCTGGAACAACAGCTGAATCACTTAGCAAGTTAAGATGTTGTTCAGGTAAGCCTGATGGTGTTGTTACAGCAGGTAATGCTTCAGGTATCAATGATGGTGCAGCAGCAGTTGTAGTTATGAGCGAAGAAAAAGCTAAGGAATTAGGTGTTAAGCCAATGGCTACATTCGTAACAGGAGCACTTGGTGGTGTTGATCCATCAATTATGGGTGTTGGACCTGTAGCTTCAACTAAGAAAGCATTAGCAAAAGCTAACATGACAATTGATGATATGGACTTAATCGAAGCTAACGAAGCTTTCGCAGCTCAGTCAGTAGCAGTAGCTAGAGACTTAAAATTCGATATGAGCAAAGTAAACGTAAACGGTGGTGCTATTGCTCTTGGTCATCCAGTAGGTGCATCAGGTTGTCGTATCCTTGTAACATTACTTCACGAAATGCAGAAGAGAGACGCTAAGAAGGGTCTTGCTACTTTATGTATCGGTGGCGGAATGGGATGTACTACAATCGTTGAACGTGACTAATTTTAAATATAACCAGGGCTGGTAGTGAAACTGCCAGCTTTTATGGTGTTAATAAACACTTTTTATAATTAAGTTTCAATACTTAAAAAGTTATTTTTATTAAGGAGAAAAAACAATGGAATTCATTACATATGAACAGGAAGGATTCGTTGGAATTCTTACAATCAATCGTCCAAAGGCTCTTAACGCATTAAACAGCCAGGTTCTTGATGAATTAAACGAAGCAATTGATGCAATTGATGTTAATGAAATTAGAGCACTTATTTTAACAGGTGCCGGAGACAAATCTTTTGTTGCAGGCGCTGATATTGGAGAAATGTCAACACTTACAAAATCAGAAGGTGAAGCTTTTGGTAAGAAAGGTAATGATGTTTTCAGAAAGCTTGAAACATTAGAAATTCCAGTAATCGCAGCAGTTAACGGATTCGCTTTAGGTGGCGGATGCGAAATCTCAATGAGTTGTGATATTAGAATTTGTTCAGAAAACGCTATTTTCGGACAGCCTGAAGTAGGTCTTGGAATTACACCAGGTTTCGGTGGAACACAGAGACTTGCAAGAATCGTTGGACCTGGAATGGCTAAGCAGATGATTTATACAGCAAGAAATATTAAGGCTGACGAAGCTTACAGAATCGGTCTTGTAAATGCAGTATATCCACAGGAAGAACTTATGGATGCTGCAAAGAAGTTAGCAGCAGGTATTGCAAAGAATGCACCTATCGCTGTTAGAGCTTGCAAGAAGGCAATTAATGATGGACTTGATGCAGTTATGGATGATGCTATCGTTATCGAAGAAAAATTATTCGGAAGCTGCTTCGAAACAGAAGATCAGAAAGCCGGAATGGGTAACTTCCTTGAAAAGGATAAAGAAAAGAAACTTAAAGTTGTTCCATTTAAGAACTGCTAATAGTTTGTAATTGTGCTTTGGCACAGCTAATATTGTTTTAAATACCGGATTTTCCGGTTTTAACCGTGGGAAGAATTTCTTCACACATATTTAAGGTAATGGTTTAATCCATTACAGAATAAATAAGCGACAAGTTCGCAAAAGTATTTTTGGAGGAAAAAAGATGAAGGTAGGAGTAATTGGTGCCGGAACAATGGGCCAGGGAATCGCTAAGGCTTTCGCTCAGGTTGATGGATACACAGTAGCATTATGTGACATCAAGCAGGAATGGGCTGAAGGTGGAAAAGACAAGATTGCTAAAGGTTATGCAAGACTTGTACAGAAAGAAAAAATGACACAGGAGCAGGTTGATGGTATTCTTGCAAGAATCACACCAGGTCTTAAAGAAGACTTATGTGCTGACTGCGATTTAATCGTAGAAGCTGCTTTTGAAAATATGGAAGTTAAGAAAACAACATTTGGCGAATTAGATAAGATTTGTAAGCCTGAATGTATCTTTGCTTCAAACACATCATCTCTTTCAATTACAGAGATTGGAAATGGTCTTACACGTCCTATGATTGGTATGCATTTCTTCAATCCTGCAGATAGAATGAAATTAGTAGAAGTTATCGCAGGCGTTAACACACCTGACGAAACAGTAGAAGAAATCATTAAGATTTCAAAAGAAATCGGCAAGACACCTGTACAGGTAAATGAAGCTGCCGGATTCGTAGTTAACAGAATCTTAATCCCAATGATTAACGAAGCTGCTTTCATTAAGATGGAAGGTGTTTCAGACATCGCTGGTATTGATGCAGCAATGAAACTTGGTGCAAATCACCCAATGGGACCTCTTGAATTAGGAGATTTCGTTGGTTTAGATATCTGCCTTGCAATTATGGATGTTCTTTACAATGAAACAGGCGACAGCAAATATCGTGCATGTCCATTAATCCGTAAGATGGTTAGAGGTGGAAACCTTGGTGTTAAATCAGGTAAGGGATTCTACGTTTATAACGCAGATCGTACAAAAACACCAGTTGATGCTCAGTAATTAGGGCAAACAATAAATATGGAGGAAAGATAAATGGATTTTACTTTAAGCAAAAAACATGAAATGGCAAGAACTCTTTTCAAAGAATTCGCTGAAAATGAAGTTAAACCTCTTGCACAGGAAACAGATGAAAATGAACAGTTCCCTGTTGAGACAGTTGAAAAGATGGCAAAATATGGTTTCCTTGGTATTCCAGTTCCTAAGGAATATGGCGGACAGGGATGTGATCCTTTAACATATGCTATGTGTGTTGAAGAATTATCAAAAGTATGTGGTACAACAGGTGTTATCGTATCAGCTCATACATCACTTTGTATCGATCCTATTATGACATTCGGTACAGAAGAACAGAAAAAGAAATATGTAGTTCCACTTGCAAAGGGTGAAAAGTTAGGTGCTTTCGGTCTTACAGAACCAGGTGCAGGTACAGATGCTCAGGGACAGCAGACAAAGGCTGTTTTTGACGAAGCTACAAATGAATGGGTATTAAACGGTTCTAAGTGCTTTATTACAAATGGTAAGTACGCAGATGTTTATATCGTAATCGCCGTAACAGGTAAAGTTGAAAAACGTGGTAGAATGATGAAAGAAATTTCAGCATTTATCGTTGAAAAAGGAACTCCTGGATTTACATTCGGAACAAAAGAAAAGAAAATGGGTATCCGTGGTTCAGCAACATATGAATTAATTTTTGAAGATTGCCGTATCCCAGCTGAAAACTTACTTGGTAAGAAGGGTAAAGGTTTCAACATTGCAATGCATACACTTGATGGTGGACGTATTGGTATCGCTGCACAGGCTCTTGGTCTTGCAGAAGGCGCTTTAGAAACAACTATCGAATATGTAAAGGAAAGAAAACAGTTCGGAAGATCAATCGGACAGTTCCAGAATACACAGTTCCAGTTAGCAGATATGGCTACTAAGGTAGAAGCTGCTAAGCTGCTTGTTTACAAAGCAGCAATGGCTAAGGCTACACAGAAGACATATTCTTTTGAAGCTGCTCAGGCTAAATTATGCGCAGCAGAAGTTGCAATGGAAGTTACAACTAAGGCTGTTCAGTTACATGGTGGTTATGGTTATATCAGAGAATATGACGTTGAAAGAATGATGAGAGATGCTAAGATTACAGAAATCTACGAAGGTACTTCAGAAGTTCAGCGTATGGTAATCTCTGCAAACTTATTAAAATAATAGGAGGTACTAATCGTGAAAATTATCGTTTGTGTAAAACAGGTACCTGATACAAAGGGTGGAGTTAAATTTAACCCAGATGGTACATTAGATAGAGGTGCAATGCTTACAATTATGAACCCTGATGATAAAGCAGGTCTTGAAGCTGCACTTAGATTAAAAGATCAGTACGGCGCTGAAGTTACAGTTCTTACAATGGGTCTTCCAAAGGCTGAAGATGTTCTTCGTGAAGCTATAGCTATGGGTGCTGACAATGGAATCTTAGTAACAGATAGAGTTTTAGGTGGTGCTGATACTTGGGCTACATCTACTACAATCGCTGGTGCAATTAGAAATATTAAAGATTACGACATCATTATTACAGGACGTCAGGCTATCGATGGTGATACAGCTCAGGTTGGACCACAGATCGCTGAACATCTTGGAATCCCTGTAATTTCATATGCTGAAGGTATTGAAGTTGACGGAGATAGCGTAATTGTTAAGAGACAGTATGAAGATAGACATCATATGCTTAAAGCAAAAATGCCTGTATTAATTACAGCTCTTTCAGAATTAAACGAGCCACGTTACATGACTCCAGGTGGAATTTTTGATGCATGTGATGCTGAAATCACAACTTGGGGAAGAGCAAATCTTGTTGACGTAGAAGATGGAGACCTTGGATTAAAGGGTTCACCTACAAAGATTGCTAAGGCTTCTGACAAAGTTCGTAAGGGTGCTGGAGAAAAGGTTACTCCTGATTCACCTGATGAAGCAGTTGATTACATCATGGACAAATTATTAACAAAGCACGTTATTTAGTAGAGAGGAGATTATAATTATGCAGAACATTAATTTAGAAGATTATAAAGGCGTATATGTCTTCGCTCAGCAGGTAGATAACGAATTAAGCGGTATCGCATTCGAGTTACTTGGAGAAGCAGGAAGACTTGCAAAACCATTAAATACAGAAGTAACAGCAGTACTTCTTGGATCAAACGTTGGAAATTTAGTTGATCAGTTAGCTGAATATGGCGCTGATAAGGTTATCGTTGTTGATAATCCTGAACTTGAAACATATAGAACTGAACCATATGCTCAGGCTTTAACAGCAGTTATTAATGAATTCAAGCCTGAAATTATGTTAGTTGGTGCTACAGCAATTGGTAGAGATTTAGGTCCTACAGTTTCAGCTAGAGTAGCAACAGGTCTTACAGCTGACTGTACAGTTCTTGAAATTGGTGATTTCCCAATCAACCCAATTCCAGGTAGAGAACAGAAACACAATCAGCTTCTTATGACTCGTCCTGCATTCGGTGGTAACACAATTGCTACTATTGCATGTCCAGATCATAGACCACAGATGGCTACAGTTCGTGCCGGTGTTATGCAGAAGGCAGAACCAAAGCCAGGCGCAAAGGCAGAAGTTATTAACTTTGACGCTAAATTAGAAAAGAACAGCAAATATGTTGAAATTCAGGAAGTAATTAAGTCAGTTGCTGAAACAGTAGATATCATGGACGCTAAGATTTTAGTATCAGGTGGACGTGGTGTTGGTTCAGCTGAAAACTTCAAGCTTCTTGAAGATCTTGCAGAAGCTCTCGGTGGAGAAGTTTCATGTTCAAGAGCTGTTACAGATAACGGTTGGTTACCAGTAGACAGACAGGTTGGACAGACAGGTAAAACAGTTCGTCCACAGGTTTACTTTGCAATCGGTATTTCAGGAGCAATCCAGCATGTAGCTGGTATGGAAGAATCAGATCTTATCATCGCAATCAACAAAGATGAAGATGCTCCAATCTTTGACGTAGCTGATTATGGTATCGTTGGAGACTTAAACAAGATCGTTCCACAGCTTACAGCAGCTATCAAAGCAGCAGAAGCTAACAAATAATCAAATATAATATATAGTTGATATATTAGTCCCCGCGTCGGAAGACGCGGGGATTTTTGTGTTTAGTGGGGAATTCTAAGGTTGTTACTATTGAATTTTTCAATATCTGCCCCATATGAATATAGTTTTGTGGGATATGTGGTAGATTCTAAGCTTGTTATTATTCAAGCTTTTCAATATCTGCCCCATATGAATATAGTTTTGTGGGATATGTGGTAGATTCTAAGCTTGTTACTATTCAAACTTTTCAATATCTACCCCATATGAACATGGTTTTGTGGAATATGTGGTAGATTTTAAGCTTGTTACTATTCAAACTTTTCAATATCTGCCCCATATGAACATGGTTGCGTGGAAGGAGAGAGTTAGTGTGGAAAATTTTTGTGCTTAGATGGGGAATCTGTACCATATAAGCGAAAAGTTATCCACATGGTACAGATGAATAAGAATTGAATGAGTCGCATGTGGAAATCTGTACCATACAGAGGAAAAGTTATTCATATGGTACAGATGAAGAAGAATTGAATGAGTCGTATGTGAGAATCTGTACCATACAGAGGAAAAGTTATTCATATGGTACAGATGAAGAAGAATTGAATAAGTCGTATGTGGAAATCTGTACCATACAGACGAAAAACTATTCATATGGTACAGATAAAGAAGAATTGAATGGGTCGTATGTGGAAATCTGTACCATACAGAGGAAAAACTATTCATATGGTACAGATGAAGAAGAATTGAATAAGTCGTATGTGGAAATTTGTACCATACAGAGGAAAAGTTATCTATATAGTACAAATAAGAAAGAATTGAATTATTATAAAAAATAGTAATTGACATGTTACTCATATAAGAATATAATTAATGCAACATAAGAAATAAAAAAAGCTACATAAAAGATAAATATTACATATACTGGCTATAATTAGTAGTTATAAATTGATCGAAAGGTATTAATGGCAATGTTTATGGTAGCGTTATGTAATGAAAAAAACAAAATTATAAAAATAGGGGGGATTGCATGGGAAAAGATTACGTTAGAAAAGAACTTGAAGATAAGTTAGATGAATTATCAGCAATTGAGAAGAATGCATTGAAAGAGTTAACAAAATTACCGGAAGGCAAAATTTATGCAAAAAGAAGAGGAGAAAATTGTTGTCAATTTTTTTGGAAGAAGGATAGCGAGACAGATTGGCAATATCTTAAAAAATCGGAAGATAAGTTTGCTACGGAATTAATTCAAAGAGAATATACAGAGAAAGTATTAAAAACTATATGTGAGCAAAGGAAATTAATAGAAAAATTTGTTAAGAAATATAATGAAAAATCAGTATTAGATGTGGTTAATAAGATTTCTGAACCTAAGTTAGAAAAGATTAAAATGTATGTCAAAGATGATATGGCATATATATGTGATTGGTATAAAAAGCAAGAGGAAATAATAGCAAAGGCAAGTAAGTATGTGTATAGCATAAAAGCAGGAGAAGATATAGAAATTTTGACTGAAAAAGGCGAAAGTGTTAAATCGAAATCAGAGAAAATTATTGCAGATAAATTAAATATGATGAATATACCTTATTGTTATGAAGTTCCACTTTATCTAAAGGGATATGGGTATGTAAAACCAGATTTTAAAGTATTAAATGTAGCAACAAGGAAAGAGTATTATTGGGAACATTATGGGATGATGGATAATAAAGATTACATAATTAAAGCATTAAAAAAGAAAAATTCCTATATAAGTAATAATTTTATAGTTGGAGATAATCTTATTGAAACATATGAATCACAAAGTTGCCCATTGGATACAAGAAATGTTGAAAAGATAATTAAAACTTTCTTGGTGTAATAAATTGAATGCATAAACCCAATATAAAATAAATCAAACATAAAAAAATTAACCTATCACTTAATGAAAACCAAGTGATAGGCTAATTGTATAATGTTATTTTACTTACATTTCCTCAAATTCATGATATAACTTTGCAATAGGTAGTCCTACAACGTTATTGTAATCACCGTGAATTCCTTTAACGTGTATGGCGAAAGAGCCTTGGATGCCGTAACTTCCGGCTTTATCATAGCAGTCACCTGTTTCAATATAGGAATTGATTTCACTGTCAGTCATCGGGTAAAATTCAACGTCAGTGCAATCGTGGAAGGAGTGAACTTTTTTCTCTTTAGTTTCAAAATCATAGAGAATAATGCTGACTCCGGTGTATACCTGATGGGTGTTAATTTGAAGCAGATTTAACATATCAAATGCCTGGTCATGATCTTTGGGTTTGCCCATTATCTGGTTGTCTTTTGCAACGATTGTATCAGCACCGATAATCATAAGTGAAACTCCCTCGTATGCGTCAAGAGACAGGTTAACAACTTTCATAATACTGTTAAATACGTTTGCTGCTTTTTGAAGAGATAGGTCTTTAACAACAAGTGCCGGTTCAGTTTCAGAAGTTTGTTCATCCATATTTGAAGCTATAATTTCAAACTCATATCCCGCCTGTTTAAGTAACTCGCTTCGTCTCGGTGAGTTTGAAGCAAGAATAAGCTTAGTTTTTTCAAAATCAATCATTTTAAATCTCCAAATTCTTATAAAATATATAGTGTAATTATAATAGTAATTATACATTAACACATAAATATAAAAAATATTATAATTAATACAAAAATTATAATCCATAACATATGAAAATAATAAAAATAATTAGTCAAATTCAGGGAATAAACAAATTACTATGCAGATTGGAAAATATGTAATTAACTTTTTTACCACAAATTAACATTCCTGACACATATTTAAGGTTTAATATAGGTAAGGGTAGTAGAATATTAAAAAATAAAATTATAAGATTAAGAACGATAAGATTAAAAGAGGTAATATCAAAAAGATAGTATTAAAAAGTAATCTAAAAAAGAAAGGTAACATTTGTGCAAAAAAAGGCAAGGGAGACGTAAGCTTTATATTTGATATTCCGATTAAGTAGTTGCGGTGTTTATAAGATATGTATAATTTTTGCCATTTTCTTCATACATTTTTTTGTAGAAAATTGTTTCAAGCTCTGCTATAATAAAGTTTGCACTAGCAAATATATTTTATAGAAAGGAAAAGTATAGGAAACTATACGAGAGGAAAATGTTAGAAAAATTATTTAAACTCAAAGAGAACAGCACTTCCGTTAGAACAGAAGTAGTTGCGGGTGTTACAACATTTATGACTATGGCATATATTCTTGCTGTAAACCCAAGCATCTTAAGCGCTTCAGGTATGAATCCGGAAGCTATTCTTATTGCAACATGTCTTGCATCATTTATTGGTACAATGTGTATGGCTCTTATGGCTAATCTTCCATTTGCTTTATCAGCAGGTCTTGGACTTAACGCTTACTTTGCATACACAGTTTGTGGAGAAATGGGTTATTCATGGCAGATAGCATTATTTGCAGTATTTGTTGAAGGTATTATCTTTATAATACTTTCATTAACAAATGTTCGTGAAGCTATCTTTGATGCTATTCCAGTTAATCTTAAGAAAGCAGTATCAGTAGGTATCGGTTTATTCATCGCATTCATTGGATTACAGAATGCTGGTCTTGTAGTTGATTCATCAACACTTGTTACAATTACAGACTTTACACAGAATTTCCATACAGCAGGTATTTGTGCATTATTAGCAGTTATCGGTGTATTTATTACAGCAATTCTTTATATTAAGAGAGTAAAAGGTTCAATTCTTGTTGGTATCGTATCAACATGGATTCTTGGAATCATCTGCGAACTTACAAAGATTTACGTTCCTGATGGAAAGGACTTTTTCTCAGTTATCCCTACTAAGTTTGTAAGTTTTGACTTCTCAGCTTTAGGTGATACATTTGGACAGTGTTTCAATCTTGACTTTAAGGCAGTAGGTATTGTAAACTTCATCATCGTTGTATTTGCATTCCTTTTCGTTGACTTATTTGATACATTGGGAACAATCATTGGTGTAAGTACAAAAGCAGGAATGCTTGATGAAAATGGTAAATTACCAAAAATCAAACCTGCACTTATGTCAGATGCTATTGCTACATCAGTAGGTGCTATCCTTGGTACATCAACAACAACAACATTCGTTGAATCATCAGCCGGTGTTGCTGAAGGTGGACGTACAGGTCTTACATCAGTAATAACAGGTGTTTTATTCCTTATAGCAATGATTTTCTCACCATTATTCATTACAATTCCATCATTCGCTACAGCTCCTGCACTTATTATGGTAGGATTCCTTATGTTTGGTGCTGTTACAGATATTAAGTTTACAGATGATAACTTAACAGAAGCAATTCCTGCATACCTTTGCATTATTGCAATGCCATTATTCTACAGCATTTCAGAAGGTATCTCAGTAGGAATCATTTCATACGTATTACTTAACTTAGTAACAGGTAAAGGAAAGAAAGTTAAACCTTTATTATATGTATTAGCAGTATTATTCGTATTGAAGTATATATTCTTATAAGATTATAGTGTTAAAAGGTTTTTTTCCATCTGCGCATGTATAAAGGTAGGATAATAACCTTGGAACACGCTTATAATATGAACATAAAAAAGTCTGAGATCAATTTGAATATTGAGGTGACCCCAAAAAGTTAGACTTTTTACGAGACGACTCTGGTCGTCTCGTTTTTCTTTTATGAAGTAAGGAGATGGAGCCTGTATTGAACACAAATCTTGGAAAATAATATAGATTTACTAATTCAGGATTAGACAAAACGACCATCGTTTTATTTAAAAGACAGTAAAATAAAAAAACATGTTCGTAAAAAAGAAAATAAAAGTAAAAAATTTAAATGGGGAGATGAAGAGTAAATGAATACAACAGCAGATAATAATTATTATTTGCTCTAGAACATTTACAAAAAACGTGGTACAATAACACCGATTTTAACACAACGATTCTAAGTTCTCTAAAGTCTGTTTTTAGAGCTAAGAGGGAAACAGGTGAGAGACCTGTACAGTCGTGCTACTGTAAATGTGTAGTTTTTTCAGTGGCTTTTATATAGAAGTCAACCATTGTGCCAAGGCATGAGAAGGTAGAAAAAACGTTACTGCATAAGTCAGGAGACCTGCTTAGAATTTCTTCCATTTACACACGTAATTGCAAATGGCAAGTTATAAGCTTTTTAAAGACAGGCTTTCAGATTGAATCTGAAGGTTTGTTACGCGAGTTTTGATTTTGCCGGGACACAATAATGTTGTGTCCCGATTTTTTTACTTAATAAGTGATAGGAAACAGTGGTGTTAAAAAAGGAAAAATGAAAGGAGAGATGATGTAAAGTTACATCATAAGGAACAGAATGAAAAAACTTTGGAAAAGTGGCGTTGCCTTAGTTTTAGTATGTGCACTTATGTTTACTCAGTTTAATACTGTAAATGTTTTTGCAAATACAAGTGTTCAGGCAGAAGAGTCTGAAACTAAGGAACAGATAACTGTATCTGTAACAGTAGTAGGCGACAGCGTTCACGGAACAGAAGCACATACCCGTTTCGAGAACTGGCTTGTAAACTACAAAGTTACAGTTGACGAAGGGGCAACTGCTGATGATGCTTTTAAGAAGGCATTGGAAAGCAATGGATATAGTTATGAAAAAAATAGTTGGGATGGATTAAACAGCATTACAAAGCCTGACGGAACAGTTCTTGGAAGTGGTTCTAACGGTGATGCATGTAGTTGGATGTTTGCCATAAATGGTGCAGATCCTGATCCTAATGTAGTTATGCCTCAGTATACTCTTAAAGATGGGGAAAAAATAACTGCTTACTTTATTGATGATTGGAATGTATACCCTTATACAATTCCAACAGTAGGTGTTAATGGAAAGGGTACTGCAGATGATCCTTACACAATCAAGGATGCATCAGAATTACCTGAAGTAATTGAAGAGGGAGATGTTTATGCATTAACTGATGATATTACTTTAGAATCAGGTCAGTATATTAAAGACATTAAAGGAACTTTAGACGGAAAAGGTCACACAATCACATTAACAGATACATATTTGGCAGACAAGGTTGAGGGAACAATCGAAAACCTTGGAGTAACAAGTACTTCTGAAATTACATTACCTGATGAATCAGGAAGTATGGCAAATACTGTTTCAGGTACAATTGTAAATAGTTATTCAACTGCAAAAATAAAAGCAACAACAGATTGGGGAGAAGTAGGTGGATTAGTAGGAACAATGTCAGGTTCTACGATTTCAAACTGCTATTTTGCAGGAAGTTTTGGTGACTATTCTATGGGAGGAATAGCATATACAAGTTCATCAGCCCAGTCTACAATTTCTAACTGCTATTTTACGGTAGGATTCTCACCTGTATCTATGGGAAGTGCAACAAAAGTTAACTGTGGAATAATGACAGAAGCCGAATTGAAAACTTCTGATGCAATTGAAAAATTAAACACAGACATTACTGACACAGGCTTTGAATGGTCATTACCAACTGATGGAAGCAATAATGGATTGCCTGTTTTAACAGTACCATCTGATATTGTTGACAAAACTCAGTTAGTAGCACAGATTGAAGTTGCTCAGAAGATAACAAAGGCTGACTATACTGATAAGTCATGGAATGCATTACAGGAAGCTTTAGCAGAAGCAATTAAAGTTAATAGTGATAACAATGCAACAAAATCACAGGTTACAAAAGCTACAAATAATTTAGTATCTGCAATTAGTAATTTAAAGAATAATAAACCGACTAAGCCTGTAGCATTGCCAACAGATGACAGTAAGATTACGCACATAAAAACATTAAAAGATTTAAATGCGATTACAGCTTCAAGTGGAAAATATTATGTTTTAGACAATGATATTACAGTTAAAAACACAGAAGATGATTTTTATTTTAGCATGGAAAACTTTAATGGTGTTCTTGACGGAAAAGGACATTCAATAAAGATAGATAATCTTTCATCATCAATTTTCTCAAGTGTAAGTGAAGACGGTGTAATTCAGAATGTTTATTTTACAGGAACAATGAATGTTGGTCAGGGATATAAGGGACCTCTTGGAAGCAATATGTCAGGTGCAATTATTAACTGTTATACAGATATTTCAGGAACAGGAACTTGCGGTTTTGCCAGAAGATTAACAGATGCAGGTATTGTATCTAACAGCTATTCAGTAAGTGAAGGCAAGGCAGGTGCTTTCTTTAATCAGTACGGAACTAATGATACTGCAGGAGAAGGCCAGTTAATTAATACATATTGGTTAGAAACATTAGACAACAGTGTTATTCCTGAAAGTGCTCTTGTTAATTCATATTCAGAAACTAAGGATTATATGAAATCTTTAGATTTTGTAAGTGCTTTAAATGAAAATAAGGGCGAAAACGGTGTAAGCTGGGGAAGAAACGGAAATACAGGTTATCCATATTTTGGTGAAAGCCAGGATTACAATCCGGGAAGTACTTTACCTGCAAACAAATACACAGTTAAGTTTACTAAGTTTGACAACACAGTAGCTACAGTAGAAAATCAGAATTTAGAAATTTCATGCAACGACGTTGACGGCTCTAATATTGCCGGTTCATTAAGCTTAGAAGGAGTACCTTCAACAAGCACAATTGAATGGTCATATGAAAGTGTAGAACCTAGCGGAGCTATTATGGTTGGTTCTGATGGTGGAGTAATAAGAGTTGACAAAGCAGGCACAGCA
>ERZ834382.776-NODE-776-length-34056-cov-5.268963_pt1 | contig 34056 bp, 50 predicted proteins | sample MGYA00519692_ERZ834382 | MGnify/ENA primary metagenome ERZ834382 (study PRJEB31850, sample SAMEA3708751) | human gut metagenome | biome: human gut; feature: human-associated habitat; material: faeces | place: China | collected 2014 ...
GCTTCGTATCAGGATTCCACCGATGCCAGCCGGTCCGGATGTATCCGTTTGCTCCGAAGAGGTAATAGTGGTGATTGATCAGGTGCCAGTCATTCGCTACCCAAGATCCGTCTTCAAGTTGCCACCACCAGCCGTGTGCGTCGTGCTGCCATCCTTCTACAATCTGTTTTTCTTCCGCAGATGGCCATGTCTTCATGAACTGCTCCGGCGTCTTAAATTTCTTTTTTATCCCGCTCGTCGATGATCCCCAGTCTGGCAACTGGAAGTGTGGCCTGTCCGGGATAGATTTCCAGTTACCGCCCCACTCAAGTCCGAGGGAAACTCCGATCGCACCTACACGGGAAAAGAAACCGTCAGCGTCATAGTATGCGCCACGGCCGTCAGCCCGGTAGATATCAAAGGCCGTCCCCCACTGGTGGAAGGAGCTGTAACTGGATCCGCGAGCGTTCGTCACCTTGTTGCCTGGTTTTGTTCTTCCCTGGGCATAAAATGCGTCTTGCTCCGCCACAGTGCGGAAGGTTTCGCCGATCTTGATCTTCAAGCCCTGTTCTGCGCATTTCTGCACAAGTGCCGCCGCGAGCTTCTGGAGCCGCGGGTGACATAATGTAATATCTCTCATATGGTCACTCCTCTACTGAAAAGCAAACATTTTGCCACTTTTTATAGGCATCAAAGTACAGTTCCTGCTTGTCCCCGTTGTATGTCAACTCATAATACATACCATCAGACACTGTGGTACTGAGAAGCGCCTTGTTATTCTGAAGCGTTTTGCAGGACCACACTACAAACACATCCGCCTTGGTGATCTGTTTCTGATCTGTCTTATCAGCATTTTCGTTGAAATATTCTGCTACATGTTTCTTACATAAACTAATAAACTTCTCGCTTCCCACTGTTTAGCCCTCCTCGTAAAGAATAGTTAATCCATATGCTACTGCTGCGTCGTGCTCGATCCGGCACCCTCTCGCCTGCTCCCAACCTTTGCAGAAATAGGCGGCATGGCACAGCGACATGTTTTCTAATGACTTCGCCAGAAAGCACAGAGGAATCTGTACTACTCCACGTTCTTTCATCTTGTCACTACTGTACCATTCATCTGTAAATAGAGTATTGACGACCTCATGCTCCTTGTCTTTTAACACTTCGATTGCTTTTTCTCTTGTTGTTTTAATCTCTTCTTCCGATTTTCCAGCCATCGGCTGAGATAACATTGCTTTCATCATAATCTTATCTTCTTTCTTTATTTTCCACTATAAAAATACCCGGAAGAATATACTTCCGGGTTGTTGCACCGGTGCAACTCTGGTATCAATCGTGATCTTCCGGAATCGTTACCCCAGCATGAATCAGTTTCTCCGTCACCGCCAGTCCTCGGATCAGGAACTCCGGCACATTATATCCACACTCCACTAAATTTTCCAAGATGCTCCGGATTTCATTTACAAGTAACGAGGTCAATGTAAACCAGCCCAGTAATACCAGAAATCCCAGATCAATTCCTAAAAGATCTTTTCCAAGATGAATAAACAATGCTGGAATCAAAAATGCGACGGCAATGATGATCCAGTAGCCTACTTTCTTCGCCGCTCCTTTCAATCCCGCCTTGCTGCTTTCTTTTCCCAGTTTTCTCGACTTATACCATCCAGTAAGCCAGTCCAGAATATTGCAAAGCAAATAGCCCGCAAAAACGTACCAGTAGGTTCCGAAAATTAATGTTAAAATCATCACTACTGAGCCTGCCACAGCATTGTAGCGATCAATGAAGGTTTTTGTCATGATTATCACTCTCTTTCTCTAATTTTATAAATTTTCATCTTTTAAAACTTAATAAATGTCGCTGTTTCTGGAGATTTGTATGGCATAATGCAATATCATTCATGATTTTCTCCTTTATTCAAGCCAAATCTCATAAATTTCTCCGAGTATACCCGATACTGCGCTTCCACTACTTGCGCTATACAGTTGGAAATAAATGCGATCATTAAAGCTCTTTGCCGCACTTCTTAAATCGGACTCATAAACCATCTCACTATATGACAGACTAACTTTATCATTTGCCAAAAGATCAAAGTCGCTGTTTTGTTTTCCAAAAACATTCACGTAAAATCGATCATAACGTGCTGATGAGATTTTGCATCTCATTTTAAATTTAGAAAATGCGCTAAGATCCCACTTACCATTAGTTACCAATGTTCCACCCGTCCAAGGACTGGATCCAACTTTACTATAAACAATGGCATTTGATGCAAATGCAATTCCCCCATTGTAAGTGTATTCATCACTAACAGAAATTCCTGCGATATTGTTTCCCCTATTGTATAAATATACATGGGTAGTAGTCGCGCTAACATCTGCTTGTATTCCATCATCAAGTCCCGTACAAAAGCTGGTGCAGGAAAAATAGTACTTTGTAAGTGGCTTCAATCCGGTAATATCGGCATAGTTATTCCCATTAGCTTGGTTCGGATTGCTTCCAGCCCCCGTGTAAACCCTTGTTCCGCCGCTCGCCCCCGGTGTTCCGTCAGTAGACGTCTGGATGCGGATACCTTCCCACGGTCCCTTTGCCGGGTTCTTCCAGCTGACACGGATCGTATTATGAGAGAGAGCGGCAGCACTAAAAGATATTGCAGACTGAATTTCCATCGTCCCAGTCCGAAGTACCCCATCTTTCCAATACTTCAACCCTTTTTTTACATACTTATCCTCTGCTGTCGCGCCGGCAGTTTGGCTCGCCAAGCTTGCTGTTGTAATTTTGCCTGATCCATTATGTATTCCAGCCGGAATGGTAACAGACTGCCCTGCTAAAAGTCCCGTATTGGACCATGCACCGCGATCTTCCTGTGTTCCTGTAATCGTTTTACCATTAACAACCGCTGTCTTGCCTTTTCTTATGTCTGAGTCTGCCGCGGTTCCACCGGTCTGGCTTGCAAGGTCTTTTGCCGTTACGGTTCCCTTTCCATCGTGATATCCTCCCGGAACCGTTACAGACTCTCCTGCTGCTAAGGTCTTTTTCCAGCCAGACTGATCTAACATTGTTCCTGTTGTTGGATCGTCTCCAGAATCTCCTGTGATAGCTGTATACGGGGCAAGGACATGTTTACGATTGGCTGTGCACTCATCTGATCCGGATCCGGCAGCTCCTTGCTTAACTAAATACGCATCTGCCACTCTTTTATTCCTCCTTCTTATTCTCCTGAAGCCACTTCTCTGTCTTTTTCCTCCAAAGCTTTGGCACCTCTTCAAGTGTCATTTCTCCTGCCTTAATACGCATTCCATAAAATCTCGCCATTACGCTGTCACTCCTTCCATCTGCTCTGCAAGGTCACTTGTCGCTTCTCCAAGATCTTTGATGGCCCCATCCTGTGTCGCCTGTCCCTCTTCCAAGGCATCCAGACGCTTCTCTTCGGCAGTTTTCTCCCGTAAACCGAAGAGAACCTTCACGGTGCCATCTTCCTGTTCTGTAGCCTGAATATGAGGTTCTATAAGAACCATTTCAGAATAAACACCGACAATAAGATCCGCACCATTCTTCACTGTGACCTCCTGAAGATTCTCCTGGGTAAGTCTTTTCCATAACAGGATCACATCATCAGCAGACTGGCAGATTACCTGCAACGCTGTGAGGGAAGCTCCCGCCTCCAGTTCGATGGTTGCGCCATCCTTTAGGATCAATTTATCTTTGTTCATATGAACTCCTTTCTGCCCTTCCTTATGGGCATAAACAATAGCCCTTGAATGGGCTTGTCTACGGGTAAAAAAAGGACCATCACGGTGTAATCACCGAAATGGTACTGGACTTAAGCATCGTTTTGTTGACGTCAACAAAATCACATCGTCTTCCCGAGGCCGGGAATTAGGTATGTTAATAACAATTTGAGTAAATGTGTAAAAGTAAATCCAGACGGGGTAAAAAGCGTTGAAATTACCAACAGCTATCAACCTGGTCGCTATTTCGAAATCAGTGCACGACAGCTTGACGGAGAGAGTGTTGCTTTACTTAGTGTAAATAAAGATACACTTAATGTGGCCACATACGAAAATAACATTTGGACGAACAGATACACGCTTGTAACGAAATCAGGTTTGTCCTCTTTTTTAGATGTTGTCACGGTAGAATATTCTGTAACGCTTTCTGCGAATCAGGGTAAGATTACGTCGGGGAGCGTAACGATAAAAAAAGGATATACTCCTTTACCAAAAATGCTTTCAGTGCGTATAGCGGGAACAACGGCAATTCGCATTACAGGAGATAATTATTACACTGATGGAAAAATATATGTTTTTTTGGAAAACACGACCACGGTAGAACAAACTGTCAAAGTAAGTGCCTCCGTGTTGTGTTATAAATCATGACAAAAATAATACAGCCCAAGTACCTCCATATGTAGCAGAGTTAGATAATGTAAGCTTATTTTCGCCATTATGAGTAACGGATACCTGTGTCGAAGATTTAACTGGAATACAATATATTTTATTTGATGATTCTTTTCGAATCAGATACAGGGCGGTTGCTTCATCTTTATATGTGACAATGCTCAATAAGGTTATAGCACTCCATGCGGAGACATCCAATACAGTGTCTCCGGGCATAAATTTACTGGAATCTTTTTTTGTCATATTCGATAAATCCGACTTTGTTGCATATACGTTCCAGGGAAGAGTTGGCCACTCGTTTGACCCTCCGCTTTTATACCATACTGGTGGGTTGATACCCTTTTTATATGGATATATCGTCATGGCTAATGTATCTGAAATTGTTGGTCTAACGACTTCCACAGTGCAAAAATTTACTCCGTCAAGTCCCGATGGAGCATTTTTATAGGATGCGGCAGCACCCAGGCGATGGTATCCTGCTGGAGTTTTCGGGTCGTTAAAATCGAAAACATCTGTTTCTGAATGTATGTACTGCAAGCACTTACTCAAATTGTTATTAGTCGTATCAATCAGATCCTTCAGCGCCTTCCCCTGTGTGGCATCCAGCGGATTTCCTTCCACCGTAGCCAAAAGATTATTGACCACCTGAGATTTCGCCAACAGCTTGTTCGCGACCTGTTCTGCAAGCGCATCAAGAAGTTCCTGGGCAGTGACCTCTCCACCTCCTGCCAGATTCTCCGTATCCGTTGCAAGCATATTCTCCAACTTTTTAAGCACCACCTGCGCCTTCGGTATGCGTTTCAGTTCTCCGCCGTCCTCAGCAATAAAATACTGGCTGTCAGTCAGATCTGCGGCCGGTACCGTACACAGGTTTTTTGTCTTTGTTTCGCTCATTCTGTCTCCTTTCCGCAGGTCAAGTAAACTCCATCATTGTCCACTAGCTGAACCCCTGCATTGTCCGTAAGATAGATATTCAGATCCTTATCTCCGCCACCTTCATCAATCCGGCTGGCCGTCGCAAGGATTCCTCCAATTACGGTCCACATCCCTATGCCCCCTTAATCTTCAGAGGCAGATCCATGGATGGCTTTTCGAAATTACAGTACGCCGTAAACTGCCCTTCTTCTGTTACAATCCGATCCACTTTGTCCCATTCTTTTCTAAGCCTTGTCTTCTCTGCTTTTGATGTTATATCAGCCGCACACTCAATAAATGGGCGGTCCGTATCCAGCATTCCTTCAACCTTAATTGTCTGCGCATACGGCGGTGTACTTGTCCATCCTGCCTCCGTCAGCGTCACTGATTTTTCCCCATACAGCCTGTTTACTGCCGTGTTGGTATTATTCATATCCAGTGCTCCGAAGCTCGTACCTTTCTGGGTGTACGTGGTCGCATCCTTTAATGTAACCTTCCCTTCCGTGTCCGTTGTCATTTTATATTTCCGTTCTCCCTCAAAGAGATCATCCTTGTAATCAGTCTTTAACATCTGAAATCACCTCCTCCCAACGTGAATGCCAAAGACTTTCTTCCCGCAAGTGCTCCGGTGAAATTATTGTGCATGATGAGGCATGCCGATTCGATCCGGTTCAGCTCCTCCCATGTGATGAACGGCTGGTTATCCTGATAGGTTTTCCGCACTCCCACATCAAACGGATATGTTCCTTCACAAATATGGTCCACATTCGCCTCAAACCGGTTGATCTCATCAGCGTAAAAACCGTAATCTGTATATGTCTTATCCTCACCCATTTCCTCAAAAGGAAACTCTTTCCACAACTCTCTGGACATATCCCGGAGTTCATTCAGATTATTTTTGATCCGGTTATAGTCCTCGATATTCATGAAGTCACTGGTCTTCCAATCTGTCTTAGGAGTCTGCCACATATCCCATTTCCCTCCTTGCCTTTACTGATCCGGAGAATGCTCCGTTAAAATTCAGCGTATGCTCGTAAATTCTGAGCAACAGCCCTGATACATATTTGTTTTCCAGATATGCCAGATCGTTCGCGTCAAGCCGCGGATCCCCGCGATAACTCAGATCATATTCCCGGTCCGCTTTCATGTAGTCCCCGATCCAGTCCGCCAGATCCGCTGCATGAACGATATCGGATACCAGAGGATTTTCCCAGGTCTCTACCGTTCCTGTGGTGCCAAGTTGACGGCTTACTTTCGCCTGCGATATCATGTACTCTTTTCCCGATATGACGACCTCACAGGCTCCCGCTACCCCGGAAAGCTCCACGGTCGCAAAGTAACACCCTGATTCTACAATCTTCGCCGTCTGCCCCTCCTGTGCGTCCGTGATTGCACATGCAAGGTCATATGAAGCGTTCGAAAAGTAAAATGTATATCGGTTATCCAATGCTGATACCGCTATCGTTTCCCTCGTGAGTTCTTTCGCTACTTCACTGCTCGGTCCGTAAATCGTGCGTACCACCTGCAGTTCCCTCACTTTTGCCAGCTGTGTGCCCTTCGGCGTTTTCGCCAGTTCTTCGCCATACTGAAATTCATAATCAGTACTATCTCCGAAAATCACATTGTCGAGGATCACGCGGTTATATGGTGTTCCCTCTGTAAACTCCATGATCATCTGGTCAAATTCCGGAAATTCATGGTTTACTGTAATAGTCTCATCCAGCTTCGCGATTGTATAAGACTCCTGCTGCACTCCTGCAAGATACGTGTGAATGATCATCTTCTTAGGCGGATTCTGGCCGAATTCCAGCGTGATCCCAAAGCATTTATAGCCTGCTTCCATGTCGATCTCCAGAGACGGATTTTCCGTGAAGCTGCCGTCTGCTGCCGCCACCTGTTCTGATATATAGCCCGTGCTGATTTCTTCCGAAGCCTGACGGGGTAAAAAGTATCTTGTTGATTTTACATCCGTATAATCTCGCGCCGGTGATGCGTAGGCTCTTCTGGATCCACGCTGCAGGACTCCGGCCGCATTACTGTAATAGGTTTCATTGTCTGATTTTGCCATGGCATCCGGATTGAAACTGGATCCCATGAATATCTTTCCGGTCCGATCCTGATAAAGAAGACACCTTCCGGCGTTTGCAATCAACTGCAAAGCCTCCCGGTGAGACACCGCAGGCATGGGATTTTCTACCAGAATATCCTTTAAGTAGGTATCCAGCCAGTAATCGCGCCGGTCAACCCCCGCATCTTCCAGTACATCGACCGCTAAGTCGTACAGGCTGATTCCTCCCGAATGCAGGATCCCGCCATAGTACGTCCCCGTCAAATCTTCGAAACGATCCGACGCTGTGAAACTCATTTCTTCATCATCAGCTGACCACTCCCGAAGATATGCGGTTGCTCCCGGCATCCATTCCACAGAGCCATCATCTAATGTCTGACCATACAGCACTGTGATCTCTTGCCCGATTTCCAGATAGTTCACCGCGGACTCTGAATTCTCAATATCCCAAATGCGGTTCTTGTTGTTGATCGTCAGGTCCATGTCCAGAGTCGGCAGTTCCTCCATGATAGGACTGATATGCTCCTTTTTCGTGGCAGATAAGATCTCGCGATTTCCGAAGTAAATTCCGATACCCAGTGTGATCTGCTGGAGCCTGAACCGACTTTGCCCATTTACCATCTTTATCGGAGTGAATCTCAAGAATGTCGCTCCAATAAACAACTCATCCGTGGTAAATGCCGCCGTGGTGTTCCCAGTCACTGTGACCGTGTGATTATCCGATTCAATTGTAAAATCAACCGGATAGGCTTTTCCAAAGTCTATCGTGACTCCTTTGATATCATGAGCCTCCGGAAGCCGGATCTCGATAGGTCCCAGAAGTGGTTCACTGACAAGCCCCTGATTCAGCACCACGTCCGCCCTTGTACGGGGAAGAAAGTACATGCTGCCGTCTACAATGCTGTAGTTCTGGTCACACGTCGCATACAGTTCTTCCACCTTATAATTGTCAAGCGGCATCTTAAAGCTGCTGTAGTAGGTGTACTTGTCGTGATCCGGCACATACGCAGATGCCTGTGCCTCCTGATTGATCAATCCGATCGATACCCGGATATATCCCTGAAGCCGGAAGCTTCCCTTCATGTGTTCCTTGTATGCGTTGCTTGCTGACTGCATTATTCGATCACCCCGCAATCGATAATATTCACTTTGCAGTCCTGGTATCTGGTCGGAAGCCCGTCAGCGTCAAACTCGATCGGCGTGGCCGTCCGATTTCCGGGGTACATCCGGATCGTCTGGAAACGATTATGTACCATGTCCGGAACCTTCGCCGTCACCACAAACTTATCGAATTCCTGAAGCATCGCGGCCCACATCTCAGCATCCAGAAACTTCCACTGTAAGCTGTCTACCTTATGCTGATCCCGGCCGACCTTCTGCCCTACGAATTCTCCCAGAGCATTTTTTCCGTCTGATACGTTCGTTGCTACTACAAAATTCGCTCCGATATCTGGGGCGGGAAATTCCCGCCCGTTGATCGTGATCACTGCCATGTTCCCGCCTCCTTTTATGTCGTTTTCAGTGTGTAGCCAGTCCTCTTATCCAGCTCTGTCAGCTTCTTCTTGATATCCCGCACGTCGATCTTGACTGTCAGGTCCATCGCCTCGATGAGGTTGATGATCTGCTTCAGGAGATCCACCATAAGTGCCAGATACTGGTCACTCATATTGTTTCCGGACGCAAGTGCCACGGCACGGTCTACCATTGCCTGCATACGATCCTCCGGTGCTACAATCTCGCCGTAATGCCGGTTATCTCCGATCATTGCAAGCTGCGGTGTATTTGCCCTCACAAAGCCGCCCTGCGCCAGTCTTGGGAGTTTTACCGTGGACATATTCGGAATATCAAGACCGAAGCTCTCACCGCCGATTCCCGGCACCCAGTCCGGCACGTCAAAGCTCAGGTTATTCAGTGCGTCTATCATCTTGTTGACGCCCTTCACAACTCCGTTTGCCATCTTCTCGACTCCGGAAAGAATGCTGTTGATCGCTCCACGGATTCCGCTCCAGATATCATCAAAGATACTGATGGTCTTCTCCTTTAAGCCGCTCCATACGCTGGTCCATTTGTCCTTGATGCCATCCAGTGCTGTGCTGATCCCGGACTTGATCGCCGTCATGATCGCCGTGATCTTATCACGAATTCCTTCGGTAATGGTCGATACCGTGGTACGGATTCCGCTCCAGATCTGCTCTGTCTTCGTCTTCACGGAGTTCCATACTTCTGCGATCTTATTGCTGATAGCAGTAAAGATGCTCTCTACCAGTGCTTTTATCGCATTCCAGCAAGTCTCTCCAAAGGCTTTTACCGCATTCCATGTAAGTGTCCACTTATTCTTGATTCGGTCTAATGTCAGTTCGATAATGGACCGGATCCCCTCGACCATGGTCGTCACCAGTGCCTTCATCGCCGTCCATGCGCCCGACAGCATCTGCTTTACACCGCTCCATGCTCTTTCCCAGTCAAGAGTGAATACTCCTAACAGAAAGTCAAGAAGACCGTTAAAGATATCAAGAACACCGCTGATCACATTTCCAACATTCGTGAGGAAATTAAAGAATGCATCGATTGCCTTCCCAAGGTGGCTCGCGATCTTCGGCGCTACATTCGCTATAAACCATGCCAGAAACGGCTGGAGAACTTTCTCCCATACTTCCTGAATGCACTCGGTTACTTTTCCTGCAAACTCCAGAAACTTGTCAATTAACGGCTGTAAGGTCGATGTAGTAAAGTCTGCAAAGCGATCAGCAGCATTCTGAAGTACCGGAAGAATATTCGCCTGAAATGTGTCCAGAAATACTTCTGCAAGCTTTGAAATGCCGTCTCTGAAGCTTTTTAAGAGTGGGCTGATACTCTCATCATATTTTTTCTGTACCGAGTCAACCAGCCCCGCAAAGGTCGTTCTGATTGCGGATGTAACCGTCTGCACCACGTCCAGAATGCCCTGAAAAGCTGATTTTATTTTCTCCTGATTGTTTATGATCGGTATCGCAATGAGATCTAACACATCTCGGCCGAATGATCCCGCTAATGCGGTAACTCCCATAAACGCATCTGAAAAAATTCCGATAAGATCTGCCGTGATCTGCTTCCCGGATCCACTCCGTAATACTGTGAAGATCTCCGCCACTGCTGCCGACAGATTCCCGGCTATTCCTGCAATATCACCACCAATATCAAACATGGAAATGATATAGCCTCGGATCCGGTCCGTGTTCTGCTGCAGATACCGATCTAATCCCCCGAGAAGGTTGTCCGCAATCGACATCCCGATAGATCCGAACGATCCAGCTATCTTCCCAAGGCTGTTCGCCGCGGTGGTCGCAAACTCATCTGCGGACCGTTTTATCTCCGGATCCCCGAAAATATTCTTAACAGATTCCCGGATTCCGTCAACAGATCTCTGAACATCATCAAAGACGGCTGTATCGCCGAACCCGTTCCAGAATCCGTTCATGAAAGACTGCCGGAGCTCATTGATCTTCTTCTGGATGCTGTCCAGACGGCTGTCGATCTCATCGGTTCCTTCTGCGAGGGATCCCATGTCGATATCTTCGGCACCATAATCCCCACCGGCTCCGCCGCCGGAGTTTCCGCTTCCGGAACTGTCTGAAGGATTGATTATGTTCAGCTCATCGATCCCCGTGGACATGCCTTTCATGTCCTTGGCAGCCTTCTTTGCCGCAGTTCCGGCTCCTGATGCTGCGGATCCTGCTTTGTCTGATGCCGCGGCGACTGCCTCCATTCCTGCTGCTGCCGCAGATACTCCTCCACCGGATGATTTCTTTCCGGAGATCAGCTCTGTAAATGCCTTGAACGCATTAGCCAGTGTCATCAGCTTCCCGATGATCGTGTTGATCACCTTGAGCACCGGAGAGAGAACATTGATCAATCCCTGTCCGATTGTTGCCCTTAGGCTGTCAAATTGCAATTTGAGGATTCTTACCTGGTTTGCCCATCCATCGGAAGTCCTCGAAAAGTCCCCGGCCGCAGAGGTCAGCTGATCCTGCACAAATTTATACCGCAGGGCAACCTTTTCAGCCTCGGACATCTTCGCCGTCGTTTTGCCGAATCCATTTGCCAGAGCATAGCTGTCTAATGCGGTTTGCGTCATGACGATGCCCAGATCCTTCAGGCTCTCCGTCTCGCCGGTAAATACCGATTTCAGCTTTGTGTACGCTTCATCCTGACTGATATTGTAAAAAGACGCTACATCTCCCGCCAGACCGGTCAGCGTCGTTCCCATTTCGTACGCCTGCTGCTCACCGAATCCAAATGCCTTCGCCATAGCTCCGAAGGTTCCTGTGAACTGCTTCGCCATCGTCTCCGACAGTCCGAACTGAGCTGCGGAATTCTTTGCAAACTCATTGATCTTCTGATTCATTCGCGGGAACACAACGTCGACGACGTTCTGGACCTCCGCAAGGTCGGATCCGAGTTCAATGCACTTTGCCCCAAAATCTACAATCTTCTTTACAGCGAACGCGGCTGCCAGGGAGGCACCTGCTTTCTTTGCAAGTGCCTGGATCCCTGTCATCTGCTTCTCAAATGTTCCTTTATTGACGACCAGATCCAGCCCGATCTGACCAGCACTGTCAGCCGCCATACCTATCACCTGCCTTTTAAGACAGGCACATCGGCACAGCGTCTTAGATTCTTAACTCAAATATTTTTTTACAGTCTTTATTCTTGCACTTAAAAAAGACGCCTCTGCACTTGGCGTCCTCGGATCGATTCGCATTGACCGGATGCCCACAGTATGGGCACCGGACTTTCTCCTGCTTTACTTTTTCAATTTTTACCGCCTCCAAACATCTGAGCCATTATCTGCTCCAGAGCAGCCATCTCACGGTCATAGTTCTTTTCCGTCATATTATCGGCCTTACGGTCCCGCCATGCATCGTAAATACGACGCTGATCCGTCGTGAAATGCTTGATCACTTCCTTATCCGTCTCGGATCGGATGGCTACTACACGCCCCAAAGCGGTATCCGGGGACAGCCCGGCCAGCAGTGACTTAAACTCATCCCAGGACACCGTCTCAAATTCCTTCGTTCGGATTCTCAACCCGTACTGCGAGAGAAAACTGGAAATGATCAGATCCCAGTCCTCAAACAGGTCGTAGTACGGGTCAGTGCTCTCCCGATGTGTCTGTATCTCCTGAAATGATGCTCACCGCCACTTCTACCACGGTGATAAGGTTCGCAAAACTCAGTTTCATGCCATCCAGTATTTTTCTGGACTCCTCCGGGAAAATAAGCTTATACAGCTCGATGATATCTTTCGGTGTCGGATCATCCCCCACCAAGTTCATGACCTTTAACATGGTCGGCGCATCCGCGTTCACCTCGATCTCCTTATCCTTAATCTTCAGCTTCGGGTTTCCATCAAATTCCAGCTTACTTGTAATATCTACTACTCTTGCCATCTTCACTCCTCCTTATAATGTTGCTGCCGCCGTAAATGTCGGTTTGCCATAGAATACCGCCTCAAACTCCAACGTATCCAGATTTGTAGTATCGCCGCCGCCCGGGGTCGTGACGTTGATCACCACGATGCCGGAAAGCTTCGCACCGGAGACCATTGTCCATTCAAATTTTGTCATAACGTCCTGCCCGAACTTCCATGCAAGTCCTGCAATATAATCGTTTCCTGCATCTCCCACGGATCTCTTGCCCTTAAAGCTAAAGCTCAGTTTTTTTCCGGTCATTGCGGCTTTCGCCCAACCGGCTGCATCCATTGCGTACCACTCTTCCACAGTGCCATCAATGGACGGGGAGAAGTTCTCAAGGTCTGACGGCATCGCCATGTTTTCGTCCGTGCTCTCCTGCCCTTTGGTGCCGAATTTAAAAATATTGTTGTGTACCGGGTACACTTTTCCTACTGTACCAGCCATTTTTTTGTCCTCACTTTCTCTGATAGATGAGATCCAGCCAGATCACATACTCATATATCCCGCTGTCATCCGTCCCCACGTCCTGAGGTTCAGGCACCATCAGGCAGAGATACCTGATTGGAGTCTCTCCGATGGTCAGACTGGTTATCTCTCTTAACTTGTCAAATAATCCATATGCCGCCTTTTCGCTCTCTCCCTTGCTCTTAGTCCAATGGACCAGCAGGGAGATCGGTCTGGTATCATAGGTCGTATGTTCCAGACCGCCCAGTGCGGTATGCGGCGGACCGCTGGATGCGCGGCCATATACGCCGACCGACTTCTGTTTCTTATTGTCCAGCTTGCCGATATAGACGTTCTCATCTGCCGCAATTCCCAGTTCAGCGATCCATTGCCGGATCTCCGGTAATGTCAGCATCAGACACCACCTGCTTTCTTATAGAATCTCTTGAATGCATTCTGTGCAAAGTCTGCCTTGTCTCCACCCGGAAGCCACGGTGTAAACCACTTTCCTCCGGCATTTGGGTTTTCCGTCTTTTGGAAGTGATATTCCGGATGATAGTAGAGGCGGCGCGCATACGGCGTACTGGATACGATGGATACCCTCCCATTTGCAGACTCACTGTAATCTACGAACGTCGCGTCCTCTTCCAGATGTCCTGTATCGAACGGCATAACCTGTGCCTGTACGATTTCGGTACGGAACAGTGCATCTGCTGTCTGCTCCAACGCCGTCACCGCCGCCTCCGACAGCTGCCGGATCCGTGGCCAATTTAACTTTACCGTTGATCTCACTTCCATCAGACCACCTCCAGACTGCAGAAGTTCACCGTTCCATCCGGGTTCCTGTTCTTGCAGCCCTGCTCGATCCGGCGCTCTGCGCCAAATACCGTCAGGGTCCCACCGCTTAATGTCGGCATATCCGGGGCGATGTCTCCCGGGAACAATGCGCTTCCCGTGATCTGCACCAGCTTCTTCTCAGCTGTCAGGATCGTTTTTGCACGGTCCTGAAAATTGCATATCAGATCTGCGTCAAGCACATACTTCGGTTCTCCGAGGTTATTGAGCTCCTCAGATTCCAGATGGACGTGCACAGGCGTCTTGCACAGCCGTTTCGGCACTAAACATGGGTATTTCATCGTCTCACCTCGCTAACCGGCAACACAGGCCCGTCTGACACAGCAGGGCGTACACATCGCGCTTCATGGCTACTCCCTTATCTGTAAACACATTCCAGGAACTGCCAAACTGAGAGGTCACGCCGTTGATCGTGTAGCTCTGAAGGATCGTGTCGATCTCATCTGCGTTCTCCGTCTCGAAGTCTGCCTGTTGGCATATGACTTCGCGGATAACTTCCTGCTGAAACTCTGTCAAATTATAAAATCCCTGGCCTACGATCCGATTGTAGGTCAGGGAATCAATGTGACGAGACGCCTGCCGGAGGGCTTTTGTCAACTTCTCCTCCGGCACGGTCTCCCCGCCATATTCGGTCTGGTAGTATTCCTTTGTCACATACGGTTCGTATGCCATACTACTCACTCGCTTTCTTCTTTCCTGCTGTTTTCGCCGGAGCCTCTGCTGCCTGTTCCTGTACAGCCTCTGCTTCGATCTTACGGTACTCTTCAAGTGCCTCTTTCAGTCCCTTGTTTTCAGCACAAACTTTCGCGTATTCTTCATACGGGACACTCTTTCCAGCTCCATATGCAACGATTCTTCCATCATCATCGCGGATATCATAGCCCTCTGTGCGATACGCTTCCATCTGTTCCTCGGTGATCATATAGACTTTATTCGCCTTTTCTGCTGTCATGTTCTCCCCTACCCTTCTGCCTCTGCATTGATCGCAACGCCGCAGGCTTTGTTTTCGATCAGGAATGTATCTGTGTAGTAGCGGTTCTGGTATACATACTTATCTGCAGTTCTGGAGTCTGTTCCCGGAGTAAATAACTTCATGTAGGCGTACTTATCACGGGAGATCACACAACTCGGATGTACCAGGATTGAATTGATCTGTTTGGCTGCTCCTGCTGCCACACATCCATTCGTGAAGTCGTACTTTGTCTTGAAGCGCGCAGACGGCACGTTTTTAAGTTTTACATCATCGAGGGTATGCACCCGGCGGTCGATCACGCCTGCTGCACCGACGCTAAATGTTCTCGTGATTCCTTCCGCACTCTTTAAGAGCTTGTTAAACGCGGATGTAACATAAAGGATTCTGCCTTCCTGAGGAACAGAAAGATCATCCATGATGGCCATCTGCTCATCGAACCAGTCCAGGACATTGGCCTTATCCAGTGTCGTGTTATCGATCACTGCACCGTTTGATTTGTAAGTCTTTGCCTCTGCGTACAGCTTGGAATAGCGATAGCTGTCTTTTTCCGGGATCGCCTGCTCTGTCTCGAACACATTCTGAATGTTCGCAACTTCCAGAACCAGATTTGTCTCATCGATATCCATCGGATCAATCGGAATCTCGATATCACGGTCATGGGCAAGCTTTTTCGGCTCCCAATCATTTGTGATAGTTCCTGTGTTGTATCCCATGCTGTTGCGGTTATGATCCTTGTATCCGGATACAGTCATTCTCGGGATCTTGATCGTCTGTGCGTTTAAAAACTTAATTCCCGGGTTCGAGAGAGTTAAATCGTAAGATGTCAACTCTCTTGCATACTTCTGTGCAAGTTCCCGTTCGAATGTCTCTGCGTAACTATAAACTGCCATATTCTGTTTCCTTTCTACTTCTTATCGTTGCCGAAGATTGCCGCCAGCTGGTCTGCCTGGCTTCCAGCCTGTCCGCCATTATCACCTCCGGATGCTCCCACCTGGACAAATCCGGATGCTCCTGCGGTCTGCGGTTTCAGCGCCGGAACGTCTTCCAGTACTTTCTTCAGCGCATTGTTTACGGTTTCTGTGTTGATTTTTCCATCTTCTCCTACTGCCTGACTGAAATCCGCAAGTTTTAAGACATACGGAATCGTCTTCGCATTGATTCCCAGCGTTACTGCCGCCAATGTCGCTGCTGATTCAATCTGCGCCTGCCTTGTTGCCGCCTGCTGGCTTGTGATCTGCGCCTGCATTGCTTCCACGTCCGGCTGGTTCTTTGCTTTTTCTGCCTTAAAAGCTGCCATGGCCTTCTCGGCTTCTTCCTGAGTAAGTCCCTGCTGTTTGAAGTAAGCTTTCAGCGCCGTGTCCTCTTTTGCCGCCAGCGTTCCATTAAGCATCTGCTGGATCCTGGTATAATCGATCTGTGGAGCCGATGCGCCTGGCTGACCGGTTCCCTGTCCAGTTCCTGCTGCCGGATTCTGCTGACCGGTTCCAGTGCCTCCCGCACCTTCTCCTGTTCCACCCGCCGGATCTGCGAAAAGCTGTAAGTTCATGGAAAATCTGTTCTTTTTCATATGGTTTCTCCTTTCCATTTTGAGGGTGTCTCCCTATCATCCATTTTCATCGGTGTCGCCGGCCGCGCAGAGTTTAACGCCATACTCGCGTTTGGGCATAAAAATAACACGCAACTGTTTCTGCGTGTTATACTCTTCATATACGATTATGTGAGGTGAAGCTTATGTATCTTTCAAAACGGTCCCGCAAACTACTCCGATCTGCCTGCAAGACAGCTCCAACCGTTCAGGGAAAATATTATTCTGGTATTGAGCTCGCTCGAAAATTCAAAATCTGCACCGACGGAGAAGCGGTCCTGGTTGTCAAAAACCTAAAGGACAACTTACTGGTTGAAATTCCCTACGACACCTGCCCCGACTTATTTTATTTGACGGAACCGGGAAAATCATATAGTGAATTCTGTCTGCATGAATTTTGGGAATTCTTCAAATGCTCTGTTCTCTGCCCTATTATCGTAACCTTCATTACAGAGGCAATAATACATGGACTACCACTACTGTTACAACTGATATCACAACCGGGACAATGAATTCGTAATAATATTCTTTCATGCCTACCTCCTGCTGTTGCACCGGTGCAACTCATTTTTTTACTTGAAAAGTCCTTGTCGACGGTGTAAAATACTTATAAAGAAATAAGAGCTATTCACAGTACCCATAATCCTTGCGGATTGTACAGCCGAATAGTTCTTATTTTTTTCTTTCATAGATTCCTATCATTTTTCTGTCTTTGTATAACCCCACCTTGTCTATAAATGTGAGGTGCGTTGATCGGAACAGATCGTTGACCTGTCTCTTGATCTCGTTCATATCCAGCGGGCACTCCGTCACATCAAAAATAAAGCAGTTCGCCTGTCGTTTTTTCTTTTTCACTGCGTTATAGAAAACATTCTTGCCCGCCGTGCTTACCGTCTTAAGATCCCATTCGATTCCATCTATCCTGAAATCCGGTGTTGAAATCCCCTGTGGGTATGTAACTCTCGGTATCATCTGAACACGCTTTCCGTATAGCTGTGCTATCCTCTCGGCGACTCGCCTCTCATGTTCCGTATAATCCAGAAGTACCTGCTTTCCGTCTACCTTGTATTTTCCCTTGCCTGTAACATATTCCATCAGATCTGTGACTTCTCCAGATCGGCTGACTTTCACTGTCCACTCGTCAGTGATGTCGTCCGGTGCTCCTAAATTTCCTGCGGCTTTGCTCTCAAATTGAGAATGAATGGCTTGCCACTCTTGAGTTTTCTCTGTGTATTTCTTTCGGTTTTCTGCATCTAAGGAGTACTGCGCCAATCGGCTGTACTTTTCCTCCTGACGTTTTGCATATTGCTCCTTGGCCTCTTCCTGGTTCTTTAGTCCCACCTCTTCCAGCTCTTCTTCTGTCCAGGTATCATCTGCTGTGGAGATGCCCGGAAAATAGGTTGTATGAGCATCTTTGCACCGGGGATGGTACAGACCATGAGCGATCGCATAGCTCATCAGCGGATAATGCTTTCCCGTCTCCGGATCCACACCGTCTGACCGGCCGCCGCTCCACACATCATCGATCAGGACCTTTCCCACGAACGGCAGGCACTTCGGACACGGGTTCCCGCCTCTCTTTGCCAGAATGACAGTCGTGATTCCCCATTCCTGCCGTTTCTCGCCTTCTCCCTGAAGGTATGCCCGCTTGCTGGCGGTGCGGATCGCCATGTCTGCATAGTCCTTCAAGGTGTGTTGAGCACCATTCGAAAACGTAACGCAGCTCAATCCCCGGGAGAGCATGTCCCGCGTCGCCATGTCCACCGCTTTTTCATAGGTTCCGGCCCCGGTGTTCGCGTATACCTGTGCGCTGTAAATCGCCTTCCGGTAGTCATCATTTGCTTTCCTCAGGATTGCTGTCTCAGCCTTCTCCATGTCCGATACCGTTGCTTTTATCAATGCATCGAGTTTTCTATCATTAAGCTTGAAAAATTCTCCTGCTGCCCCGCGTGTGACTTTTTTGGCTCCCTGAAATCCGTTCTTGATTGCTTTCAGAATCCGGATCTCCTGATTCATGTTCCCACGCGCTCTCGCTTCCCGGATCAGTGCTTCGATGTGTGCATTGATACTCTTGAACTGCTTGGAGTATCTCTTCTGGTTTTCCTTCTTGTACTTCTCCAGTGCTTTCAGCTGCTCGGTCTGCCACATGGTCCACTCATAGCCTTCTTTCTCCTCCTCTGCCCGGTGCCGATCCATGTTACGCATCATGGAGTCAATCAACTCAGCCTCGATCTTTCGGAAAGCCTCTGTAATGTCATACTCGTTTTTCTCCGCCATCTGCATTCACCTGCCTGTTTGCCAGCACCCGGAACCCCTGCAATTTAAAACCGCGGGTGAGAGCTTTCAATTCAGTCACGCTCCGGCATTTATCATTTCTCAACTCGGCATATCCTTCTTTTTCAACCGCATACACTCCAAATGGAACCTGATCACTCGCCACCTTCAGAAGCCCCTGATACTCCTCCTGGCTCATCCGGTACATTCGGTTCATGATCTTAACCTTCATTTCCATTGCCTCCCAATTTTACATTAAAAAGACCGGCAGCCATATTGACTCCCGGTTCTTCCACCTCTACAATTCCCTGTTCTGCCTTCAGGCGGCTTACTTCCTCTTTTTTCCACTCGTCATCGCGAGAATCTCCGTACAGTTCTTCTACCTGTGCCTCTATACTCATAAGCATTACTCCCGGTCTTGCTTTCGCCAGGGTTTCCACCAGGCTCTCAAATGATGGGTTCGCATATTCCCCAAAAGGAATGTCTACGTTTACTTCCTGCGGCGGCTGTTTTAAAAGGATATAATACGCATTGACGGCGGCACTGATCACTTCCGGCAGTGTTTCCTGTAACGCTTCCACAATTGCGTTTCTCGTATACAGCGTTGTCTTCTCTTTTTCCCTCTGTGCATCCGCATTATCCAGCTTCTTTGTGTCGATTCCAAGCGTACTCGGACTGATAATGCCCTGCAGGCAAAGGTCGAGCGCCGTAATATATGATGACAAGTAACTCTCGTGAGGAATATTAGGCTGTACCGTGATGATCTGGTTTTTACCATCCTCCGCCATATTGTCTCCACCTGAAATAAACCTGTTATCGAAGGGATTAGGTTTCATTTTCCTGCCGGTAGTCGGATCATTCGGAATGCAGCTGTCCGGAACATAGGTATGAGCTCTTCCTTCTCTCAGTGCCTGCATCCACTGGCTCCATACCTCATCAAACGCATCGAAGTTATCCAACTTTCCTTCAAATATCGAACCGCCGCGGCCTTTCCACTTGGCATTTTCATATATCTTAAGCGGCACTGCCAGGATCACCTTCTTATCAAACTGGACATCATGGAGATTCTTTGTCGCATCCACTGTTTTAAAGTCTATCAGCGTATTTCCTTTATACAGCTCATTCCGAATATACCCATATCCATAGTATTCGTATAAGGTGTATTCCCTTCTATGATCTTTGATCGGAGTCTTAAATATAATCTCCCTAATTCTTCCTCTCGACCGGGTGATTTCGATTCTTTCTCCCGGATACCATTCCAAAATCGGATACTGGCTCACCGATGTATCAATCGTTACCTTGTATGCCCCATCCCCGATGTACAAAGCTTCTTTTAATGTCTCTTCAAAAGCTTTCCGGAACTTATTTTCTTTTTCGATTTTCTTCCAGATTTCTTCCTGCTGGACATCGTTAAATTCAAAATCATTCATGTCCGCCAGAACGATCGCAGTCAACACTCTTACAATCAAAGACGGAAGACCTGTATGGATCTTCCTCATCTCCATTCCCGGCGTGCATTTTGACGCCCAGAATTTATACCGATCTGCTGTCTCAGCACTCTGCTGGTACAACTGCTCCAGCTCATTTCCATCGCCGCGGTACCAGATTCTATTGCGGATTGCGGACAGTTCAAAATCCATGATCTCCTGGATCTGAATCGCGGTCGGGCTTGCCTCCTGGACATTCAGCCAACTTCGAATTCCTCTTGTAATGTTATCGTTCAACTTTGATATCCACCCCACTTCTATTCCTCCTCAAATCCGATCATGTTCTTATACGGAATCCACGCATACTGATTTGCGTTGATCGTATGGTCGTTCCGGTCTTCCGGCTCATCCTTATCTTCTTTCCAACTATATTTTTCAAGCTCTGCCAGATGCTCCGTGCAAGCATCCCGCACCAGATAGCATCCCTGTTGGATCCATCCGAGCTGTAGCTTAATACGATCCAGGATCGTCAGTTTCTTGTATGCGTCCCAGAAGTTATACAGGCAGCTATGAAGCCGCTTGTATTTCTTTAGTTCCGTGATTGTTGCCTGATCGGCGTTATCTACAAAGACATCTCTCGCCAGTCCCCACTTCTCGCGGCACTGCTCCAGGAAGCTGATCAGCTTTACGGCCGTGTCACTCGGCGCGATCGGGTTCTCCAGATCAGCGTTGTTGTAGACGCGTTCCTCCAGCGTGATCAGCCGTCGGTCCTCTGTAATTCCCTGGAAGATCATAGCGATCGTATCCGGAGATTTCGCAGAATACGCAGTGTCGACCCCGGCTGTGAACTTCTTCCATACGAGTTTTCCACTTTTCATCTGCTGCCGGATCCACGTCTCAGTCACAACGTGTTGCTTTCTGTCAAAATTTACAAAAATCAGTCCGGTAGCTTTTCCCCGAAGTCCCTGGATCTTGTTTTTCCAGATCTTTGTTCCCTTTGGTGTGTTTGCCAGGATCTTATCCAGTTTTTCCTTTGGAAGTCCCAAATTATGGGAAAAAGAGAAGAACCAGTGAACCCAACCGGGTTTTGGTTCTTCTTTCAATTCGTCTACGATTTCCTGCGGCGTCTCTTTCTCCCACTCTGGAAGAGGGCGGGAACAGTTGATATACTCCTTATACACATCCAATGACGGATCGTCCGGGTTCAGCGTAGCCATGAGATAGTCACAACGCATGGCCGCCTCCCGCACAAAATCAATATCTGCTGTGTTAATCTCATCGATGTACAGGCACCCATACTGACCTCCAAGAGCCTTCTGCCACTTCTTACGGTCTCCATATCCCATAACATAGATGATTTTGTCCCCACCGGACGTATGGAACAGGATATGAGGAATCTTGTCATCCTTCGTTCCATTTCCGTTGTACACCGCTAGTTTTCCGAAGTCATCAATAATTCCAAGATCTTTGTTGATAATGTTCTTTTCTGCCGTTCCCGTATCCTTCGCCGCAAGGATATGCAGCTTTTTGGGTGACTCTGCAACCTTCAACATGAACTTAAACAGTCCGACCGTTGTCTTTCCTGCTGCCGTAGCTAGGTCCCCTCAAGAAATTCTACCGGTGCATCGCACTTCAGGAAAGCTTTGTATTTCTCAGATAACAATAATCGTTCAGAACTCATGAGGAAGGATCACCTCCCCTGAGCTGCTTCAGCAGGTCATCAAGCTTTGTCTTTTCATCCTCTACTCCTCCCGAAACCTCTACTTTCTCCTTGAACATTCCCAAATGTTTTCCTGCAAGTTCCAATGCCCGGAGCTTGTCATATAACTTGACCTCTCTCTCGACTCCATTCTTTCCGCCTTTTCCGGGAATTGTTTTAATTTTCACAGAAGCGACCGCCGCCAGATCGTCCTCCCTGGCATCTTCCAGTATTTTCGCATTCTCAAAATCGATCACATCCCCGGCATTCACCAGTGCAATCTTCGCAAGCTCCATTAAAATGCGATCCTGATTGATCCCTATCCTTTTGGATCTTTCAGCCATCTTTTTTTCAATTTCTGCCCGAACCATAACATTTGATAACAGGCGGCTTGCCTGTTCCTGTGCTGTTTTGGGTGAATATCCGGCACGTATTGCCGCCTGCGTACCGTTAAGATCGATCAGGTATTCATCGACAAATCTCTTCCTCTGCTCCGACAATGGCATGCCAGATTACCTCCTCGTTACGATTTTTCTCCGGGCATGAAAAAAAGACACCCACTCGAATTATGTGGATGTCTTCCAAAGGAGACTCAAAACATGAATCTGAATCAACAGCCAGGCTATGGCACCTGGCTATCGCGTATGAAATTTCCGGAGGATTGATGAGTATTATGAAAGGGTTTCATTTACCTTCCGTCTGATCCGTGATACCATCCTACTATGTTTCTTCCCGACATGAACCGACATTTTCAAAAAATCTTTGATTTTTTCTCCAAAGATTATCGTCCGTATATTTCACTCTGCGTTTTGGAAACATGCTATTCATACGGTGTGCAACCTGTACCCATGTAAGCCCATCAATGTAATACAGTCGAAACATGATCCGTAACTCTGACTTCGGAATGCTTTCTATGTATTCCTCTGCTCTTGTGATCAGTTCCAGGAGCTCCGCTTCCTTGGTTTCCAATAATCTCTTATACCGGTATCGAGAGGCTTCTCTCCTCCTGTACAAGGGATCAGGAATCCCACTTACCTTAATCGGACCAATCGTAAGATCACTCCTGCTGCCTGTTACTGTATCTGCCACAATGGGCGGTTTCTTCAGGAATTTATCCAGCTTCTCTATTCGCCTTCTAAGATCTTTTATCTCTTCTCTCATTTCCTGACATTGGGTGAGGATCTCCTTGTCCAATGGATCCACCTCCTTCTTTTCTGTGTCTCGATCCGCTGATCGATGTTCCTTCATAGGCCGGATGTCCTGCACTCCAGCTCTTAGGACGAGGATCCGCAATCATGGCTTCATACTCGCCTTCCCGTTTTCTATGCACGAGATTCTTAAGCGCTCTATGCTCATTCTTCGTCTTCATGCTCCCACTCCCTTCTTAAGCGCACACATCGTACACAATCCTTTAGCCCCCTGCTCCTCTGCGATTTCTGCCAGTGGGATCCTCCAGCATTTCGCCCCACACTCCGGACACTGTGTGATTCTCCATCCCGGCTTCCCATGCTGGATATTGGTGTACAGTGGCATGCAGTAGTAGCCTCCCCGATCAGTAGCCTTTCTCGGCCTTATCTTTACTTCCATCCCGTTCTCCTTACTCAAATTTCATTTTGCCTTTATAAGATCAATTGCATTGTTCAAAATCCTATCAGCGTTCTCAATATCCTTATCCTGGGCTTCTTTTTCCTTATCCGCTCACAGTTCACGACCGGCTCGCTGATTGAAAAACCGAAGCATTTCAAGTTTATCTATGATATTTTCATCATCTGCTGTGGATTTCCACACATTCAGTCCCATTCGCGCATTCTGTTCCGGCGCGATTCCTGTATCCTCATACTCCCACAGATACTCCCTAAGTTCAGCCATCGCCCACCCCATCCTGTAAAACAGAGCAAGTCTTCCTTCTGGTTCTTCCAGCCCATAGTAAAGCATCTCATAAATCACATCATCAAAAGCATCATCGTCTACTTCCGGCAGTTCGATATTCATGGACACCGCCATATTATGGACCAACTGCCGAAGCGGAATATCCGTATCATGATCCCGATACCATGCTTCTTGATTTTTCAAATACATACAGTTATGAGCCAATTCGATTATGCTCATAGCATTGACAGGGTTATTAGTCGTAATCCTATTCATCCTTCACTCCTCCAAATCTTAATTTTCTTCCACCTCTGGTCTGTACAGCTCCGGCAACGGCATCCATGCATTCACATACATGTCCTGGCTAACGAGTGATTCTGTCTCGTCACCATTAAACCATGCTCCGCCCTTTTCGTCCTCGTCATATCTTCCAATGCATGGGAGAGTGAAGTTGGAAAATGAAATCAACACATATTCCCCAAGCTCCGGAAGACGTACCGTCACCGGGATCCATCTCCGCACATTTTTTAACGCCAATTCTGCATCCTTCTGATCTTCCTCGCTCTCGCAGTGGATCACGATGTCATAGGTATCGTCATATACGTCTGCAATTCCGTCCTTGTTGATGAAAAATTTTATACCATGATCGCCACCATGCTTCTGCTGCTCAATCTCATCCGAGAGCTTTGCGACTCGCTCCAGCATCTTGCGCGCCTCCTTCTGTGTCTCCACATTCAGCGCTGTTACTTCATTCGGCATCAGCCCGGTATCCTCATAGTCTTTGAGCTTCCAGATCGCCCCGTAAAGCTTTTCCCAGATTTCCTTAGTAAGCACTACTCCGGGCTTCAACTCATCCCATGACACGTCTTTTAAGATCCAATGGCCATTATCTTTCTTTTCTGTTAATCTCATTGCTTACTCCTCCAGATAATTTCTCCCAAACTCCTGCATCCACAAATCATGCCCATACTTTTCCTCAAATGCCTGCTGCGCGATTCTTTTAAGGTGCTCATCCACATTGCTATTGCAATGCGGCGCTTCCGGTCCGTGCTCATGATGCCTTGCTTCGCAGACATATCCCCACAGACCATAATGTTCCGCTTTCTTCCGGTACGCCCCGAACCTCCCGTATACAAAGTGGTGCTTATGGAGACCTGTGTGACACAATTCCCCATAATATCCATTCCTCTCCGCTTCCTCGCGGCACAGGAAGCACTCCCGGTCAGCCGGTCCTGTCCGAGCCTGTATGATGCTCTTTGCCATTGTCCTCTGCCTCCTGTGTCTGTATCGCTCCATGACGGATCATCTCTGCGTAGCTGCGCCAGCCTTTTCTTGCTGCTCTTGCCATGCCGCGGAGCACCAGCTTCCGGTATGTGTCCCATGCGTCCCTGGTATACTCCGTCCATAGCTCTGTGCCGCTTGACATCATGATCCGCCATGTGCCGTTATATACGCTTTTGCTTTTTTCGTATTTGCTTATGCAGCTTTTATTGATCCCGATCAGATCATGCACGTCCTGCGCGTACAGATTGTCATATTCTATGACGCCTGTCCGGATGTTCTTCAGCATATAGAGGTTCTTCATATCGCTACCTTATCCGCAATTTCTGCCCATCGGAAAGCTTCTGTGAGTCCTCCCGGATACTCCAGCACGATCAGATGCTTATGCTTTGCAATCACGGTTCCCCGCCGGTGTGCAATCCCTGGTTTTGTACTGTCCGGATTTATGTTTACATATCCCTTCATCGTAGTTACGGATATGCGATCTCCCAGCTTTATTTTGTTTTTGAGCCTGTCGATTTCTGCCGGATATATACCGCCCAGCGGATCGACGCTTGGATGTACTGTAATCATGCTTGGCGCTCTATTACTCAATGACAATACCCTCCTCTGTGATCGTGATTTTCTGGATGAATTCCGAATGCTGGCGTACATAAGTCAGTATCGGTGTGCAGATGTTCTCCACATGCCGTCTCCACTCTGCCCGGATCCGCGCATCCTCGCTCTCCTGGACCTCGCTGCCATCGTGGCATTTGATATAATTTTCCGGGAGATATTGTGGAAACTGTTCGATTTCCATCTGCCCTTCCAGTTGGGGCTCCTGCTGCCTGTTTCCCTCCTCAGCTTTCTCATACCCCACAAATCCGGCGGGCGCTGTGCTATGGATGGCTACAGGCGTTGTAGGAGTTTCTGGGGCGGTCTGCTCTGACGGTGCCTCCTCCTGGGGCTCTTTCCGCGAGCGGCTTGGCAGTTTCTCTGGTCCTTTGGCTTTCGTCACCTTGGATATCTTCCGCTTTTCAGGCTTCTTTTCCGGTTGCACCGGTGCAACTTCCGTTTTTTTCTCTGGTTCCGGGTCCGTATGGCTGGTGCAGTAATCTTCGACCGCCCGGATCACTGCCTCCCATGAGTACATCTCCTTGCTGTCACTCCGGACATTGATCAGTGCGATCTCTGTATCCAGTCCCTTGACTGACAGCATCAGCCGCCCCACACCTTTAATCCGGACGGAGTGCATTGCTTCCCCCGCCGGTGCCAGGATCTCCTGGATTAGAGCATCTTTCCTTGCTGACTTGAGCGCCTGACGGATCTTAATCCGCATATAGAGATCGCCGTCAAGGATCTGATCCACTACCTGATGCAGGACGTCCTGCTGCCCGTCTGGCTCCTTTGTAGTCTCTGCCTGCTCCGCAATGATTTCCAGATCGGATACCTTCCCTTCAGCTTCGATTTCTTCTTTGACCGCTTGGATATCACTCTTTGCAAAGGTCGGTGTCAATTCTTCTATGATTGTGTCCGGAAGTGTCAGCATGAGCGCCAGCTTCGCGTATCCGAACCCCTGATACTTTTCGTTTAATCTTGTCGGATCTTCTGGATCAGAGAACTTTGTATGGATATTGATAAACCGACTCACCTGGGACTTGTCCATCCCATATTCTTTTTGCGCAAATTCCAGATACGATGTGTATCCGGATTCCTGAAGGACATCTGTGTCCCTCGCCATCTTGAATAGATATCCGATCCGGACAAAGCTCTCTGCAGCTTTTCCCATTTCGGAATCCATTGCGATTTTCAGTTCTCTATACGAAACAGTAGTCTTAACCTCACTATTCTCTCTTTCTACAATCTCCATCTTCTACACTGCCTCCATAAAATCTTCCGCGAGTCCCTTTAAGACACGCTCATTATTTGCTTTTCTGAGTTCTTCCAGATTCTTTTCTCGCTTAACCTTGCTTTCTGCTGCCAGCTTCCAGTCCTTACTATGCAGGCGCTTTTTCAATACTCTCTGCCACTCACGGAGGAATCCCCGGATCTCCTCAATATTCGGCTCCTCGTCATACATCCCCCGGTGCTGGCGGATCGTGCCTCCCGGCTCCACCTCGATCGTATAGTACGGCAGTTCCGGCTCTTCCTGGCGTCTCAGAAAGCAGATATACGTCTCCTGATCCCGGATCCGCTCAAAGTATCGGTCTGTGCTTCCTACGCAGTGGTGCAGGGCATTTCCTTCCGACATAATGTCAGTGAGGTGCCGCGGGACGATGATCTTGTACTCGGCATTTTCGTACTCGTATCTGGGAGCAATCTCTTCCAGGATTTCTTCCGCACCTGGATATTTCTCTCTAAGTTCCTTTGCGCGGCGTTCTTTGGCTTCCGCATTGCGCTTCATCTCTTCAATCATGTCCAGCTTTCGGATTGCTTCCACGGCTTCATCGTGGCGGCGTTTCAACTCTCGCGGTCGGTATGTCAGCTTATCTGTGATATTCTTTCCAAGCCTGCTACACATGGTCAGGTAGTCCTGCCATTGGTTCAATACCGCTTTGGCCGTTTTTCCTTTATAGCTTGTCTCCTGCTGCCGTTTCACATAGTTCATGACCTGTTCAGGCGTCATGCGATCCATGATAAAATTGGCATATACGATTCCAAGATCTTCATCCCGGACGAAATTCAAAAGCTTTTCAGAAATTTTCTCATTCGTCTCATCTCCAAAAGCGAGCCATTCGCGTTCATTATTCCCGCCATTCCGATCCCGGAGCTGGTTGATCTTCTGTCGGTCTCGGATCCCCATAATCGCTTCCATGGAAGTCCCCTCGATGTTCAGACCACCGTAGTACGCTCTTGCACCCATGCATGTAACCTCTTCTTCCAGGAGCCTATAAAACCGTCCTTTGAATAAATACTCTGCCAATGCAAGCATTTCTGAATGGTCTTTCACAATCATGATATGGTTGTAATCTACCCTTACTCCTGCTGCCGCCATCTGCGCAAATAATCGGCCGACACATTCAAATTGTGTATTTTTCAGTGTACTCTCAATTTCCTGCGGATACAGATAGCACGGACCGTCTCTTCGGTTACTTGGGTTTCTTCGGTCAAAGTCGTCATATTCCACATCACGGCCGTGCTGATTATAGTAAATCTGGATGGGCTTATGACCGAACATTTTTTTCTTTGCGATAAAGATTCGAAATGCCTCCGACCACTCAATTCCGTGTCCCAACTTATCAGCTGTGTATTTGACATCGATATGCCGGTATACGACCTGCCCATCACTCGTCACCTGGAAGATCATGACCTGATCCCGCTTTTCGGTCCGCAGGCCCCTTCTCTTGATCCGCAGATTCTGTCCGCAGGCACATGTGATAATACCGTTATGCGGGATATTTTTCCCGGATGGTCTCAGCTTTTCGTCTTCCACCATTCTTCCGCAACAAGGGCACGCATACCTCCCGGCATCATTTTTATATACTGGATATGCTTCCTTCCAGATGCATTTCAATGCCCACTGCTCGAAATCCGGTGGCAGTTCCGGGACTGTATCCATAAGATTTCTTAGGCGTTCCTGTCTCCGCCGCTCTTTGTCCCATCGTTTATCGCTCGTGTACCTGCTTTCAATCTCATTGATCAGATAGCCGATTTCCCTGTCCTGTTCATATCTGATCTTCCGTCCTATTGCTTCTCTGATGATTCTGGCATCTTCATCCGTGCACTTGATCGTACTGTAATCCAGATATCCCCACCAGTTATATTCATATGCCCGCGCCAGCTTCTCTGCTGAGTATTCTTCGTCCCGCAGGATGCCATATTCTCCTGTTTCTACATTCATGAGATACCGGCCTTCGTACTTGCGATCCTTGAAACAGTCCAGGACTAAGAGATCACGAGTCCTGCTCGCAATTACCCAGCAGCCTTTTTTACCGCATGTTGGCACCGGCACTGTCTTTCCCTGCTTAATTTTCATTCCGGCACCTCCACAAGACGCCCTTCCGGCGTAATGCTGTACCAGACTCCTTCTTTCCCGTATCTGCCATCGATCTCACAGCAGCCTACCGCCCGCAACCAGCCTTTTTCCAGCTCCATGATAAATCCCAGCACATCACCCTTTTTCCCACGTGCCATAGGCATAGTTCCTCTGGCGATCACGATCCCGGCACCGTTCCCCTCTGCCTTCTCTTTCTGTGCCTTTACGCGATACAAATCCATTTCCCACTCGCGTTCCGGATGACGAGCCATATAGATGATCGCATGCTCCACGATATTCCGCCGTGTAAGTTCTTTGGTAAGTGTCAGCTGTTCGCACGCGATCCTCGTGTTTGTCCCATCCTCATCTATGGGACCTTCTGCCTCTGCCTTAAAGATCCGATCATCCAGGCTGTAATACCGGAAACAGTCCAGGACATACTCACATGCATGGAGTCCGCGGCGCCCACACTTCGTACTGTCTGCGTGGGCAGGGACATTCAGCTTATACTGGAAGGTTCCATCTCCCATCGTGCAGGTCATATCAGCCTTTGTCGCTTTATACACCAGCATTTTCTCCACCTCCCAGATAATATTCTTTGATCAGCTGCTTTGCCGTACCCATGCCGGGGATCCCGAGCTTACAGCCTTTCTGTGCCCACTCTGGGAGTCCTGCTGCCTTGATGATGTCCTTGTCCACGGCCTCGGCATGGTCTAAGGACCACTTCACGAGCTTCCCGATGCACTCTTTCAGGCTCTTTCCCTTCCTGCGCACCGCCAGACGCATCTCTGGATCCTCGAAACACTGGATCTGGATATAGTCCAGCCAGTCCGCCATGATCTCTTTGGGCTGCAGTTCCGCCGCTTCGACCTTCAGTTTCCCGTTCGCTGCCATGATCGCAGTCACAAGCTCCGGCGCATCCCCCGCGATATAATCCTCTGCATCCTCGCGATCGATCCCGTTCTCTTCCGCGATCGCATAGATTGCTTCCTCGTCTCCCTCCGCTAACTGCGCGGCCGCCGCGCGGTTGATTTCTTCATAACTGTCAAATTCTCCGAATTTCTCAAACATTTTCGACTCTCCTTTTTCTCAATATTCATCCGGACAACGCCTGCTGCCCGGTTTACTCTACACATAAGCTTTCCGTCCTGCTGCTGAAGCTCTTCAACACGCACGATGGTATGTCCTCCCATCTGCTTCAGCAGCGCATAGATATATCTGGTCGCTTCTTCCCTTGCCGACCGTTCTCTCTCCGTCTCCTGAAGCGCCTTTTCAAGCGCTTCTTCCAGATTCCGGATCTTTCTTTCATAGTAACCTTTCAATTCTTCACCTTCCTCAGCCATATTTTTCCTCTGCCGCCCACACAGTCTCCTGCCGGATCTCCGCATAGCACATGAGCAATGTTTGAACATTTTCGTGCCCGAGTTTTTTCGCAAGCAGCTCCGCAGGCATTCCCCTGTTGATTAGATCTGTTCCGCGGGTGCGCCGATATACATGCGGCGTCAGTTTCACCCTCGCCAGACGCTCATCACGTGCCTTTATCTTCTTCAACAATGCCCGGATCCCGGCCTTCGTGAGACGCTGATGTGGCTTGACCGAGCTGACAAATAATGCCTCGTTATGATCTGTCCGCTGGGCGAGATATTCCGCCAGATGTACTCCACACTCTGCTGAAAACGTGATTTCCCGTTCCTTCCGCCCTTTTCCGAAGCATTTCGCTCTCCGGCGGCGAAAATCGATATCCTGACGGTTTAAGCTGACCAGCTCTGATACACGAACTCCGGAGCTATACAGGAAATCCACCAGCGCGATCTCCCTCTCTGTATGGCACTTGCTACGAACCATCTCCCGTTCCTCTGCGGACATGATCGGCTGCATAACATGCGCGGTCTTGGTGTCCTTGATCCGCTTGATCGGATTCTCCGGGATCAGGTCATACTCATAGCAATAATTGAAAAAGCCGCGCAGTGCCCGGAGACGCAGGTTATATGTTGCGTCTGACCACTTTCTTGTGCAGCGGACATTCATTTTTCCCATTTTTCCTCTTGCGAGGTGCATCTTGATATCCCGCTCCGTGATATCCTCCAGAGCTTTCGGCACATCCGCAAGGAAGCTCCTCAAATTATAGGCATAGGTTCTAATCGTTGATTCTGTGCAGCCCTGCAGCCCCAACTCGATCATCCAGCTCTCCACAGCCTCTGCCAGCTTGTCCCCTGCCTCTGCTACCTCCGTACACTCTTCCGCCAGCGTATAGCCGGAGAGGTTCATATACAGCACGGACTGTATATCCACAGCCTTTTCATATCCTGTAAGATCTATAAGATCGATTGTTGCTTTGCTGATAATCGCGTGAATGTCTGTCATCTGCGGCTCCTTTCCCCACCGGCACGCGGCCGGTGGCTGGTGCTATGTGAACGGGTGCCTTTTGTGACATGCCCCGAAGGGGTCTTTTTTGTTTCCCAGTCTGCATCTGTGGGATTCAGCTTTACCTCCACGTATCTCTGGTACGGATATCCCATACGGTCAATGCCGTTATAGATGCTGTCTCGAATTATGTAATATCCTGGTTTCGGTTTCGGATCCTGCTTCCAGAACTTATTTGGCTTGTCCCTTGTCGTCTTCTTCGGCTGGATCAGATTTCTGGAACTCGAATACCTCTGTCCGACTGCGCTGTCCTCTCGCCGGAAGCTCTTTTCTGTCTCCTTAACAAGATAATCCGCCAGCTGGCTATATTCTCCGGTGTCGTACAACTGAACGAACTTCGGATTCCCACGGATCTCACCATCCTTCTTTTTGGTCCAGAGCAGGCGAACCATGTCCGCCGTCGTTTCTGTCCCTGTGTTGACGTTGTTGACGACAAGATGGTGGTGAATATGCTTCGAAACATATTCTGTTGCCACGATGTATTTCAAATCAAATCCGAACTTCCGATATCTTCTCCTCAGCCTTGCAAGAAAGTTCTCCAGTTCCTTCCGGGCTTCCTCCGGGGATGGTCGTATTTCTTTTCTGTAGGTCAGGACCACATGCCAGTCCCCCGGCTTAAAGTTGGCGTTCATCAGACGTTCCAGATCTCTTCTTGCCTGCCTCCGGTTTGCTTCCCGGATCTCTTCTTTGCTCTTCTTCCGGATGTACTCCCCTCTCTCTACCCCTTTTCTCATTCCCTTCGGATAGCATCGGATCGTCTCCCTGGTAGCTCCTGCCTTATATACAATTTCTCTATACATCACAAGTACCTCTAAAGTTAGTCCCTTAATCAAGCCAATAAAGGCTCGATATTTCCTTGCTTTTTCGGTGCTTTTGTGCTACTCTGTATGTAGAGATTTTTGCGTAGCACACGCACCTTGGAGCTGTCCCCACAGCTCCTATTTTTTACCCTTTTCCGCCCATCAGCGCCTCGCCGATCGGTCCGCCGACTGCGAACATAATAAATGCCGTTGCAATACAGCTGACGTCCACACGGTCACTCGCGGCCAGCAGGGTGATGAAAATTCCAAGCGCTGTCATCATCAAAATGGTCAGCGCCCACACAATCTGTATCGCTGCTTTCCACACAGCCAGAGCCTTCCGGATCCGGCGGCGGTTTCTTCTCTCCCTCGCCCGTTCAAACTGATCTTTCCGCTGATCGATCACGAAGCAATAGCATTTCCCCATGTCTTTCTCCACCTTTCATAGTAGTTTTCCTGTTCTTTCGATTTAATCCGGATCTTCTGTGCACAGGTATCGCAGAGTCTTTCGTCGCCTGGATCCACATAGATTGTGTCTCCGCACTTATCGCACTTGTATCTCACCCCGCTGCCTCCTTTCTTGTTACTTTGCAGTATCCTACTGCCTTCATGGCATTCTCCTGTATCAGACAAGCTATATCTCTTTTTCGCTCATCAGACAGTTCCTCGAACAGATATTCCTGTCCATCGATCTTGATATGGTTCACGATTTTCATTTCCATCACACCACCCCTCTTTAGGTTATGCCGCGTCGTTTGTCCTACGTTCTCATACCTAATTCTTAACTCCCATCATTTTCAACGCTACTTTCTTCAGATACTTCTGAATCATCTCCGGATCCGGAAGTTCCTGACCACATTCTCCGTAATACAAAAGCACCGCCATGAAGCTCGCTCTCCACATGAGCCACTTCCATGCAGAAAACAGCAGCGCAATTATTAAAATTACTGTCAACATTTCTTTCTTATACTCCCTTAAATGACCATGTTAATTTTGACTTTAGATCTTTCCAGTAACGGATCCATTATGGAGAGCCAGTCAAAATTACATTCTTTTATTTTTTCACAGTTTTCACAAGGCTCTCCATAGTCAGCTTTGCGTCCTTCTGAGGATTGCAGTAGAAACGCCCGAATGTGCCGTGTCATACAATCCAACGCCTGCTGCTCTTCTTTAGATTCCATGTTTCTCAAGCTCTTCTCTTTACAGTTTGGACACTCCATCGCTCTCACGCTCCTTTCTACTTCCTACATTTTGTAGATTCATTGTTAAAAAAAATAGTGTCCACACTTTCATGAAGCGCTTTAGCTATGATCTTTGCATTTCCAACAGAAATATCATCCGGATTTTCTTCCCAAGCGGCATACGTGTTTCTATGCACACCGCACGCAGCAGCCATTTTTTCCTGAGAAATTTCTTTCGCTAATCTCCACTGTTTCAATGACAATCCCATTCGTTTCACCTCCTACATTTCGTAGATTGATTATAATATACTCCACGTTTTGTAGTGTGTCAACAGTTTTTTCTACATTTTGCATATTTTGTTTGACATCATCCTACAAAACGCATATAATCAGACTTAGAAAGGCGGTGTACTATATGAGTATCGGAGATAACATAAAGAAATGGAGAGAATACAGAAACCTTAAGCAATCTGAGCTTGC
>ERZ834382.797-NODE-797-length-33243-cov-2.983850_pt1 | contig 33243 bp, 33 predicted proteins | sample MGYA00519692_ERZ834382 | MGnify/ENA primary metagenome ERZ834382 (study PRJEB31850, sample SAMEA3708751) | human gut metagenome | biome: human gut; feature: human-associated habitat; material: faeces | place: China | collected 2014 ...
TGGGGTCGAAGAGCTTTTCGAGCGCCTCTTTCCCGAGAATGCCCACGATCTGGCTGTCGGCTTTCACGAGTTCAGGGAAGGAGCGGCGTTCGGTCCAGCTCTGCATGGCCAGGCGCTGCACGGCTTCGTAGGATTTCTGGCGGGGATGGTTGGCCTCGATGAGAGCGGTGAGCACGCGCTGGGAGAAGTAGAGCCCGTAGGAGCGGTCCATGTTCTCGAGCATGCGGTCTTCGTGAACCACGAGGTTGGCGAGCAGGCGGCGCAGCCTGTTCAGGGCGTAGTCGGCCAGAATGGTGGAATCGGGCATAATGATGCGCTCCACCGAGGAGTGGCTGATATCGCGCTCATGCCAGAGGGCCTGATCCTCAAGAGCGGCCAGGGAATTGGAACGCATAACGCGGGAGAGGCCGCAGAGGTTCTCGGCGGAAATGGGGTTTTTCTTGTGGGGCATGGCCGAGGAGCCCTTCTGGCCCTTGGCGAAGCCTTCCTCCACTTCAAGCACCTCGGTGCGCTGCAGGTGCCTGAGCTCGACGCACAGGCGCTCGATGCCGCCGGCCATGATGGCGATGGCGGAGAAGAAATGGGCGTAACGGTCGCGCTGCACAATCTGGGTGGAGTGCGGATCGACTTTGAGGCCGAGAATGTCCAGGGCCTTCTTTTCAATGGACGGGGAGACAATGGTGTAGGTGCCCACGGCGCCGGAAATCTTGCCAACGCGGATGTCTTCGATGGCATCGGCGATGCGGGCGCGGTGGCGCACGAACTCGGCGTAGAAGCCGGTCATCTTGAGGCCGAAGCTGGTGGGCTCGGCGTGCACGCCGTGGGAGCGGCCGATGCACAGGGCTCCCTTGTATTTGAAGGCCATGGATCTGAGGGTCTCGAGAAGAGCGTCGAGATCCTGGAGGATGAGCCTGCCGGACTGCACCAGAAGCAGGGCGCCGGCCGTGTCAACGATGTCCGAGGAGGTGCAGCCGAGGTGGATGAAGCGGGCGTCAGGTCCGATCTTCTCTTCCAGAGAGGTCAGAAAGGCGATGACGTCGTGGCGGGTCGTTTCCTCAATGGTCAGGATGCGGTCCACGTCAATGGCGGCTTTGGCCTTGATATTGGCCAGCGCCCCGGCGGGAACCTTTCCTTCCTGGCACCAGGCCTCGCAGACGGCCAGTTCGACCCTGAGCCATGCCTTGTAGCGGTTTTCGAGCGTCCAGATCTGTCCCATTTCGGGCCGGGTGTAACGTTCAATCATGGTTGCTTTCCTCCATGGACAGGAGAGGATCCCCTGACCGTGCGTCTTGAAACTCTACGTATAAAAAAAGGGCCATGAGGCCCTCTTCTGACTGATTTACTTTCCTGCGGCCGTGGCAGCAGGCTTTGCCGCGGGGGCGGCCTTTGTCTCTTTCGGAGCGGAAGAGGAGGTGCTTCCCGTTGTCGGTTTGGAATCCTCGTCCTTGATACCCTTGCGGTAGCCGTAATCCGTTACGTACCAGCCGCCGCCCCTGAGGACGAAGGAGGTCTCCGAAATGATACGCGGTGATTCCGTCCCGCAGTCGGGGCAGGGTACCATGGACTGGGCGTCGGAGAGATGCACCCATTCCTCAAAAACCTTGTTGCAGTGAGGACAGCGATATTCGTAAATAGGCATAGGAAAAGTCTGATATAAACGCGGGCAGCACGGCTTCGCGCCGGAAGCACCGCGCGGACAGTTCTCTCCGAATCGGGAAAAACGCTTCCTCCCCGCCGCGTCCGGAGAGGGGCGTGGCAGGGAGGACGAAATGCGGATGCCTTAGGCCTTGGCAGCCTTGGCTTCGTGGATACGCTGCTTGAGGCGCTGCTCGCGGCGATGGCGGCGGCGGTCAAGTTCCTTCTTGCGTTCAACTTTCTTGTGAGCCATTTGATACTCCCGGGAGAGGAAAGGCGGGCCTTTCCTCCAGTGTGATGTTGCCGCCGGAATGACCGGCGGGTATTTCGGGGCGTGTCACCCGGATAGGGGGAGCACCCCGGAAAAGAGACATATATATCTGATATGCCGGAACTGGCAAGTGTCCGGAGCGCCTACATTCCGGACTTTCCGGAAGAATCCGGCGATTTGTCCGTGTCGAAGAAGCCGCTCACGCGGCCTGTCACCTTCACGGTCCAGGGACTGAAGCCCTCTTCCCGGAGGATTGCGCCGACGGGTTCCCGCCATTCGGGCAGAAAACGCGTGCACTGAAGCACAGGATCCGGCGTGAGGCGCAGCCGGAAATCCCCGAGGAGGCGTCCGCCCTCCCCGTTCTTCAGATCGAGGAGCTTTTTCTCTGCGCGGCCGAGGGCGGCGAGCACGGCCCTTTCGGGGCAGAGGCCGTAGGCGTAGCGCGTGAGAAGACAGGGCCTCGGAGGGAAGGAGGGCAGAGCCATGCCTTCCTCCACGGCCTTTTCCCGTATGAGGGGTTTGTCATAGCCGCAGAGAGCCAGAGGGGAGAGCACGCCTTCCTCCTGAAGGGCCAGGAGGCCGGGGCGGAAGACCGCGAGATCGCTGTGGTTCGTCCCGTCGCAGAGCGTGCGCTCCGTCTCCCCGCGTTCCGCAAGCAGTGTCCGGATGCGGGAAAGCAGGTTCTTCTTGCAGGCGTAGCAGCGCCGCTTCGTGTTGTGCGCCGCGTCCGGCAGGGTCAGGGGATCGGTGTCGAAGACGATGAGCGGCAGATGCAGGTTTTCCGCGAAGTCCACGGCCTCACGGGTTTCATACTCCGGTATGTGCGGGCCCCTCGCGTGGAGGGCCAGCACGCTGGCGCCGGCCCTGAGCGCTGAAAAGCACAGGAAACGGCTGTCCAGACCTCCGGAGAAGGCGATGGCCAGGCGGGGATGCTCCGCGAAAAAGGCATTGAGTTTTTCCCGGGGGGCTTCTTCCCCGCCGGCGCATGGACGCTGGGCCGTTACCATGTCATGCGCATTGGCACGCCATGGCTGGCCATGAATTCCTTGCACTGGCGTATGGTGTACTGGCCGTAGTGGACAATGGAGGCGATGAGCGCGGCGGACGCTTTCCCTTTGGTTACGGCGTCCAGCATGTGCTCGGGTTTGCCCGCGCCGCCGGAGGCGATGACCGGGATGGACACGGCTTCCACAATCTGACGGGTGAGATTGAGCTCGTAGCCGTCCTTGGTGCCGTCGGCGTCTATGGAGTTCACGCACAGCTCGCCCGCGCCGAGTTCCTGGCAGCGCCTTGCCCAGGCTATGGCGTCAAGCCCCATGCGTCTGCGGCCGCCATTGATGACGATCTCGTAGCCGGAGGGAATTTCGGGGGTTGCCGGCACCTGCAGGACGTCCATGCCCACCACGATGGCCTGGCTTCCGAAAGCGTCAGCGCCCTCGCTGATGAGGTGCGGGTTGCGCACGGCTGCGGAATTGATGGAAATCTTTTCCGCGCCTGCAGTGAGCACCTCGTGCATGTCGTCCACAGAGGAGATGCCGCCGCCCACGGAGAAGGGGATGAAGATGGTTGACGCCACGCGTTCAACCACATCGATAAAGATTTTGCGCTTCTCGGCCGAGGCGGTGATATCGTAAAAGACGATTTCGTCGGCTCCTTCCTCGTAGTACTTTCTGGCGCTTTCCACGGGATCGCCGATGTCGACGTTATGGGCGAACTTTATCCCTTTGGTCAGTTTGCCGTCACGCACGTCGAGGCAGGGAATTACACGTTTAGCGAGCATCGCGGGCCCCCTTGCAGTAGTCATAGAAGTTCCGGAGTATGGCCAGGCCGAAACGGCCGCTCTTTTCCGGATGGAACTGCACGGCCCAGAGCCCGTTTCCGCCGTAGGCGGAGCAGAACTCCATGCCGTAATCCGTCGTGGCGAGGACGAGCGAAGGATCCGGCTTCACGTAATAGCTGTGCACGAAATAAAAACGGGCCTCTGCGGGGATGCCCCTGAAAAGAGGATCATCCGGCTTCTTCACGTTCAGGCTGTTCCAGCCCATGTGCGGAACGGGAGCCGGGCTGCCGTCTTCCTGGGTGAGTCCGGCAGGGAAGGCAAGGGTTTCGCCGTGCACGAGGCCAAGGGTTTTCGTGTCGTGTTCCTCGCTCCTGTCGAGAAGGATCTGGCATCCGAGGCAGATGCCGAGCACGGGCTGCTTTTCCCGCACGGCCCTGGCGAGGACGCTGTCGAGGCCCTTGCTGGTGAGGACGTCCATGGCCTGTCCGGCGGAACCGACGCCCGGGAAGATGATGCCTTCACTGGCGGAGAGACGATCCGGGCTGTCAGTGATGGCCGCGTCAATGCCGAGATGCCTCAGCGCCCTGAGGACGCTGGTCTGGTTGCCGGCACCGTAATCAAGAATAGTAAGCATAGATGCATCCTGAACGCGTTCGTTGGTTTGATGAATTCATCGGGGGAAAAATGATTGTGAAACGGAACCCGTAAAAAGACAAGACACGCGGAATTGTTCCATCCGTCTTGCCTTTTCCGGAAGCCGCCGCTAACAGAACCCGGTACGCTGCTTCAGGCATCAGCCGGAAAGGAGAATGAGGGTATGACAGAGACAGCTTCCCTGCCCATTGGGCTGTTCGATTCCGGCGTCGGGGGACTGACCGTCCTCAAGGCGCTCCAGGAACGCCTGCCCTGCGAGAACTACCGCTTCCTTGGCGACACCGCCCGCCTGCCCTATGGCACCAAGGGAAGGGACACCATCATCCGCTACACCCTCAACGCGGCCCACAGACTCGTCAGTGTGGGAGCCGTTAAGATGCTCGTCATCGCCTGCAACACAGCCACGAGCTGCGCCCTGCCCTCTCTGCGGAAGGATTTTCCCGACATCCCGGTTCTCGGCGTTGTGGAACCCGGGGCGAGGGCCGCGGTCAGAGCCACGCGCACGGGTTACATCGCCGTGCTGGCCACTGAGGCCACCATCAAGGGCGGCGCCTATCAGGAAGCCATCTTCCGTCTCAGGCCCGACGCCCGCGTGGTGGGCCGGGCCTGTCCGCTCTTCGTGCCTCTCGCCGAGGAGGGCCTTGTGGAAGGGGAAATCGCCGAGGCGGTTGAGCGCCTCTATGTGAGCGGGCTTTTTGAGGGCTCGGACAGGCCGGACACCGTGGTTCTCGGCTGCACGCATTATCCCCTGCTCAGAAAATCTCTCGCAAGGGTCATCGGCAGGGGGGTGAGCCTCGTGGATTCCGCGGAGGTCACGGCCGAAAGCGTGGAGGAGTACCTCACCGGGAAAAATCTGAAGAACCCCTCAGGCGTGCCCGGGGAAACGCACTTTATGGCCACGGACAACGCCCAGCGCTTCGCGCGTACGGGCGGCATCTTCCTCGGCAGGGAACTCTCGGAAGGCGACGTGGAGCTCGTGGACATCCCGTCGTCTATTTCTGCATGCTCTGCCAGGTGATGATGTCCGGGATCTTGTAGTCGCTGATGCCCTTGAGGGCCTTGCGCATGCGCAGGTACTGCTGCATGCCCCTGAGCCTCTTGTTGGGCCCCTGGTACAGGGCGCGTCCGGGCGCCGCGTTGCTGTCCCCGTACGGCAGCGCGGACGCGAAGCGCTGTCCGTCGCATGACTGCCCTCCGACGCTGCCGTCCATTTCTCCGGACGGGGGATCGAAGACTTCGGAGGCATCGGAGACTTCCCTCATGGGATTGATGAGCCTGCCCGCGGCGTCGCGCATGGTGAGGTGCAGGTGCGCGCCCGTGGTCCGTCCCGTGCAGCCCACGAGCCCCACGTGCTGCCCCCTGCTCACAGTCTCGCCGGGCTTTACGAGGGCGCGGCTCAGGTGGCAGTAGACGGCCGTCTTGCCGTCCTCCTGGCGGATTTCCACTGCGATGCCCGCGCTGCCGCGAGGGCCCGCCTGGACGCAGGTTCCGTTTTTCAGGCTTTTGATGGGCCAGCCGAGGTGGGCGCGGAGATCAACTCCCGAATGATAATGGTCCACGTGCGTCTCCCCGTCAGAGTCCACGCTCCTGCCGCGGGCCGCGCCGAAGGGCGAGGTGACGAGGGCACGCAGGGGAAGCCAGCAGACGTCGGGTTTTTCCTTTGCGGCTTTGTCCTGTTTCCCGTCCTTCGCAGGCCCCGCGGAAGCCTCCTTCTGTGCGCCGACTGCACCGGACGGCTTTGCGTCAGCCCCGGCTTTGTCCGTCTCCCCGGTATCCGGGGCGTCAGCCGGAGCCGCTTCTTTCCTGTCTGGGGCGCTGTCAGTGGAGCTGTCTTTCTGCGCTTCCCCGGCGTCCGGAGGCAGCTGCTCCTTTTCAGGGGTTCCGGACGGCTTCCCGTCCTGCCCGGCGCTCTCTCCTGGCGCCTGTCCCTCAGTCTGCGCAGGGGAAGGAGCCCCGGGCTGCGGCGCAGGCGTCTCCCCTTCCGCGGAAGCGCTCAGGGGGAGGAAAAGAAGGAAGGTCAGTATGGCCCGGGAGAGGAGGCTTGCTGTTCCCAGTCTGTGGTGCCCCATAAAATGAATATTCTCTGTATATCTGGACAAGTCAGGCTCCGGCGTGTTTGCGTGCGGGTTGCCGCCGGGAGCGGGTGCCCCGGAAGCGGCGCTACTCTCTGCATATGATCGGCAGAAATCAAGCGTTTTTTTGCCTTTTCCCCGCGCCGGCCGGTCAGTTGACAAAAAAACGGTGCCGGCTGAAAAGACGTGATCCAAAGAATCAGGAAGTTCCCCATATCATGCAGAATACGGCCATATCTATAGAAAATCTTTCCGTCCGCTTTCGCGGATACACCGTCCTGGACGATATTTCAGCGTCCATCCCGGCCGGAGGGTGCACCGTGTTTGTGGGCCCGAACGGCGCGGGCAAGACGACGCTCCTGCTCTGCCTCCTCGGAGAGGTGCCCTACACCGGCACCATACGCAAATCGGGAGACTTTGACGGCCGCGTCGGCTATGTTCCCCAGGATCTGCGCCGGGCTGACAGCACGCCCGTGACCGTGAGTGAGTTTCTCGCCCTTGCCGTGAGCCGCCGCCCCATGTGGCTCGGTTTCGGAGGGGCCGTGCGGCGCGCCGTCAGCGATGTGCTCGCCGAAGTGGACATGCGTGACGCGGCAGAGCGCAGGATCTGCGATCTTTCGGGAGGGCAGCTGCGCCGGGTCCTTCTGGCCCAGGCGCTCATACGCAGACCGAAGCTCCTCCTTCTGGACGAGCCGGCCGCGGGCGTGGATCTCAGAGGCGAGCATCTTTTCTGGGACATTCTCGATGACGCGAGGCGCAGGCTCGGCCTGACCACGGTCATGGTCAGCCACAACCTGCCGATGGCCGCGCATTTCGCCACCCATGTGGTCTGCATTTTTGACGGGACGTGTATGGAAGGAGCGCCGCACAAGGTGCTCACGGCCAGAAACCTTATGGAAGTCTTCGGCATTCCCATTCACCTTTACCCGGACCAGTGCTCCCAGCCCCAGTACCTCTGCCCCAAATGCGGCGCCTTCAGCCGCGAGGAGGACGGGGACGGGGGAAGTGTCCCTACCTGCTGCAGCCTGAACCCTGAGGGGTCACCGTTTCGCGTCGCCTGCTCCTGTGGGCGTGCCGGGGAGAACAAACATGATTGATCCGATCCTGAACGCTTTTTCCTGCCTGCCCTTTGACTCCCTGCAGCTGCGCTTCATGCAGCAGGCCCTGCTGGCCCTGCTTTTCCTGACGCCCATGACCGCCATGCTTGGCGTGGAGATCGTGAACTTCCGCATGGCCTTCTACTCCGATGCCATCGGCCATTCGGCCTTTGCCGGAGCCGGACTCGGCCTCATTCTTTCCATCGAACCTCATCTGGCCATGCCCGTCTTCGGCGTTCTCGTGGGGCTTTCCATCGTTGCCCTGAAACGCCGCACGAGCATTTCCTCAGATGTGGCCATCGGCGTGGTTTTTTCCGCAGTGGTGGCTTTCGGCCTGGCCGTTGTCAGCCGTTCCCCCGGTGTGGCCAGGGATATGCAGCAGTTTCTTTTTGGCGATATCCTGACCATCAGCGCCCAGGAAATTTATTTCCTCATGGGCCTGTTTCCTGTCATGCTCGTTTTTCAGATTGCCGGCTATAACGCACTCTACCTCATTGCCCTCAATCCCGTGATGGCCAGGGCCCAGGGCGTGCGCGTCGCTTTCTGGCAGTATCTCTTTTCTGCCATGCTGGCCGTCATTGTTATCTTTTCCGTGTGGGCCGTGGGCGTGCTGCTTGTGACAGCGCTGCTCATCGTGCCGGCTGCTGCTGCGCGCAACCTGGCGGGATCGGCGAGGGCCATGTTCTGGTGGTCCATCCTCATCTCCGTGCTTTCGGCCGTTATCGGGCTTCTTCTGTCCGCGCAGCCCTGGCTCGGCACGTCGAGCGGCGCCACCATCATCCTGACGGCCTGCGTCTTTTTTGCGCTGACAACCCTGCCCGGCGTGTGCCGCCGTGAGAGACGGGGTTAGTTTTTAAGGGCTTCGGCCACGGCGAGAGCCGTTTCCCCGAGCATCTCCTCTGTGTGCAGCGACGTGACGCCGAAGCGCAGAAGCGCCCTGCCCCAGGGCACGGTGGGAAAGCGGGCCGCGAGCACAAGGATCCCGTCCTGGAAGAGGCTGGCTGCGGCCAGAGCCGCGCGCTCTTCTTTCCCTACTGGGACGGAGACGATGTGTGCGTCCCCTTCCGCGGGGACGCCGAGCTCGGAGAGGCGCCTGCGCAGGTACGCCGCGTTTTTTCTGAGCCTTTCCCTGTTCTCTTCGAGTTCGGGCAGCCTTTTCAGAAGCCTCAGCATGCAGGCCGAGTGCGCCGGAGGCAGGGCTGTGGAATGCATGATGGGCGAGGACAGAAATTCCAGAAGCGGCGTGAAGCCTTTCGGAAGAAGCAGGAAAGAGCCGAAGAGGCCGAGAGCCTTGCCCAGTGTGCCGATGGCTGCGTCCGCAACGCCTCTTTCTCCGGAGAAAATGCCCCTACCCCCTTCCCCGAGGGCGCCGAAAGCGTGTGCCTCATCAGCCACGAGGAAGAAGGAGCGGCGTTTTTTGAGTTCGGCGAAAGCTTCGGGGCGGACAACGGTGCCGTCCATGCTGAAAAGGGATTCCGTGAAAACGCAGGGTTCGCCGGCTTCTTCGGGGAGTTCCATGAGACGCCTCCCGAGGCGGTCCATGTCCGCGTGGGCATAGGGCCGTATGTCAGCCCGCGTGGCCATGAGGGCATGACCCGTGCTGGCGTGAATGCGCTTATCCACAAGTGCGGTCTGACCGGGCTGGAGAAGTCCTGTCACGAGGGCCAGGTTTCCCTGGTAGCCGCTCGGCAGAAAGAGGCATTCGTCGTAGCCGAAATACTCCGCGCAGGCCTGTTCGGCGTCCTTTGTTATGGAATTGAAGCCGCCCGCGAGACGCGAGGCGGATCCTGACGGCGGCCAGGCGGCAAAGCACTCGGCTACGTCCCTGCGCCAGTCCATGTCCTGGCTGAGGCCGATGTAGTCATTGGACATGTAGTTTATAAACATCTTCCCGCCAGATATGACCATCGGGCCCATGTCTGTTCTGTCGATCACCGGCGCCCTGCGTCCGAGCCCCCTGCGTTCCGCTTCGCGGACGCGGGCTTCAAGGCTTTCTTTCAGCGTGTGAGCCATTGTGCGATCTCCCTGTAGTGTGCGGCAAGCCTTCTGCCGCCGAAGGCGTCCCCGTAGGGGACATGACCTATGATGATTCCGCCGGCACGCAGGATTTCCTTTCCCGAGGAGACCGCTGCAGCCGTATAGATGGCCGCGCGGCCCGAGCACCCTTCAAGGCGGCACGCGATGTGACAGGTGCCGCTTACCGCTGGCGTGTCCAGGGGAACGGAGTCCGCGCTCAGAAGAAAGGCGTGGTCGCGGAAGTCCGTAACGAGCCGCTGGTGCATGGCCGAGGCCTGTGCGCAGGCCTCGAAGAGAAGCCATGCAGGGGCGTCCGTCAGATTAGCTTCCGCCGTGATGCTCTTCGCATCCCAGGCGGCAATGTGCGTTAAAAGCAGAAAGGAAGAGGGAAGAGCTTTTTCAAATTCCATCACGCTTCCACCCTGAGGCAGAGGGCGGCGTTCTGACCGCCGAAGCCGAAATTTTCCACAAGACCGCAGCTTCCCGGTTTGAAAACATCCGGAGCCGGGGCGGTTCCCGGCAGGACGAAGCGCAGGCTGTCCGTGAGCGGATGTCTGAGTCCGCGGACCGGAGGCGTTATCCGTTCCTGGGCGCAGATGATGGCGAGCGCCGTTTCCACGGCGCCGCAGGCTGAGGCCAGATGGCCGGTCCAGGATTTGAAGGCCGTGACCGCCGGGCCGTCCTTCCCCGGAAAAACCCGCGCGAGAAGGCCTGCTTCCATGGCGTCGTTGAGACCCGTGCCCGTGCCATGGGCCGAGACGAAGTCTATGTCTCCCGGCGTGAGGTCCGCCATGGCGAGAGCCCGGCGCACGGCCTTTTCCGCCTGAATGCCCTTCGGATCCGGCGCGGTCAGCGCGCCGCCGTCGAGGGTCGCCGCGTAGCCCTTGATTTCCGCCAGAATACGCGCGCCCCGTTTTTGCGCGGCAGAGCGGTCCTCGAGCACGAAGGCTGCGCCGCCCTCTCCCGGCACGAAGCCCCGGCGGTCCCTGTCGAACGGCAGGGACGAGGCATCGGGGGAAAGATGATGGCTCAGGGTATGGGCCTTGGCGTAGCCGAGCAGGGCGCCGGAACTGAGCCTCGAGTCCCCGGCGTGCACGAGAACCGTCTCCGCGAGGCCGTGCCTGATGCGCAGAAAGCCTTCCCCGAGTGCGATGAGACCGGACGCGCAGGCGGAACCGTACGTGAGGCCTGCGCCGCGGGCCCCGAGAAGGGAGGCGAGAACGGTGGTTGCCGTGTTGGGCAGCCAGCGCAGAAGCCAGAGGGCGTCGAGCCTGTCTTCCTCTGGAGGCGCAGGCGGAAGGCCGGACTCACGCTCAAAATCAAGGGAAGGTGCCGCTGTGCCGGAAAGGACACAGTCTTCCGGAAGTCCTTCAAAGCCGGCGCTGAGCGCGGCCCTGAGGCCTGCGAGGACGTCCAGAAAAGCGCCCCTGCTGAGATAGCGCCTGTGGCGCCAGGATGAAAGAAAGGCGAAGGGCGCGTCATCTCCCATATCCGGGACCGGACAGATGACCAGCCCGTCGAAATCAGGCCGTCCGGCGCCGTTCTTCACGGAGCGGAAGGCTGTTCTGTTTTTCCTGAAGGATTCAGCGGCGCTCTTTCTGTCAGAGCCAAGGGAAGAGACGAGCCCCATCCCCGTGATGACGCAGCGGTTCACGGGAGCCTCAGGCTTTTTCCCGGATACCGGCGGCCCAGGCCGTGTAGGAGGCCACGTCGCCGAGGGTTACGAGGGGCGAGGGATCGCCGAGCGCGGAGGCGATGCCGGCGGCACGGCCGGCGCTGAGCCACGGGTATTTTTTGAGAATGAGATCCGCTGTGCCGCCCTGCCCCCTGTTTTCCTCGAGGTAGGGACGCAGGGAGCGCAGAAAGACAGCGTCATCGTCCACCTGAATATGAAACTCCTGGGATATCCGGGCCGCGATTTCGAGCAGATCGATGGATTCGCAGGGGAGATCGGTGAAAAGCCTGGTGCCTTCCCCGAGTGTTGACGCGGGGCATTCGAAAATGTCAGCGGCTATGCGTATGATGCCTTCAAGTATGTTTTTCCTGTCCATGTTTTTTTCTACAGTGGTATTTTGGCGGCAGAAAGGCCTCCGTCGAGGACTGCCGTGGTGGCGTTGAATGATGGGGTTTTCAGAAGGAAGAGCATGGCGTCGAAAGCTTCGTCCGCGGTGACGAGACGTCCCGTTGGCATGCGTTCCGAGGCTTTGTCCGCGCGCCCCTCGAGGAAGCGGTGTCCCCGGCCCGTGTCTATCCAGGAGAGCCTGAGCGAGCAGGCCGTGACGCCCCGGCGCCCGAGCTCGAGCCCGAGGCTCCGGTAGAGTGCCTCGCCTGCCAGCTTGGCTGCGGCGTAAAAGCCCTGTCCCGGCGCGGGGCGATCTGCGGCGGCCGAGGAAATGAAAAGGCAGCGGCCCCTGCGGCGGGCCAGCATGGAGCGGGAAAGCGCCCGCAGGACGCGGGCCCTGAGGGCGATGTCGCCGGCGGCCCATTCTTCGATAGCGGAGGGGGAGGCCTGGGCGAGCAGGCTTTCGAATGGGGAATGCTGGAAGTCGGCCAGCCCTTCCGGCCCGCTCCCAAGGGCTTCGCGGCAGAGCTCCGGGAGATCCTCGGGATGTGTCAGAAGAGCGGCGGCCTGTCCCTTTCCGCGGCAGGCGAGAAGGGATTTTTCCGAGCGGCAGGCCATGAAGCAGGACACGCCGCGGGCCTCGAGGCGCGCGCGCAGTCCCTGGGCCAGCTCCGAGCCTGCGCCCGTGATGAGCACGGGGGAGGGATAGCCAGCCATCAGCCGTCCTTCCTCTTCATGGCAAGAACGCCATCGGCCATGATTCTGTCCGAGCCGACGCGGCAGAACACGCGGCATCCGGTTTCGTCATAATCCATGCTGAAGGGCCAGTCCCCCGGCGTGAGAAAGAAGCGGAAGCGGAAGCGCCCGGCCCTGACGGGAAGAAGGCGAGGGAAAAGGCGTCCGGCCTCTTCGGCCAGGGCCGCGATGATGAGGCTCCCGGGGACGCGGGGAGCTCCCGGAAAGTGTTCCCTGAAAAGGGGCAGGCCGGGATCGAAATGCAGAACGCCGGACTTTTGCATGGCTCTTCTCCTCTGAAGACTCCCAGTTTTAGCCAACGGCATGCCGGCCTGCAAGACCTTGAGAGAGCTGCCCGCTTTTGGCATGCTCTCAGCGCGCGGAAACGGGCAGCGTCCTTTCCGCGTGATCATTTTCTGGAGGAACAGCTATGATGGAAATTACGCGCGAGCACGTCATTTCGGCGGCGCACAGACTGTACGAATACGGGGGCCGCTGCGAGCGCCTGCACGGGCACAATTACCGCATCCTGGTGACCCTCACGGCAGACAGAATGAACGAACTCGGCATGGTCGTCGACTTTGTGGAGGTCAAGCGCGTGCTTTTTGGCGCCCTGGAGGAAGCCTGGGATCACCGCACCCTGCTCTTCCGCGACGATCCCCTGTCCGGGCAGCTTTCCGCCCTGCTCACTGACGGATCCGTGCGTGTGGTGCCCTTTAATCCCACGGCCGAGAACATGGCCGCCTATCTTGCGCAGACCCTTTTCCCGAAAGCCATGGCCGGAGCCGGCATGAAGGGAGTGCGCGTGAGCCGCGTGGTCGTTTACGAAACGGACGGCAGCCAGGCCTGCTGGAGCGCGGACTGATGGCAGCCCTTCTGGTCAATGAGATTTTCTGGTCCCTGCAGGGGGAAGGCGCCTTCACGGGGACGCCTTCGGTCTTTTTCCGGCTGCAGGGCTGTTCCGTCGGCTGTCCCTGGTGCGACACGGGATACGCGCAGAAATGCGATCCGAGGGACAGGCTGCCGGATCAGAGCCCGGTGATCCTGGAGAAAAAGGCCGCGGATCCCCGCTATACCCTGGCCGGCGAGGACTGGCTCCTGAACGTCCTTGAAAAGGGGAAAACGCCAGGTATCCATGTGGTGCTCACCGGCGGGGAACCCTGTCGCCAGCCCATCGCCGGATTTGCCGCAGCTCTCCTTGAGCGGGGCTCAGGCGTGCAGGTTGAGACGAGCGGCACCGAGCCGGTTGTTGTGCCGGACGGAGTCTGGGTAACCCTGTCCCCCAAAGCCGCGCCCGTGGTGGAGTCGTGCTGGAAGCGGGCCGATGAGGTGAAGCTTCCCGTGGCCTCACAGGAAGATCTTGACCGCTGGTCTGAGCGCCTCGCCTCGCTGCCTGCGTCAAAGGTCTGGCTCCAGCCCGTGAGCCAGGGACGCGAGGCCACAAAGCTCTGTATTGACACATGCATGAGGCACAACTGGCGTCTGTCCGTACAGATGCACAAATACCTCGACCTGCGCTGAGAGAGAAAAAGAGAAGGGCGCCGGTATCTGGCCGGCGCCCTTCCTGCCTTTGGGAAGAAACGGAATGACGCTGCCGGCAGGGCTAGGCCTTGCCGGAGGAGCCCATCACGTCATGAATCTTGTGGGCGACCATGTTGCGGACGGCGTCGCGGGCGGGTCCGAGGTACTTGCGCGGATCGAAGGCTTCCGGATGCTCGACCATGTACTTGCGGATGGACGCGGTCAGAGCCAGACGGATATCGGTATCCACGTTGATTTTGCAGACGCCCATGGTGGCGGCCCTGCGCAGCATGTCTTCCGGCACGCCGCGGGCGTCGCCTACGTTGCCGCCGTACTTGTTGCATTCCTCGACGAACTCATGCGGCACGGAAGAGGCGCCGTGGAGGACGAGAGGATAGTTGGGAAGCTTTTCGCAGATGGTTTCAAGGCGGGGGAAGTCGAGTTTGGCTTCGCCCTTAAACTTGTAGGCGCCGTGGCTGGTGCCGATGGCGACGGCCAGGGAGTCGCATCCGGTCTTTTCGACGAAGTCGACAGCCTGATCCGGGTCGGTGAACTGATGCCCTTCGGACTTCACGTGCTCTTCGATGCCGGCGAGCTTGCCGAGTTCGGCCTCAACCCACACGCCTCTCGGATGGGCGTAGTCGACGACCTTCTTGGTCAGGGCCACGTTTTCCTCATAGGGCAGGGCTGAGCCGTCGATCATGACGGAAGTGAAGCCGCCGTCAATGCAGTCTTTGCACATTTCGAAGGACGGGCCGTGGTCGAGATGGACGCAGACCGGAACCTCGGGCGACTCGGTGAGAGCGGCCTCGACGAGCTTCATGATGTAAATCTGACCGGCGTATTTACGGGCACCGGCGGAAACCTGAAGAATAACAGGGGATTTTTCATCCGCGGCAGCCTGCATGATGCCCTGGATGATTTCCATGTTGTTCACGTTGAAGGCGCCGATGGCGTAGTGGCCGTCATAGGCGGCCTTGAACATTTCTTTGGGTCCAATAAGCGGCATGTCGAGCCTCCTGTTTGCTCATCTCCCTGCATGGGAGGAGTCACGGCTAATGTATAACAGATTTGGCATTCAAACAACAGTTTAGGAAAGATTTTGTTTCAGTTTTCAGGAAGCTGCAGGGCGTCCAGAACCCGTATGGTGTCTTCGTCCGTGAAATCGAAACGCAGGGGGGTCACGGTGATGAAGCCGCGGGAAAGGAGATCCTTGTCTGATCCGGCGTTGATGGTTTCCGGAGGGATTTCGCCCATGAGCCACCAGTAGCGGCTGCCGCGGGGGTCCCTGCGCTCGAGGTAATCGTTCTTCCAGACAGCCGTTGTCTGGCGGCACACGCGCAGGCCCCGGTTCTTGGACAGAGGGCCTTTGGGGTAATTGACGTTAATGACCCTGCCCTTCGGGATGCGGCTCCAGTCGATGCTTTCCGCAAGGGCCACGGCGTGGCGGGCCTTGCTCTGGATGTCTGTCTGCGATTCATCGTCATTGGAGAAAGCCATGGAGGCAAGGCCCTGGTGGCAGGCTTCCGTGGCTGCGCCCACGGTTCCCGAGTACAGAATGTCGGGACCCACGTTGGGTCCGGCGTTGATTCCGCTCATGACGATGTCCGGCTTTTTTTCGAGAAGCATGGAAAGCGCGAGCTTCACGCAGTCCGTCGGCGTGCCGTAGATGCCGAGGCCGTGGAAGTCGTCCTGATTGAAGGGATAGGCCCTCAGGGGTTCAAAAACCGTGAGGGTGTGCCCGACGCCCGACTGCTGGCGCATGGGAGCCACCACATGTACCGTGTGGCCTCGGGTCAGAAGAGCGTCGTACAGGGCCCTCAGGCCGACGGCGCGTATACCGTCGTCGTTGGTCAGCAATACATCCATACCGTATTCAGGCGCCCCGTGGGGAGCGCTTCCTCCTTATGCGGGCCGTATGCCCGGAACATTTTTTCCGTCAGGAACCGGAACGGGGGGAGTTTACGTCCCTCAATGGAGCTTTTCAAGGGCGCCGGCGTTGACATCCGTTGCGAAAGCGGGTCAATTGGGTCACAAATATATCCTGCCCCTCTCCCGATCCGGCCGGCCTCGCGGGGGGGCGTTGGCCCGGCTTTCTCCGGGTGTTTTCTGGCTGGCCGGCAGGGAGCAGCTGTGAACAGAGGTGACTCCATCAGTGCGCTTATCCAGCGGGAACAGCCCGTGGACGGCGTGTACGCTCTTACCGGCGTACAGAAGAGGCTGGACAAGAAAAGCAATCCATACTGGGACCTCGTGCTCAAAGACAGATCCGGCAGCGTGGCCGCGAAGATCTGGATGACGCGGGGCCGCCTCGTCCCGGAATCGCTGGACAACGACATATTCGCCCATGTGGTGGGGAGAGTGGAGTTCTTCAACGGCATGCCGCAGGTGAAAATCAGCGGCGTGACGCCGCTCACGCCCGGGGAGATCGCCGGGATGGATATTTCCGAATTCCTGCCCCCCTCCCCCTACGACGGCAGGGGTGCCTACGGGGAACTCATGTCCCTCGCGGACAGGGAGTTCACCTACGCTCCCTGGAAAAATCTGGTGAAGGGATTCTTTGGTGAGGAAGGGAATGCCACCCTCTTCATGAACGCCAGCGCAGCCACCGCCATGCATCACGCCGGAGCCGGCGGGCTCGCCGTGCATACCCTGGGCGTTTTCCGCGCCTGTCAGGCCGAAGCGGATCTCTATCCTGATATCGACAGGCAGATTCTGCTCGCGGGAGCCCTGTTCCACGACATCGGCAAGATGCGGGAGATGCGGAGCACTGCTTTCGAGACAACGTATACCCCGGAGGGCAATCTCATGGGGCACCTCACGCTGGGTGTGCTTATGCTTGAGCCCTACTGCCGGAAGGCCGGGCTGCCCGATCCCCTGAGAGAGCATTTTTTCCATCTTATTCTGAGCCACCACGGCCATATCGAGTACGGAGCGGTCAAACCGCCGCAGAGCCGGGAGGCTCTTGCTCTTTTCGCGGCCGATTATCTTGATTCACATATGAATATGATGGATTCACATCTGAAGGAGATCCCCACCGGACAGTGTGCCTTTGTCAGGGGGCTGGAGGCGGGACTCTATCATCCCGAGCGCACGCCGGGGACGGATTCGGAGCCGGAATCCACGGATCAGAATGATGATCCCGGTGCCAGGGGAAGTGAGGAAAGCGCGGATTTTAGGGTGACCCCCGCTTCTGCAGCTGTGAAAAGCAGCGGTGACGCGGGGGTGACGGATGAGGGGGCCGGGCCAATCGATATCCCCGATGACTGGGTGGAATGCCCGCCGGAGGAGGTTCCGTTCGACGAGGCTCTGCCCGAGGATTTTGTCACGGAACAGGCAATGTCGCCTGAATGTCACACGCGGGAGGTAAAGGAAGAGAAGTTCCCTGTTCCGGAAAAGCCCGCGCGGGAGACGGCGGGGGAAGGCGGCAGAAAGAAAACTCACAGGCACGCGCGCGTTGAGCAGTGTTCGCTTCTGAATTTCGGCGGGGATAAATAATGTTTGTGACGTTTGAAGGTGTGGAAGGGGCCGGCAAGAGCACGGCCCTGAAGAACATGGCCCGGGAACTCGGGCAGGAGGGCGCGGACGTGCTCGTGACCAGGGAACCCGGCGGCTCAGGCCTCGGAAAGGCCCTGCGCACCCTGCTTCTCGACTGCAACAGCCAGATTACCCCTGACGCGGAGCTCTGCCTCTTTCTTGCCGACAGGGCCCAGCACGTGGCCGAGGTTATCCGCCCCGCGCTCGCGGCAGGCAAAGTGGTGCTCTGTGACCGCTACGCTGACTCCACCTACGCCTACCAGGGCTTTGCCAGAGGCATGGATCTCGGCCGGCTCCGCCTTCTCAACGACGCCGTGACCGGCGGCCTCAGGCCCGACCTGACACTGGTCTTCGACGTGCCTGAGGAGGAGGGCCTGGCCCGGGCCCGGGCCCGCAATCAGTCCGAGGGCACGGAGGTGAGCGAAGGCCGTTTTGACAGCGAAACCCTGAAATTTCACGCGGCCGTGCGCGGAGGCTTCCTGAAACTCGCCGCGGCCGAACCGCAGCGGATGCGGATTATCGATTCCACGGCCTGCCGCGCGGACGTGCTCGCCCGCTGCCTTGAGTGCTACCGGGAATGCCGGGACCGACTGTCCCGTGACCAGAGGAGGAGAGCCAATGGAAGTATATAAGGCTGTTTTTGACGGCGTTCTGCGCATTCATCCCGCGGACGCGGAAGCGGACAGTGCGCTCACCGAGAACCTGAGGGAAGGCGTGACGGATGATCTTGTCCCCGTGTGTTCCATGGGCGATCCCGATACTCTTTACGCCACGGCCTACCGCTTCGACGGGGATATTCCCGGCGGCGTGGTGATGGTCAGAGGCGATGAGGACGCGGAGCGCTTTGCCGTGGTGGCGGAGACAAATCTTGCCTTCGCCGAAACCGCGGCACACTTCAGCCGCATCGTGTCCGAAGTGCGTTACGGCGTGGACATTTTCGAGGATAAGACCGGGTGCTGATTATACCGTTCCGCCAAATCCGGGAACGTATGAAGAAATCATGGATAAGCAGTTATTTACCAAAGCGGTGAACAGTCTGGGGGTTGTCTTTTTCCCGGCTTTCGACTGGGCCATCTCCCCGACGCACCCCGAGCGTGAGGAGCGTCTGCTCTACACGCGCGACCAGCTCAAGGAAGAAGGAATTTTCGATATCGAGGGCATCACGGAATACCGCCCCGAGTTCTGCAGCTACGCCGACATAGAGCGCGTGCATTTCTGCCTGCCCAGCATTCAGGCGGTAACAACGGACTCCCATCTGGCTTCCGCGGGCGGCGCCATCACGGCCGCCCGTCTCGTCCTCGAGAACAGGGAGCAGAAGGCTTTCGCCCTCGTGCGTCCCCCCGGGCATCACTCCATGCGCGTGGTGCACGGCAACCGCGGCTTCTGCAACATCAATAATGAGGCCGTCATGATCGCCTGGATCCGCGATCATTACGCGCATCCGGATGGCAGACCCCTGCGCATCGCCATCGTGGATACGGATGTGCACCACGCTGACGGCAGCCAGGATATCTTCTGGAATGATCCGGACACCCTTTTTATCTCTTTCCATCAGGACGGCAGAACCCTCTATCCCGGCACGGGCTTCCTCAGTGAGAACGGCGGCCCAGCGGCTCTTGGCAGGACGGTCAATATCCCCCTGCCCCCGGGCACCTCGGACGAGGGCTACCTCTACGTCCTCAGGAATATCGTCTTTCCTATCCTTGACGATTTCAGGCCTGACTTCGTGATTAACTCCGCGGGTCAGGACAATCATTTCACGGATCCCCTGGCCAATGAGCAGCTTTCCGCTCAGGGATACGCTGCCCTGAACGCAGCCCTCAGTCCCGACGTGGCCGTGCTCGAGGGCGGCTATTCCATCCGCGGCGCCCTTCCCTATGTCAATCTGGGAATCTGCCTCGCTCTCGCGGGACTGCCTGCGGACGACATCCGTGAACCCGACTGGACGCCGGCCTCCACAAGGCAGGCGCCCGAGATCGGCGAGTACATCCGCCGCCTTGGCGCCAAAGTTCTCTATCAGTACATGAATCCGCCGAGCCACCCCACGGAGGGCGAGGAAAAGGACGGGTTCTGGACCCGCAGAAAAAGCATTTTCTACGATACCGATTATATCCAGGAACATCAGACCGAGAGCTGGGGCATATGCCCTGACTGCCACGGCCTCGGCGTCATCGAGACGCAGTCCTCGAAGGTTCCCCTTTCCTACTGCGTGCTGATCCCCCGCGGGGTCTGTCCCCGCTGCCGGGAAAAGGCTGCCGGGCTCCTCGATCGGGCGAAGCGCAGCGGGCGCTACGCCCATATCCTGTGCATAGACGAAGACAGCACACGTAACACCCCCAAAAAACCCTGGCCTCTGAAGGAGAAAATATGGCGGTAGATATTCTTATTATCGGCGCGGGCGGCGTAGGCAGTGTCGTTGCCCACAAGTGCGCCCAGGCTTCCCTCAACGGCGCCTTCGGGCACATTACGCTGGCGAGCCGCACGGAATCCCGCTGCAGGAAGATCGCCGAGAGCATCAGGCAGCGTTACGGCGTGGAGATTTCCACGGCCAAGGTTGACGCTGACAACGTGCCGGAGCTCTGCCAGCTCATCCGCACGGTCAGACCCTTCATGGTGCTCAACATTGCCCTGCCCTATCAGGATCTGCACATCATGGACGCCTGCCTTGAGTGCGGCGTGCATTACCTCGACACGGCCAACTACGAGCCGCCGGAAACCGCCCATTTTGAATATTTCTGGCAGTGGGCCTACCAGGACCGCTTCCGCGAACACGGCCTCTGCGCCCTGCTCGGTTCCGGATTCGACCCCGGCGTCACCAACGTATTTGCGGCGTGGGTCATGAAGCACGAGCTCGACGAAGTGCATGTGCTCGACATCATCGACTGCAACGCCGGCAGCAACGGACAGGCCTTCGCGACCAACTTCAATCCTGAAATCAATATCCGCGAGGTCTCCGCCCGGGGCCGTTACTGGGAACGCGGTGAATGGGTACAGACCGAGCCCCTCTCCTGGTCCATGACCTATGACTTCCCCTCTGGCATCGGCCCGAAGAAATGCTACCTCATGTACCATGAGGAGCTCGAGTGCCTGGCCCTGCATCTCAGGGGCCTTAAGCGCGCACGCTTCTGGATGACCTTCTCTGACAGCTATCTGAACCATCTGGCCATCCTCAAGGACGTGGGCATGACGCGCATTGATCCCGTGGAATACAAGGGACAGAAGATTGTTCCCATTCAGTTCCTGGCCTCGCTCCTGCCCGATCCCGCGAGCCTCGGACCGCTTACACGCGGCAAAACCTGCATCGGCAACGTCATGCGCGGCGTGAAGGACGGAAGGGAAAAGACCGTCTACATCTACAACGTCTGCGTGCATGAGGACTGCTATAAGGAAATCGGCTCCCAGGCCATTTCCTACACCACAGGCGTGCCGGCCATGGTGGGCGCAAAGATGCTCTGCGACGGCACCTGGCTGAAGCCCGGCGTCTGGAACATGGAGCAGAATGATCCCGATCCGTTCCTGAAGGATCTCTCCCAGTACGGCCTGCCCTGGCAGTGCGAGGATGTCACCGGAAAGGTACAGGTTTAGAGCATGGCTGATCCGAGCTTTCTCCTGGACAGCCAGGTCCCCAGCCCCTGCTTTGTCATCGATCTCGACAGGCTGCGCCAGAACGCGCGCGTTCTGGCCGGCGTGCAGGAAAGGACAGGGGCCAGAATTTTTCTGGCCCTGAAGGGCTACGCCTGCCCCAGCACGTTTCCTCTGCTCTCGCGGGCCCTTGGCAGGGGCGGCCCCCTGTACGGAACCTGCGCGAGCAGCGTGGACGAGGCCCGGCTTGGACGCGAGGAATTCGGAGGGAAGGTTGAGGCCTTTGCTGCAGCCTGGTCCGAAGACGAGATGCGCGAGCTCGTGACGCTCGCTGACACCATCGTCTTCAACTCCGTGGCCCAGTGGCACCGCTTCCGCGATATCGTAAAAGCCGCGCCGCGGTCCATTGAGTGCGGACTCAGGATCAATCCCGAGCATTCCGAGGGGACCGTTCCCATATACGACCCCTGCTCTCCCATTTCCCGGCTCGGCATACGGCGCAGGGACCTTCCGGACGGCATTATGTCCGAGGGGATCAGCGGCCTGCATTTTCACACGCTCTGTGAGCAGGGGGCTGACGCCCTGGCCCGCACCGTGGAGGCCGTGGAGAAGAACTTCGCTCCCTTTCTGGAACAGTGTTCCTGGATTAACTGCGGCGGGGGACACCACATCACGCGCGACGGGTATGATATCGATCTGCTGGTGGATGTTCTGAACCATCTGCATGATACGTATCACGCCCAGATCTACCTGGAACCCGGCGAGGCTGGCTTACGGCGACTGTCCTGGACATCACGGAGGCGGACATGCCCCTCGTCCAGCTCGATGTGTCGGCCGCCTGCCATATGCCGGATGTTCTGGAAATGCCCTACAGGCCCGGCCTGCTCTATGAATGCTGCGGCGGACTCAGGCAGGCAGGCGAGGCGGGCACCGGGAAATGGACCTGCCGCCTCGGGGGAAAGAGCTGTCTCGCCGGCGACGTCATCGGGGTGTACAGCTTCGATGAGCCGCTCAGGATTGGGCAGCGCGTCATCTTCCAGGACATGGCTATCTACAGCATGGTCAAGACGACTACGTTCAATGGCCTGAGACTGCCGTCCATCGCCACGGCCGAGGATCGTCCCGGCGGAACGGACTTCAGCCTCCTCCGGACATTCGGCTACAATGACTTCCGGGAACGTCTTGACTGATACGGTCATTGAAGGACGGCGTTGTGCCGGGCTGTGAGGCGTCTCTTTCTGTTACAGATGCAATTAAAAAAAGGGTCAGCGTCCGTGAGGACGCTGACCCTTTTTCAGTTTCGGGGAAAAAGCTAGAGCTGGCTTCCCTGGTCTCCGGCGGAAGGCTGCTCAGCCTGTTTTCCGGACTGGTCTGCCTGCCCGGCTTCCGGAGCAGGCGTGCCGGCGGGCGCAGTCTGACCGGCAAGCTCCTGTACGGCCAGATGCGTGTCCTGGGAGGCCATGATGTTAATGGGATCCTTGGCGAATCCGGCCCAGGGCCTGAGCTGGCGTTCCGGTTTCCCGGTGAAGCCGGAATCAGGAAGAGATGCGGCCGATGCCGTTTCCTGAGTGGACGCGTTCTGGGGCGCCTCAGCGCCCTCAGGAGCCTTTGCGGGCGAAGTCTGGGGATTCTCAGCGGCCTGGGCTGCGGAAGCCGTCTGAGAGGCTTCTGCGGACATTTCCGGGGTGCTCTGTGCCTGTGCTGCGGCAGGCGCAGGCTGGCTGCCTTCACCGGAGGCGGCAGAGGCCGCTGCAGGCTGCACATGCCGGCGTTCCATGAGCATAACCGGTTCCTGGTCGTCAAAGAGGTTGTCGAGATAGTCGCTCACCGTGACGAAGCGCTGGCAGCCGGCTGCCTTCAGCTCGGCGAACATGCGGGGAAAATCGTCCACGGTGCGCTTGTGGATGTCATGGAAGAGGTAGACGCCGTGCGCGTGTCCCGGCTCCCAGGGCCTGCCGAATTCATTGGGGATTTTGCTGTAGTCCTCGGGCAGGCGTTTCCAGTCGAGGCTGTCCATGTTCCAGGTGATAACCTTGAGCCCCAGTTTCTCGGCAGCCTTTTCCACGTTCGCGTTACTGTTGCCGTAAGGCGGGCGCATGACCTTGGGATCCGCTCCAAGGGAGCGGAGGATGTCATTGGTTTTGGATATCTGATCCTCGATGGCATCATAGGAAAGACGGCGCAGGTTGGGGTGCGAGTAGCTGTGATTGCCTACCTCGTGTCCCTCGGCGAGCGCGCGTTTGACGATATCGGGATAGTAAGCGGCGTTCTTGCCAAGCATGAGGAATGTCGCGTGTATGCCTGCTTCATCAAGCATATCCAGCAGGTGGGGGGTAAACGTGGACGGGCCATCGTCGAAAGTAATAGCGCAGAAATTTTCAGGCATGGGCTGGGCGCTGAACTCAAAGGCGCCATAGAAATTGCCTTTGGCCTGGGCCGTCAGACAGCAGGGGCCGAAAAGAAGGGCCGCGGCCGTCAGCAGCAGACAGATACGCTTTTTGAAATGCAGACCGGACATATCTCCTCCGGAAACAAAAATGTCGCCGCTGTCCTTATCATTGAGAGGTACAGGCCGCAAGATCTGGCGGCCGGCAGGAAGCCGGGAAATAATTTTGAGAGAAAATTCGATTTTCTGTTGACTCTTTTGAAGTTTTTCTTTAGTGTCCCTTTCTCACAAGGGCAGTTAGCTCAGCTGGTAGAGCATCGCCTTCACACGGCGGGGGTCGCAAGTTCAAGTCTTGCACTGCCCACCAATTGCGGAACGGTAGTTAAGTCGGTTTATAACGCCGGCCTGTCACGCCGGAGGCCGTGGGTTCGAGCCCCATCCGTTCCGCCATTGATGCCAACACCGGGATGTCTCCGGACATCCCTTCCAGCACGGATTCCGCCAGTCCGTGCACCAATTGGATAGGCGGTTTTGCGGAACGGTAGTTAAGTCGGTTTATAACGCCGGCCTGTCACGCCGGAGGCCGTGGGTTCGAGCCCCATCCGTTCCGCCATAAATTTCTGAAAGGGTCTGAATCGGAAGATTCAGACCCTTTCCTGGTTTTCGGGCCCTGAAACCGTACTCCGGGCACGAAAAAAGAGACAGGAAAAAAGCAGAGGGCGCCCCCGATGGAAATCGGAGGCGCCCTCTGACGTTAGGAGGTATGTGATTTCTAGCGTGCGCCCTTGGGGAAGAGCACGACGCCAATGGTTTTCAGGACGATGGTGATGTCCAGAAGGATGGACATATTCTTGATATAGTAGAGATCGTATTCCAGCTTGTGGCGGGAATCCTCTTCAGAGGCTCCGTAAGGATAGCAGACCTGGGCCCATCCGGTAAGTCCGGGTTTCACGGTGTGCCTGAGGCTGTAGTAGGGAATGTCTTCCTTCAGCTTCTTTACGAAGGTCATGCGCTCGGGGCGGGGCCCGATGAAGCTCATGTCTCCCTTCAGAACGTTCCACAGTTGAGGCAGTTCGTCAATACGCACTTTGCGGATGAAGCGGCCGACGCGCGTGATGCGGTCGTCGTGTTCCTTTGCCCAGACAGCGCCGTTCTTCTCGGCGTCCGTACGCATGGAGCGGAATTTGTAGACCGTGAATTCCTTCTCGAAAAGGCCTACGCGATCCTGCTTGTAAATGACAGGTCCCTTTGATTCGAGACGGATGGCGATGGCCGTGAGGAGCATGATGGGAGCCGTGATGAGAAAGATGGCGATGGAGACGCATACGTCAAAGGCACGCTTCAGACGGCGGAGGGAGCCACGGGTGTTGAGGTTGAAACCTTCTGTCTCGAGGAGCCATTCGTCCGTGATCTGGGAGCGGCAGGCGTTTCACCACGTGTTCGTAGAAGCTTCTGATGTCGACGACCATAGCGCCGCGCAGCTTGGCCCTGAGAAGTTCATGGGCGATGTCGTCGTCGATGGGCGCGTCAGGCAGGAGCAGAATCATGGTGGCCCCCTGTTCCCTGGCGATTTCCAGGACATTGAAAGGAGCGCCGAGGCAGGGGCCGGCCTCGGGATCCATGTCGCGTTCGCCGACGTAGCCGAGGATTTTGGCCTCAGGCAGACCCTCGTTCAGAAGCTGCCTCACCCTGCCTGCCCTGTCGACGCCAACGAGCAGGATGCGCAGGGGATGGGTGACCTTGTCCCGGTTGCGGTAGTACACGTAGCGCCAGCCGAGGCAGAGGGCGCAGGAAATGACGAAGAGGGTGACCACCGTGGCCCTGTCAAAGCGCCAGTGCTGGAACATGTAGGATGCTGTGGCCGAGCTGATAATGCCCAGCACGCAGGCCACCATGACGCGGCCAATGGTTTCTTTGAAATCTTCGGTTCCGACGCTGTACGCGTCCAGAATGTAGAAGAAGAGCAGGTAGAAAAAGAAGGTGAAGAGGCAGGCGCCCGTATAGTCCTTGAAGACGTTGAGCTCCGGTGGGAGCGTGCAGAACTCGCAGACGATGAGGGCCAGCAGAATGCAGCCGAAATCGATGGCCTGCATGAGCATCCTTCTGTAGTTGCTGATCATTGCTAGAAACTCCTGACAAACTGTTAACGCACGTACATGTCGCTCAGGATTCTGTCCGCGACTTTCTGCGCGTCAAACTCCTCCACAGCCATTCTGCGGCCGGCTTCTCCGAATGCGGGGGCCAGGGCGGGGTTTTTGAGAAATTTTTCCATGGTTTCAGCCAGGGCTTCGGGATTTTTCACAGGGCAGAGGAAGCCGTTGACGCCGTCCCTGACGACTTCGCGGCAGCCTGGAACATCCGTAACGACACAGGCGCGCCCCATGCTCATGGCCTCCATGATGGAGGTCGGCGTGCCTTCGCGCCAGGAGGGCAGAACGACGACATTGGCCTGCGCCACGTAGGGACGCACGTCTCTGGCCTCACCGAGATAGACGACGGAACCATCCTTCTGCCAGGCTTCCAGTTCTTCGGGCGGAATGCTGCCGAGACCGGTTTCCCTGGGGCCGAGAATCTGAAAGACGGCGTTGGGCCATTTCTTCCTGAGGATGGAAGCGGCCCTGGCATATTCGCGGTATCCTTTTGCTTCAAGGAGACGCCCCACCACGAGGAAGGTGTATTTTTCGCCGTCAGGCTGCGGAGCGGCGGCGAAACGTCCGATATCCACGCCGGTGCCGCGGGCGAAGAGCACACGGGAAAAGGGTGAGAGAATACCTGTTTTGCGGAAGAGGGCGGCGTCGTCCCGGTTCTGGAAGAAAACGCCTTCTATGCCCCTGAGCGCCGTATGGTACAGAAGAATGCTCAGGCGGTTGATGCATTTTTTGAAGAACGTGTCCGCCTCGAAGGCATACCCGAGGCCGGTGATGGTGGCGTAGATGTGCGGGATGCGCACGAGCTTCGCGGCCATGCATCCGTAAATCACGGGCTTGATGGTGGTGGCGAAGAGCAGATCCGGTCTTTCTTTCCCGAGAATCCGCTTCAGATCAAGAAAAGTGACCACGTCTCGCAGGGGATTAATGCCCTTGCGGTCGAGACGGTAATTGACGACGCGTACGCCAAGCTGCTTGATGCTTTCTTCCGTTGTGGCGTCACCGCCGGGAAGCAGACAGAACACGGTGTGCCCTTCCGCCAGCATATGCTGCATCAGAACGCGCCAGAACAGATAGACGGAGCGCGCCTGGTTGCCCAAAATGCAGATTTTCATAACCATGTCCTTTTCCGCACAGGGCACTGAACGTTTTGGCGGAGCCTTGGATGGACCTCTTCCCCTGCGGCGGAACAGGCTCGAGCCTACAAAAAAAATACTCTTCTGAAAAGACTGAGCCGTCACGCGGAAGACCATCCGGCAGGGCGGGATCTTTACAGAGGCGGGGCTGCGGGCTATAGGACTGCGAGAATTCAGACGGGCCGGAGGAGCCTGAAAATGCTCCGGAAGGTCCATGAAAACAACTTTTTAGGCGAGGATATACGAATGACCAAATACGAACAGCTGTGCACGGAAATGAAGGAAAAGCCTTCCTGCTGGCTCGTCACGGGCTGCGCCGGCTTTATCGGTTCCAATCTTATCGAGCGTCTGCTCAGGCTCGGACAGAAAGTCGTTGGCCTCGATAACTTCCTCACCGGTTATCAGAAGAATCTGGACATGGTGGAAGCCCTGGTCGGCGAGGAAGCCTGGAAGAATTTCACCTTCGTGAAAGGCGACATCCGCGATCTTGACACCTGCCACAAGGTCTGCAGGGGAGTGGATCACGTTCTGCACGAGGCCGCTCTCGGTTCCGTTCCGCGTTCCATTGACGATCCCGTGCTCTCCAACAGCTGCAATATCGACGGCTTCCTGAACATGATGCTCGCCGCCCGCGATGAGAAGGTGAAGAGCTTTGTCTACGCGGCTTCCTCCTCCACGTACGGCGATTCCACGGAACTGCCCAAGGTCGAAGATCACATCGGCCATCCCCTTTCCCCGTACGCCGTGACCAAGTATGTGGATGAGCTCTACGCCGACGTGTTTGCCCGCTGCTACAGCTTTACGGCTGTGGGCCTGCGTTACTTCAATGTCTTCGGCCAGCGTCAGGATCCTTTCGGAGCCTATGCCGCAGTCATCCCCCAGTGGTTCGCCAGCCTTATCCGCGGCGAACAGGTGTGGGTCAACGGTGACGGCGAGACCAGCCGTGATTTCTGCTATATTGACAACGTGGTGCAGGCCAACCTGCTCGCGAGCTTCGCGGCCGAGGAAGACCGCAACAATATCTACAACGTGGCCTTCGGCCAGCGTACGACGCTCAATGAGCTTTTCGAGCTCATCAAGAGCGAGGTTGTGCTGCACAAACCCGATGCCGCGGACGCCGTGGCCAAGCACCGTGATTTCCGGGCCGGCGACGTCCGCCATTCCCTGGCCGACATCACCAAGGCGAAGACCAGGCTCGGCTATGAGCCGCAGTTCGACGTCCGTCAGGGGCTGCGCCTTGCCGGCGACTGGTATGCCGCCAACCTTAAGTAGGAAAGCAGAGGCTCTGCCTGTTGCAGAAAAAGTATGAAAAAGGGGTTCCGGAACGGATGTTCCGGAACCCCTTCTTCTTTTTGTTTTCGTCTCGGTCTAATGCGAGAACGTCACGCTCTTGCCGGGTTCAAGCGGCAGAAGCGTACAGCCGGGCATTTCCTTTTTCAGTTCTGCCGCGAAACGGCTGCTGTCCTTTTCCAGAACGGGGAATGTGCCGAAGTGCATGGGAATGACGTGCGAGCATTTGAGCAGACCGCAGGCCATGACAGCCTGACGGAAGTCCATGGTGTAGAAGCCTCCGATGGGCAGGAGCGCCACGTCGATACGGAAGAGCTTGCCCCACAGGGCCATGCCGCTGAAAATGCAGGTATCGCCCGCGTGGTAGACGGTGAGCCCGTCAGGCATCTGGATGATGTAGCCGGCCGGGGAGCCGGTATCACTGGTGTGATAGGCCTGGGTCATGGTGACGCTGGCGCCTTTGAAGGCGATGGTGCCGCCCATATTGAAGCCCGTCCCTCCGAGAATCTGGCTGGCCGGGATGCCTTTTTTCTGCAGAGCGCCGGCCGTGCCGACAATGGCCCCGAGTTTGGCGTGGGTCTTTTTGCAGATGTCAACGCAGTCGCCGGTGTGATCACCGTGGTCATGGGTGATCAGCACGAGGTCCACGCCGTCCTCGATGACTTCAGGCTCGAGGGATGGAACAGAGAAATAGGGATCTATGAGAATGCTGACGTTGTCGTCGCTGAGACGGAAGGCCGAATGTCCGTACCAGGTAATGGTGCTCATGCGTGAAACCCCCTTGGTGTGAGCTGGTTGTTTGTCAGAAATCCACAATACCTTTTTTTGTCCGCAAAAGAAATTTTCCGCTCCGGCGGCGTCTGGCGGCCCGTCTGGCGCTTCTTGACAGGTGTGACGTAACCTATTAGTTACAAAAACTACGCTGAATCTGTGCGCCCGTAGCTCAGTTGGATAGAGCGTTGGCCTCCGGAGTCAAAGGCCGAGAGTTCGAATCTCTCCGAGCGCACCATGGCAGATACGCCTCTCCCGTCCGGGGGAGGCTTTTTTTGTGCGTCCGTCAGGGGAGCGTCCTGTCAGGGAAAAGTCCGGAGAATGTCCTGACAGCGGGGAGGCCGCAGCCGGATAGGGGATACCCGCCGGAAAGAGGCTGAGAGCAGGGAGTCCCGTCCGGGTCTCCTGCTGCCCGATTTTTTTATATCCGTCAGAAAGGCATAAAAAAGGCCGCCTTCCGGCGGCCCGTGTTCTCCGAATAGGGGAGACGTCTAAATGCCCACCAGGTCGAGCCAGTGGTGGACACTGGCGCCCTTTGGCGCGTGGGCGGAGAGCTGGAGCGTGCATCCGCTGCAGCCCGTGATGACGGTGACGTTTTTGCCTGGCGTTTTTCCGTCCGAGGAAAAACCTTCCCAGCATTTGGCTGCGAGGTCGCGGCTCAGAACAGGATTGAGCATCTGAAGGACACCGCCGAAGCCGCAGCAGAGAGACTTGCCTTTCCTGAGTCCGGGGAAGAGCCTGGAAAGCAGCCTGAAGTCGAGATCCTTTCCCGGCAGCCAGTGGCAGGGGGAGTGGTAGTAGGCCCTGGCCGCGAGATCGTCAGCTCCGGTTACGTCGAAGGGAACCTTTTCGAGAAGAGCGGAAAGGGGCTTTACGCGGTTGAGCCAGGTCGTTCTTTCCTCTTCACCGAGCACGTCCGGAAAATCAGCGTAGCTTTTCAGCCCGTGCAGGCAGGAAGCGCAGAAGGTGACCATGACGGGTTTTCCGAGGCTGCGCCAGATTTCAATATTGGTTCTGGCGCTCTCGGCTGCCGCGTCAGGCAGTCCGGCGTGTTCGAAGGTGCCGCCGCAGCAGCCAAAGCGGCCTTCCGCGATGGTGGCACCAAGCGCAGTAAGCAGGGCCTTCGTCCTGGATATCCACTGGGGACGCAGGTTTTCGGCCGTGCAGCCACCAAATATGGCGCAGGTGACGCCCTCGAGGGGACGTCCGGCATCGGCGCTGAGTCGGATGAGGGGTTCAACCTTCGCGGGCTGGGCCATAGCCCTTGCCGAATCCTGCAGGCAGGCCAGTTTTTCAGGCAGCAGGCTGTGGGGCCATAAGGGGGCAAGATGCTTTGCAGCGGGCCAGAGGGCGCGGCGGCCGTTAATCCAGAGTTTCCAGAACTTCTGGCGCCATCCGGGATTCAGCGCGCGCGCCCTGTTGAGTGCTTCGGGTACGGAAAGGTGCCGCGGACAGACTGCGAAGCAGCGCCCGCAGCTTGCGCAGAAGTTGGAAAGATCCAGCGTTCTCTGCCAGTTCAGCGTGGTGTTCTTCCTGCCGGCATCTGCGAGGAGTTCCTGCTTTGCCTTGGGACTCACCTCTTCCCTGCGGATGAGGTTGTAAACCGGACAGGTATTGAGACATGTGCCGCACTGCGTGCAGCCTCGTTTTGTTGCCATCGTTAGTATCCTTTCCCCGGGTTCATGATGCCATGCGGATCGAAGACGGCCTTGATGCCGCGCATGAGCTCGCGGGTCTTTGCGTCAAGCTGCAGCGACACGTCCTTGACGATGCCGATGCCGTGCTCGCCGGACTCGGATCCTCCGAGGGCGATGGCGACCTTGCTGACTTCCTTGATAGCGTCCCTGGCGCGCTGGGTTTCTTCCGGATTGTGGGAATCGTAGAGCACGTTGACGTGCACGTTGCCATCGCCGACGTGGCCGTAGTCCACCAGGATGACGTTGTGTTCACGGCCGATGCGTTCGAATTCCTGGACGGCTTCCACGAGCCTGCCGCGGGGCACGACGGCGTCATCGGACATTTTGTCAGGCGCCAGCTGGAAGACAGTGGGATTGATGCGTCGGCGGATTTCCCAGAGAGGCTCTTCCTGCTCGGGGCCTACGCCTTTCAGGGTCCAGACCGCGGAGGGGAGGTTGTGGGCGACCTGATTGATTTCGATGGGCAGGGTTTCACGGCTGCCGTCAAGACGGATGAGCAGGACGGAATTGACCTTGTCGGCGGGCCACGGGATATCACCGTCCTTGTTCATGAGCTTTACGATGCGTTCGCCAATGAACTCAAGGGCGCAGGGGAGTATGCCGGCTCCGAAAATACCGCCTACGGCTTCAAGCGCGTCTTTGTAGGAGGCAAAGCCGGCCATGACCGTGGCTGAGGATTCCGGTTTGGGCAGGAGCTTGAGAAAGATTTTGGAAATGAAGCCAAGAGTGCCTTCAGAGCCCACCATGAGCTTCGCCAGGTCGAGGCCGACCACATTTTTGTGGGCGCGGCCGCCGAACATGACTTTTTCACCGCCGGGCAGAATTACTTCCGTGCCAAGTACGAAGTCGCGCGTGACACCGTATTTCACGGCGCGCATGCCGCCGGCGCAGGTGACAACATTGCCGCCGAGGCTGGAGGCCTTCACAGTGGCCGGATCCGGCGGATAATAGACGCCCTTCGCCTCGCAGGCAGCCTGGAAGCGGGCCGTGTTGACGCCGGGCTCGACGATGCCCACAAAATCCCTGTTATTGATTTCAAGGATGTGATCCATCTTTGACGTTGAGACGATAATACCCGGCTGCACGGCGACGCAGTCGCCGACGAGGTTGGTGCCGCGTCCGCGGATGTAGATGGGCATACGGACTTCGTCCGCCCAGGCCATAAGTTTCTGGACCTGATCCGTATTTTCGGGGCAGACGCAGGCGAGGGGCGTCCCCTGGATGAGGCTGGCGTCGGATCTGTAGACAAGCAGTTCCTCAGGGGAAAGAAGAAGCTCTCCGGGAAAAACGGATCTGAGGAAATTCAGTTCATCTGATGTAAGTTCTGTACGTGTAGGCATGTGGAAGGTATCCTTTAGATAATCCGGAACGGCATGCGCCGGAAAGGAAAGTCTGGCCGGAGACTTGCTCCGGGAAGGGCAGTGCGTATGAGGTCCGGCCGGGCTGCCTGGCATGCAGGCGCCCGTTCTTACAGAATATTCCTCCTGTAAGCTCCGTCAATCGCTTCTCCCCGGCCTGGAGGTATGGCGGAAGGGATTTTATCTGGCGTCGCCGGCTTCGATCAGGGCCGTGAGGTCATAGTCTCCGTTATCAACGATTTCGGCGCTGACATGGACGCCCGGCTCTACGCCGGGGCCGCTGACGTATGTGAGCCCGTCAATTTCGGGGGCCTGGAACCAGACCCTGCCGTCATGCAGTCCGGGCCATTCGGGATTGACCGAGTCCACCAGGACGTCCATCTTCTTCCCCACCTGCTGTTCCATGAACGAGGCGCTGATATCACGCTGTATGGACATGATTTCATCACGCCTTTCGTCCTTGATCTCCTGGGGAAGCTGGCCGTCGAGGGCAGCCGCAGCCGAGCCTTCCTCGGGCCAGAACGTGAAGACGCCGAGCTGTGTGAAGCGCATGCGCTCAACGAAGTCGCAGAGGTGCTGGAACTGGGCGTCTGTTTCTCCCGGGTAGCCCACGATAAGCGTTGTGCGCAGGGCTGCGTCCGGGAGAACCTCGCGGATGGCGTCGCAGGTGCGTTCTGGATCTGCGGCGAAGGGGCGTCCCATGCTTTTCAGAATTTCTGGATGGCTGTGCTGCAGGGGAATGTCGAAATAGGGAAGGATGGGCTTCCCTATATCCCTGATGGTTTTCAGAAGCTCCGGCGTGATGCCTTTCGGATAGAGGTAGAGCATGCGCAGCCAGAAAAGACCGTCCAGGCCGGCAAGGCGGCCAAGCAGGGCCGCGAGGTTCTCTCCTCCCGGGTTCGTGTCCTGCGCGTAGTCAGTGAGATCCTGGGCGATGAGCACGAGTTCTTTTACGCCGGAAGCCAGAAGATCCCCGGCTTCAGCCACGATTTCGTCCATGGGACGCGATTTGAGTGGGCCGCGTATGGAGGGAATGGTGCAGAAGGAACAGTGATGGCGGCATCCTTCGGATACCTTGAGCCATGCGTAGGAGGTTGGACCGGAAAGGACGCGCCCCGGAACTTCTCCTTCCTTTATTCCCAGCTTTTCCCGGATACGGTCCGGCCAGCGCAGCATATTAGCCGTGGGGAGCCAGAGATCCACTTCCGGAAGCTCCCTGGCCAGTTCCTCGGCTCCGTAACGGCCGACCATGCAGCCTCCAACGGCAAGAAGGGGCCTGTGTTTGACATCCTCGAGGTCACGTATGATCTCGAGGATGGAGTCTATGGATTCCTTGACCGCGGGAGTGATGAAGCCGCAGGTATTGACGAAGACAAGACGGGCCTGTCTTATGTCCTCAGCCTCGGTAATGGGCATGCCGAGACTTCCGAGAAGTTTTTCGGTGTCCACCCGGTTTTTGGGACAGCCGAGGCTTTTGCACCACACGGAGAGGGCAG
>ERZ834382.801-NODE-801-length-33188-cov-3.092446_pt1 | contig 33188 bp, 24 predicted proteins | sample MGYA00519692_ERZ834382 | MGnify/ENA primary metagenome ERZ834382 (study PRJEB31850, sample SAMEA3708751) | human gut metagenome | biome: human gut; feature: human-associated habitat; material: faeces | place: China | collected 2014 ...
TGCTGAACGAGGTGCGCCGCCTTGCACAGGAAAACGACGGCAAGGCCATCGCCGTCGTCACGCACGGCTCCGCCATCCGCGGCGCGCTGACCATCGCGCACGGCTTTCCGCCCGAAAAGATGAACGAGATCGGCTGGGGCGACAATACCTGCGTGGCGCGGCTCGATTTTGCCGGCGACGGCAGTATCGACGTTGTATACGAAAACGACGCCTCTCATCTGCCGCAGGAGCTTTCGACCTTCGCCTGCATCGGCTGGAAGAACGCCAAAGGCATCCCGGTCTCGCCGCAGATCTGGTTCCGCCGCGCCGACCCGAACAATCCACAGGATGTGGATAAGATCGTGGAATTCATGCGCGAGCTGCACCGCAATGCCTACGGCACGGACGAGGGACTTGACCCGGCCGCACTCCTCCGCGATGTGGAGCGCGCGCAGCAGGTCTCGCCGCGCTCGTGCACGTTCGGTCTGCTCGAGGACGGAACGCCCGCCGCGCTCGTCTACCTCAAGACCTGGTACGACGAGGAGCCGGACGTCGGTCTGCTCGGCGGCTTCTGCATCAGCAGCGAATACCGCGGCTGCGGTCTGAGCGCGCAGATCCTCGGTCAGGCCATCAGCGTATACCGCTCACTCGGAAAGACCTGGCTGTGCGCTCATGTGGCCGAAAAAAACCTGCGCGCGCAGGGCTTTTATCACAAATTCGCCTTCGAGCAGCGCGGCGAGCACCGCGACGCGAATGGCCTGCACTACCGCATGTTCAAGCGCCTGACGGCGGAATAATCCGCCTTGACAAAGCCGCCTCGCCGTTATACACTTTATCTGAATAAAATTAGCAACAGGGGGCACCCACTCATGTTTGATACCGTACTCGTTGCCGGACTCGGTTTGATGGGCGGCTCGATGGCGAAAACCATCAAGGCGCGCACGCTCAGCCGCGTTCTCGGCTGGAACCGCACCCGCGCGACCGCAGAACAGGCTCTCGCTGACGGCTCGATCGACGCCATCGCGACCGACGCACTGTTCCGCGAGGTCGATCTTGTCATTATCGGCCTTTATCCGCAGGCAACCGTGGACTGGCTGCTTGAAAATATGCCGAAAATGAAAAAGGGCTGCGTGATCGTCGATATGGTCGGCGTCAAGCAGTTCATGGTCGAGCATCTCGAGCAGGCCGCGCTCGACGCAGGCGTGCACTACGTCGGCGGACATCCGATGGCCGGCCGCGAGTTCTCCGGCCTCGACTACGCCCTTCCCACGCTGTTCGACGGCGCGAGCATGATCTTTGTGCCGACAAGGAGCAGCAGCGAACGCATCCTGTCTCAGCTCGAGACGTATTTCATGTCGCTCGGCTTCGGCCAGACCGTGCGCTGCACGGCCGAGCAGCATGACCACATGATCGCCTTCACCTCGCAGCTCGCGCACGTCGTTTCCTCGGCCTACATCAAGAGCCCCGAGGCCGACAAGCACCACGGCTACTCCGCCGGCAGCTACAAGGATCTTACCCGCGTCGCAAAGCTGAACGAAACCATGTGGAGCGAGCTGTTCCTGTGCAATGCCGAGCCGCTCGCGTGCGAGATCGACGAGATCATCAAGCACCTTGACGAATACCGCCGCGTCATCCGCGCCGGCGACCGTCAAACGCTCACCGAGCTGCTGCGCGAGGGACGCATTCGAAAAGAGAATCTCGGCTGATTTGTCGCAAAACTCTGTTTTGCGACAAGATGTGTTTTGACTTCGCAAAACACGAACGGATAAAAGTTCCTGTTCGAAACTTTTATCTCTCTCAAAGTATAAAAACCGTGATACATGCTCCCGGTTTTTATCAATCTGCTCCGCAGATTGTATTTTATACGCGCTGCCGCGCGGTAATCGAAAACTCCTTCGTATTTTCTGCGGGGGAGTTTGCTTTTTTGCACGGATTTTCCCGGTTTTGCCGTGTAAATCTTTACATGACAAACCGTCTGTTATGGTGTATACTATATTAAGCATAATCATAATATAAATATCTGTCGATTTATCATAAAAAGGAGTATTTCATGCCGAAATTAGGACTTATTTCGCTCGGCTGCGCCAAAAATCTGGTGGACAGCGAGCATATGCTCTCCCTGATGCGCGAGGCGGGCTGGGAGATCACGGAGGATATGAGCGAGGCGGACGTCGGCGTGGTCAACACCTGCGGCTTCATCGAAGCGGCAAAGACCGAAGCCATCGAGACCATCCTCGAGACCGCGCAGTACAAGCAGACCGGCAACATGAAGGGTCTGGTCGTCACCGGCTGTCTGGTGCAGCGCTACGCGGACGAAATGCGCAGCGAGCTGCCCGAAATCGACGTTCTCTGCGGCACCGGCAGCTACGACAACATCGTAGACGCGGCGAATGCGGCGCTCAAGGGTCAGCAGGCGGCCTACATGGCCGATATGACCGCGGCGGCGCTCGACGGCGGCCGCAGCCGCCTGACCCCGTCCTACACCGCTTATTTCAAAATCGCAGAGGGCTGCTCGAACACCTGCGCCTACTGCATCATCCCCAAGCTGCGCGGACGCTACCGCAGCCGCGAGATGGCGTCTCTGCTCGAGGAGGCGCGTGCGCTCTCTGACGCAGGCGTCAAGGAGCTTATCGTCATCGCGCAGGACATCACCAAGTACGGCATGGACCTGCCCGAGCACAAGCGCCTGCTGCCCGAGCTGCTGCGCGAGCTGTGCAAAATGGATTTCACATGGATCCGTCTGCACTACCTCTACCCCGACCAGATCACCGACGAGCTCATCGACGTCATCGCTGAGGAGCCGAAGATCGTAAAATACCTCGATATTCCGCTCCAGCACGTTTCTAAGCGCATTCTCCGCGCGATGCACCGTCCGGGCGACGGCGCGGAGTTCACCGCCCTCATCGAGGATATGCGCCGCCGCATTCCGGGTCTCGTGCTGCGCACGAGCCTGATCGTCGGCCTGCCCGGCGAGACCGACGATGAATTCGCTGAGCTGTGCGAGTTCCTCCAGAATGTCGCCATCGAGCGCGTCGGCGTGTTCGAGTATTCGCCCGAGGAGGGCACGGAGGCCGCCGAAATGCCCGACCAGATCGACGCCGAGACCAAGCAGAACCGCCGTCTCATCGTCGAGGAGCTTCAGTCCGGCGTACTCGACGACTACAACACCTCGCGTCACGGCGAGGTCATGCAGGTGCTCGTCGAGGGCTTCGACGACGAGCAGGGCCTGTGGTACGGCCGCACCTATGCGGACTCGGTCGAGGTAGACGGCCACGTTTACTTCGACGCGATGGACACCGAGCCCGGCGAAGGTGAATTCGTTTCCGTTCTCATCACCGAGAGCCTTGGCCCCGACCTGCTCGGCGTCCGCCAGAAGGAGGCATAACATATGACTACCGCTAACAAGATCACGCTCACCCGCATCGCGATGATCCCGTTTTTCATCTATTTCGCGGCGCAGCCCATGCTGATCATCGACAGGGGGAACTATATCGTTTCGTTCCCGACCTGCACAGTCATCGCACTCGTGCTGTTCTGCGTCGCGTCGTTTACCGACTTTCTGGACGGCTATGTCGCCCGAAAGTACAATCAGGTAACGGATTTCGGCAAGTTTGTCGATCCGCTCGCGGACAAGCTGCTCGTCGCCTCCGCGCTCATCCTGTTCGTTGAGCAGAAGGCCATGGCAGGCTGGATGGTGTGCGTCATCCTCGCGCGCGAGCTGATCATCACCTCGCTTCGCGTGGTTGCAGCCAACAAGGGCGTTGTTATGGCGGCGACCTGGACCGGCAAGGTCAAAACCTGCGTGCAGATCGGCGGCATCATCGTCATTTACCTGCACTATATCATTTTCGGCGCGCTGGCAAGCCAGCCTAACACCTCCTTCAGCGCGATTTTTGCTATTCGCACGGATGGCGCCGACCTCATCCTGACCATCGTCGGCTGGGTGGTAACGCTCGTCACCATCTACTCCGGCTATGATTACCTCAAAAAGAACTGGGACCTCATCAAGGACGGCGCAGTAAAGGCAAAGTAAACACGTTTTTCGGGGACGGCTTCGGCCGTCCCTTTTGCTTTTCGGCGCTTTTGTGACAGAACTTTCCTCGCGTTCCTCTTTTCGAGTGATTGACTTTCACCGCACGATATGGTAAATTAAATATATATACCATTCGGATATAATAACAGGGCGGCTGTGAACGTTTTTCGCGCGCTGCGCGACGCCGCGCCGCATCACCTTTGAGAGGAAGTGGATACCGTGAAAAATTCTACCAAGCTGAAAGCGGGTCTGCTGCTGACCAGTCTGGCCTGTGCCGCTGGTGCAACGGCTGCCCTGGTTTTGCTTCAGAAGAAGCGTGAAGAAGAGGTTTATCATGAGGCCGAGCTCAAGGCCATGGACGAGCTGGAGGAAATGATGCGCAGCGAGTCCGACTGTGCTTCCTGCGCCTGCGCGGAGGAATGCCCGGCGCCCGAGACCTATGCCGCGGCAAAGAACGATGCCGCAGCCGCCGAAACACCGGCAGAGCCGCCGGAGGAGGAATCTGACGGCAAGCCGGACATCGAGATCGAAATCGTGGACGGCGACGAGGCAACGGACGAAGATGACGACGAGCCGGAAACCGCCGGTCTCGAGGACTGAAACATAAACACAGACGGGCAGAGTACGCTCTGCCCGTTTTATTTCAGGAGGAAACACTATGTTTGAATATGAGGGCCGCGTATTCCGTCCGCCTTCCGAGGCGTACAGCCTGATCGTTCAGGTCACGATCGGATGCAGCCACAATAAATGCACATTCTGCGATATGTACAAGGAAAAGCGCTTCCGCGTGCGCAAGCTCGAGGACGTCAAGGCGGATTTCGACGAGGCGCGCCGTATGTACCGCCGTGTCGACCGCATTTTCCTTGCCGACGGCGACGCGCTGATGTGCCGCCCCGAGCATATGGCGGAGATCCTGCGCTATATCAAAAAGCTGTTCCCCGAGTGCGAGCGCGTCACGAGCTACGGCTCCCCGGCGTCCATCCTGTGCAAAAAGCAGGAGGATCTCAACCTGCTGCACGAACTCGGCCTCGAGATGATCTATCTGGGGCTGGAATCCGGCTCGGATGAGGTGCTGCGCCGCGTCAACAAGGGCGAGACCGCCGACGAGATCGTCCGCGCCGGTCTGATGGTCAAGGAGGCCGGCATGAAGCTGTCCGTCACCTGCATCGCGGGTCTCGGCTCGCTCGAGCTCTCCGAGGAGCACGCCGTCAAGACCGCCGAGGCGCTCTCGCGCATGAAGCCGGAGTACATCGGCCTGCTGACGCTGCTGTTCGAGCTGCCGACACCGCTCATGCGCGACTGGCAGGAAGGCCGCTTCTATCTGATGAACCCGATCGAAATCGCGCACGAAACGCTCATCCTTCTCGAGCATATCGACTCCGAGGGCAGCATTTTCCGCGCAAACCACGCCTCCAACTACGTCAACCTCGCCGGCACGCTCAACCGCGACCGCGACGCGATGTGTCAGCGCCTGCGGCAGGCGCTCGAGGGCAAGGTCAAGTTCCGCAGCGAATCTTTCCGTGCAAGATAACCAACCGAAAACGTTTTCGTTTGTGTGATTCGTGTAAATTGTGAATCTTTTGTGTTTTTTGTGTTACAATTTCAGAAAAAGCAGGACAGGATAGCTTTTTTATGCTATACTGTTCCTGTTGTAAAGTTCAAGTCTGTACACGCACTGCGTGTTAAGAATTTGTTAAGGCGTTCGCCTTAGGAACCGTTCCGTCTGGAGGATTGTTGATGGATTCCGTATCTCATATTCGTGTCGCAAATCTGCTTATGGATTATGTCGAGCAGACTTGCGGCGTAACCTTTGACCCGAGCGGCTTCGTCTACGGTAATTTGAAGCCCGACCTCACCGGCACCTACCTCACCAAGCGCCACAATCCGTCGATCATGATGGACGAAGTGATGGATAAAATCCGTGCCTTTGCAGAAAAGTACACGATCGCTCCCACGAACGGCCGCGAGCTGTCGGTCGATCTCGGCGAGATCTGCCACTATATGACCGATTTCTTTACCTATCCGCACAACGATGACATCTACACGCACAACCTGTTCGCGCACTATGTCTACGAAAAGCGTGTCGCGCTCGTGATCCGCCGCCGCATGACCGAGGCAAAGTTCGAGCAGTGGGTCAGCCCGATCATCCCGCCGACGAGCGTGGATGCTCTGCTGAACCGCATCACCGATATGCACGACGCTTACCGCGCTGCGGGCCGCCATCACGGCATTGACGACGATCTGCTGCATATCTGCCGCGCGACTGCAACCGTCGTGCTCTCCATCATCAGCATCGTTTACGAGCAGGTCGAGGAGACCGCTCCCGCGCTCGCATAACGCTCCTCTGCGCCCGGTAAAAGACCGCAAAAATGCGGTCTTTTTTTCGTTTTGACACGGCCTTTCTTGCCTTTTTGCACAAATTTATCATTTTATCAAGAAAAACTGCATCGGGGTCTTGTCAAGCCAGCGAATACCAGATAAAATAGTATATAATTGCAGGCTCAAAAATCCAATCCTGCATAACTGGGGGAAAATAAATATGGATATCACGGCAACTGTATGGACGCTTCTGCCTCCGATCATCGCGATCGCGCTGGCGCTCATCACCAAAGAGGTCTACTCCTCACTGCTGATCGGTATTCTGGCAGGCGCACTGCTGTATACCGGCTTCAATCCGCTCCATGCGGTCGAAACGACCTTCGAGATCATGGGCGGCAAACTCGGCGACAATATCAACATCTGCATCTTCCTGGTGCTGCTCGGCATTCTGGTGTCGCTCGTCACAAAATCGGGCGCGTCACGCGCCTACGGCGAATGGGCGGTCAAGACCATCAAATCGCGCCGCGGCGCCTCCTTCGCAACGTCCTTTCTCGGCATCTTCATCTTTGTCGACGACTATTTCAACTGCCTGACCGTCGGCACGGTCATGCGTCCTGTCACCGACAAATACAGCATCACGCGCGCAAAGCTCGCCTACATCATCGACGCGACGGCGGCGCCTGTCTGCATCATCGCCCCGATCTCCTCGTGGGCGGCGGCGGTCGGCTCCTCCCTGCCTGAGTCGAGCACGATGGACGGCTTCTCGCTGTTCATGAAGACCATCCCGATGAACCTGTACGCCATCCTGACGCTGATTTTCCTCGTCTGGCTGATGGCGGCGGACTTCGATTTTTCCGCTATGGGCAAGTACGCGCGCGAGCACAAGGACGACGACCTCTCCCACCTTGAGGAGAACTACGTTGTCGGCGGCGCAGGCAAGGTCTACGACCTTATCCTCCCGATCGCGGTGCTGATCGTGCTTTGCATCGGCGCAATGCTGTACACCGGCGGCATTCTCGAGGGCGCGAACATCATCGACGCTTTCGCGAACTGCTCGTCCTCGACCGCTCTGGTTCTCGGCTCGTTCTTCACGCTCGTGTTCACCTTCCTGCTGTACATTCCGCGCAAGGTCCTGTCCTTCGGCCAGTTCTGCGAGGCGTTCACCGAGGGCTTCAAGTCCATGGTGCCGGCCATCCTGATCCTGACGCTCGCGTGGACGCTGTCCGGCGTATGCTCGGCTGACTACCTCAACATCGGCGGCTTCGTTTCCTCTATCGTCAGCGCGGACTCGGTTATCTCCATGCTGATGCCGGCGATCTTCTTCCTCATCGCGCTCGGTCTCGCGTTCGCGACCGGCACGAGCTGGGGCACGTTCGGCATCCTTATCCCGATCGCCGTCGCGGTATTCGGCGACAGCGCGACCACCATGCTTGTCATGACCGTTGCGGCCTGCCTGTCCGGCGCAGTCTGCGGCGACCACATCTCTCCGATCTCGGACACCACGATCCTGGCGTCCGCAGGCGCACAGTGCCACCACATCGACCACGTTTCCACGCAGCTTCCCTATGCGCTGCTTGTTGCGGCGATGAGCTTCGTCGGCTTCCTTGTCGGCGGCGTCACCGGCAGCGGCGTGATCGCTCTCATTGTCGGTCTGGTCCTGCTCGCGCTCACCATCTTCGTCATCTCCGCCAAGCACAAAAAGGCGGCGAACTAAAAAGTCTGCGGCTTTTGGCTGCACAACAAACCCAAACGGCTCTCTCCTGTCACAGGAGGGAGCCTGTTGTCTGAAAAGCGAAAGAAGGCATCCCATTTTGATCACTGATTTGACCGAAGGCAGTCCATCGAAAAAGCTGTTCTGGTTCTCCATGCCGCTCCTGCTGAGCGTTGCATTCCAGCAGCTGTACCAGATGGCGGACTCCATGATCGTCGGCCGTTTTGCCGAGTCGGCACAGGCCGGTGAGCTTGCACTCGCCGCCGTCGGCGCAAGTTATCCGATCACGCAGCTGTTCGTTGCTGTTGCGACAGGCATCAACATCGGCACCTCCGTCCTCGTCTCGCAGCTGTTCGGCGCGAAGCGCTACCTGCGCATGAAGACCGCGATCTCGACCGCCCTGATCACCACGACCGTCGTCTCGCTGCTGCTGACGCTGTTCGGCGCGGTCTGCACCAACGGTCTGATGAGTGCGCTCAACACCTCGGCGGATATTTTCGCGGACGCCTCGCTCTATCTGCGCGTGTATGTGTTCGGTCTGCTGTTCCTGTTCATCTACAACGTGTGCACCGGCATTTTCAACGCCATGGGCGACAGCCGGACGCCGCTGTTCCTGCTCATCCTGTCCTCGGTCGGCAACGTCATTCTCGACGTCGTATTCGTTGCCATACTGCACTGGGGCGTTGCAGGCGTTGCCTGGGCGACCTTTATCGCGCAGGGCGCATCGGGCGTGTTCGCCTTCTTCCTGCTCATGCGCCGCGTGCGCACCTTTGACACCGGCCATCATTTCATCCTGTTCGCACCCGAAATGCTGCGCCGTCTGACCAACTACGCCATCCCCTCCATCGCGCAGCAGAGCTTCGTCTCGGTCGGCAACCTCATCATTCAGTATTACGTCAACCTGTGCGGCCCGACTGTCATCGCCGGTTTCTCGGTCGCAAACCGCATCAATATGTTCGCGCTGACCTGCTGCATGTCGTTTGCGTCCGGTCTGTCGAGCTACGTCGCACAGAATATCGGCGCGCGTAAGCTCGACCGTGTCGGCCCCGGCCTCAAGGCCGGCGGAACGTTCTCGGTCGGTCTCGGCATCGTGTTCATGATGATCTATCTGCCGCTCGCAAACCGTATCATCAGCCTGTTCCTGCCTGCCGGCAGCGCATCGGGGGTTGTTGATGTCGCCCGCGGCTATCTGTTCACCGTCGTGCCGTTCTACGTCGTCGTCTGCATCAAATTCGTCTGCGACAGCGTGCTGCGCGGCGCAGGCGCGATGCGTCCGTTCATGATAACGACGTTCTCCGACCTTATCCTGCGCGTTGTCCTGTCCATCGCCCTGTTCTACGTCATCGGCAACGAGCACGGCATCTGGATGAGCTGGCCGATCGGCTGGTTCCTCGGCTCGGGCCTGTCCGTGTTCTTCTACAAGACCGGCGCATGGCGCAAGGATCTGCCCACGCTGTAACTGTCGAAAAACACTTTATCCTCCATCGAAAGATCGAGGATTGAGACTGTCGAAAAACTTCGTTTTTCCGACAATCTGTGTTTTGACTTTGCAAAACACGGACGTTCGAAAGTTCCCATACGGAAACTTTCTCCCTTTCAAAGTATCAAAACCGAGGTACACGCCCCCGGTTGCTCTCATTAAATATTTTTGAGGATAGAGGCCTACGGGCTTATGCGTTTACACAGCAAACGCTATTCAATGCGCGCTACCGCGCGGCAGTGCCTGTATCGTGAAAACGGACTTTATCGACAAAAAAATCCTCCATCGAAAGATGGAGGATTTTTTTGTCGGTAATATCCATCTTTGCGCCGGAAGCGCGTTAGTTTCGCGACAGTCTCTTGCATCGCAGAGCAAAAAAGGGTATACTGGTACTATCTGAACATCTGGAGGAAATCCGAATATGCGAGATGGATTTATCAAAATCGCCGCCGCGACGCCCGACCTGCACGTTGCGGACTGCGAATATAACGCCGCGGAGATCGTAAAGCTGGCCAAGCAGGCCGCCGCCAAGGGCGCGAAGCTCATCACGTTCCCCGAGCTGTGCCTGACCGGCTATACCTGCGGCGACCTGTTTTTGCAGGAAACGCTGCTCGAGGGCGCGCTCGATGCGCTGAGCACGGTCTGCCGCGAGACCGCAGAGCTTGCGGCTGTCATCGTAGTCGGTCTGCCGCTGCGCGTCAAGGGCAAGCTGTATAACGTTGCGGCTGTCGTGAACGCAGGCGACGTTCTGGCGTTCGTCCCGAAAACCTACATTCCGAACTATTCCGAATTCTACGAGCAGCGCCACTTTGTCTCCGCCGATACGCTCAGCGGTATGGAAAACGTGCTGATCAAGGCTGCGGACGGCGAGCCGTGCTGGGTTCCGCTCGTCACCGATACCATTTTTCAGTGCGACGAGCAGCCGCTGTTCACCTTCGGCGTAGAAATTTGCGAGGATCTGTGGGTGCCGAATCCGCCGTCTACTACGCTGGCGCAGGCAGGCGCGCACATTATCGTCAACCTGTCCGCATCGGATGAGATCATCGGCAAGGCGGGCTATCGCCGCGACCTTGTTCGTCAGCAGTCCGGACGACTGCTGTGCGCGTACCTGTATGCGGATGCCGGTTTCGGTGAGTCCACGCAGGATCTGGTGTTCGCGGGTCACGACCTCATCGCGGAGAACGGTGCGCTGCTGGCTGAGAGCAAAATGTTTGAGCAGGGCATCATTTACGCGGATATCGACCTTCAGCGCCTCGCCCACGAGCGTCAGCGCATGAACACGTTCACCGCAGTTGAGGGCGGCGAGTTCTCGTTCTCGCTTGAGCCGGTCGAAAACGACCTCGCCGACCGCAGTTTCCCGCGCACGCCGTTCGTTCCGGCGAACAAGGCGCTCCGCGACGAGCGCTGCGAGGAAATTTTGACGCTGCAGGCGACCGGTCTGGCGACCCGTCTGCGCCACACACACGCCAAGACGGCGGTCGTCGGCCTGTCCGGCGGCCTGGATTCCACGCTGGCTCTCATTGTGCTCGTACATGCGTTTGATATGCTCGAACTCGACCGCAAGGGCATTCTGGCCGTCACGATGCCGTGCTTCGGCACGACCGCCCGCACCAAGGGCAACGCGGAAAAGCTCGCTGAGGCCTACGGCGTGACGCTCGAGACCGTGGACATCAAGGCGGCGGTCGATCAGCATTTCATGGACATCGGTCAGTCCAAGGACGATCTTTCCGTCACGTTCGAGAACGGTCAGGCGCGCATGCGCACGCTGGTGCTGATGAACCTCGCTAACAAGACCGGCGGCATGGTCGTCGGCACGGGCGACCTGTCCGAGCTGGCGCTCGGCTGGGCGACTTACAACGGCGATCATATGAGTATGTACGGCGTCAACGGCTCGATCCCCAAGACGCTCGTGCGCTACCTTGTCGCATACGAGGCTGACCGCGTGCAGGGCGAGCTGTCCGATGTGCTGCGCGACGTACTCGACACGCCGGTCTCGCCCGAGCTGCTGCCCCCCAAGGACGGCGAGATCAGCCAGAAGACCGAGGATCTGGTCGGCCCCTACGAGCTGCACGACTTCTTCCTGTACTATATGCTGCGCTTCGGCTATCCGCCGCGCAAGATCTACCGCACCGCAAGGAAAACCTTTGCGGGCGTGTACGATGACGCGACCATCAAAAAATGGCTGACGACCTTCGTGCGCCGCTTCTTCACGCAGCAGTTCAAGCGCTCCTGCCTGCCCGACGGCCCCAAGGTCGGCACGGTCACGCTCTCGCCGCGCGGCGACTGGAGAATGCCGTCTGACGCGGTCTCCGCGCTGTGGCTGCGCGAGGCGGAAAATCTCTGACAGCAAAAGGAGAGACTGTCCTTTTGAAAACCTTACTTCGCGGCGCAGCGACGCTGCTCACGGCGGCGCTGCTGTGCTTCAACCTGTTCTACGAGCTTGCGCCGAACCTCGTTGTCGGTCCGGAAAAGAAGCTCGTGTTCGCGGCGGCGTTTGCGGTCCTGCTGCGCATTGCGCTGTTCTGCGGCATCCCGGAGGCGCAGCGGCAGCGCCGCAGACGGCTGTATATGCAGCTGCTGCTCTACTATTATATGTGGGTGCTCGCAAACGTGCTGTTCTTCGACAACGCCTTCGGCCGCGGCTTTACGGCGCACGCAACGCTCGAGGCGGTCAATCTGGAGCCGCTGCGCACCATCAAGAACTACCTGCTGGCCTACGGCTACGGGAATATCTCGCTGCGGCTGGTCATTCTCAATCTCGCCGGAAACCTCATCGCGTTCGCGCCGATGGGCGTGTTTCTGCCCGCCGTATTCCGCTGGCAGCGCAGCATCTTCTTCTTCACCGCGACGCTGACGCTTGCCATCACGGCGGTCGAGGTCGCGCAGGTCTACACGGGCACCGGCTCGTGCGACATCGACGACCTCATCCTCAACCTCGCCGGCGCGCTCATCGTCTATATCATCTGTCGCATCACGCCGCTCTGGAAGCGCATATGCAGCGTGACGCCGCGCCCCAAAAAGGAATAAAAACGCAAAAAGGCCATCGTCCCGGTTTCGCGCCGGTAAACGATGGTCTTTTCCTGTCGGTCTCGCGACAGGATAATAAAAAAGATGCAGAGCGTTTCCACTCTGCATCTCTTAAAATTCAAGCGATAAAACTCAAATTACTTGAGCTCAACCTTAGCGCCTGCAGCCTCGAGCTTCTCCTTGATCTCGTTAGCCTCAGCCTCCGGAGCAGCCTCCTTGATGGTCTGCGGAGCGGTGTCAACCTTCTCCTTAGCTTCCTTCAGGCCCAGGCCGGTGATCTCGCGGACAACCTTGATAACACCGATCTTAGAGGAGCCAGCGTCAACCAGAACGACGTCGAAGTCGGTCTTAGCCTCAGCAGCAGCAGCACCGTCACCAGCAGCAGCGCCACCAGCAACAGCAACGGGCGTAGCGGATACGCCGAATTCTTCCTCGAGAGCCTTTACCAGCTCAGAGAGCTCCATAACCTTGAGCTCTTTTACAGCTTCCATAATCTCAGCAACAGTCATGGGATAAACCTCCATTTAAGTTATTTTTAAAATTTAATGTGTTTTGCTGTCCTGTTTGACAGCTTTGGGGACAGGAATTACTCCGCAGCTTCTTCAGCAGCAGCTTCCTTCGGGGCTACCAGCTCGGCAACCTTCATCTCCTCATTACCCTCTGCCTTCTTAACGATAGCATCGCAAGCAATAGCAAGCTGCATAATGGGGAAGTTGAAGCTGTACAGAACCTGAGCGATAAGGACTTCCTTGCTCGGCATAGCTGCAAGCTTCTTGACCTCGTCCTCACCGATTACCTTACCTTCCAGGTAACCAGCCTTGAGGTTGAAGTTCTCATGGGTCTTCGCAAAATCAGCGAGGATCTTAGCGGGTGCGACAACGTCGTCAGTGGTGGAGATAGCCAGCGCGGTAGTACCGTGCAGGTTCTCGTCCCAGTCAAAGCCCAGCTCCTTCGCTGCAAAGCGGATCAGGGTATTCTTGATGACAGCATACTCAACGCCAGCTTCACGAAGCTGCTTGCGGAGCTTGGTATCATCCTCAACGTTGATGCCCTTGTAATCGACCAGTACGCCAGCGGGAGAATTCTTGATCTTCTCAACCAGGGACGCAACTACGGCCTTCTTCTCTTCCAGAACCTTTGCATTCGGCATCATTTTCACCTCCTATGAAATAAAAGTACCCTCCCGGCGCAAAGACACAGGAGGGTACACAGAAAACATCGTAACGATGCAATATACATTTCCATGTTGACCTCGGCGGGCGGCGAAAACGCCATTTAAAACCTTGCGGCTGCCAGCTGTCTTTGACCAAGCTCATTTAGTATAACCGATAAAAAGGCGTTTGTCAACCTGTTTTTTCGAAAAATCGAAAATTTTTATTTGCCGAGCTCGTAGGCGCGCGCGGTGCACTTATCGCAGGCCTCCGCGACCATGCCGTACAGGTCGCGCTCCTCGAGCACCTGCATGCCGGCGAGCGTCGTGCCGCCGGGTGAGCAGACTGCACGGATCAGCTCCGCCGGGGTCTTTTCGCCCTGCATGAGCATCTTCGCCGCGCCGATCATGGTCTGGCAGAACATCTGGAGCGCGTCCTGCTCGTCGATGCCGTGCTTCTTTGCGCTCTGCACCATCGCGTCCGCATAGGCGTAGATATAGGCCGGGGCCGAGCCTGCATACGGGATCGCCTCATTTATCATGTCTTCATGCTCGAATACGGTCGTGACGCCCATCGCATCGAACAGACTGCGCACGGCGGCGAGCTGCGCCTCGCTCGCGGCGGCGTTCTTCACGAGCTGAGTCGCACCGACGCCGAGCATGAGCGGCGTATTCGGCATCGCGCGGATGATCGGAGTGTCCGACCCGAGGGCGTTTTCGATTTTTGCAAAGGAAATACCGGCCGCAATCGACAGAACAAGCGGCTTTTCGCACTTGCAGCCTGCAAGCACCGGCAGAATCTCCGCGAAATTCTGCGGCTTGACCGACAGCAGCACGGTATCGCACGCGGTGTAGACCTGGGTGAAGTCGCCGGTCACGGCGTAGCCTTCGGCCGCGTTCGCCGCACGCTTTTCCTCGCTGCGGTTGAACAGCAGCACCTCGTCCGGGCGTAACAGACCGGCCCGTACCGCACCGGCGGCGATGGTCTTGCCCATGCTGCCTGCTCCGAGAACGCCGAAACGGTAAGTTTTCATATCCATGCACACTCCTACAAATCGTTTTCAATGCTGTGATTATAGCACAAAGCGCCCCTGTCTGCAACGCGCGCTGTATTTTTCTATGGACTTTCGGGGTTTTCCTGTCTTTTTTTATTTCAGGTGTTGGTTTTTGCAGAATAATGTGATATAATAAAAATAATTTTTATGGCGACGCACGAGATTCGGATATGCGCCGCTTTTCTGTTGCACCGTGCAGACGGTGCGATTTCCGCGGCGGGAGCATCTTCTGTCGTGCACAGGCCGGAAATCCGGCTAAAAAAGAGAAGTATATCAGGAGAGGATAACAAACTATGGAAAAACAAGAGAGAAGCAGTTTCTCTAGCCGCGTCGGCTTTGTTCTGGCGGCGGCGGGATCGGCTGTCGGTCTGGGCAATCTCTGGCGCTTCCCGTATCTGGCGGCGCGTTACGGCGGCGGTATCTTTCTGCTCGTGTATCTGATTTTGGTCGTGACCTTCGGCTTTTCGCTGATGATCACCGAGTTTGCGATCGGCCGCAAGACCAAGCTGTCGTGCATCGGCGCCTACGGCGCACTCGACAAGCGCTTTAGCTTTCTCGGCTGGATCGCAGCCTTTGTCCCGCTCATCATCACCCCGTATTACTGTGTCATCGGCGGCTGGGTCATGAAGTACCTGTGGACGTTCCTTTCGGGCGGTGCGCTCGAGGCAGCGGACAACGGCGGCTTTTTCAGCCGCTTCATCGGCTTCGACGCCGGTTCGCTCCCGGCGACCATGCTGAACTTCAGCGGCCCGACCCCGTGGTTCGTGCTTTTTGTACTCATCACCGGTCTTGTCGTCATCTTCGGCGTGCAGAAGGGCATCGAGAACGCAAGCCGCCTCATGATGCCGGTGCTCGCCGTTCTGATCGTCGTCATCGCGCTCTATTCGCTGACCATCCCGGGCGCTCTGGCAGGCCTCAAGTACTATCTGATGCCGGATTTCTCGCAGTTCTCGGCCTCTACCGTGCTCGGCGCGTGCGGCCAGATGTTCTACTCTATGTCGCTCGCGATGGGCATCACGATCACCTACGGCTCGTATATGCCGAAGGAGAACCTGCTCGAGCATTCGGTCACGCAGATCGAGATCTTCGACACGCTGTTCGCATTCTTCGCCGGTCTGATGATCATTCCGTCGGTCATCGCGTTCAACGGCGGCGACCCGTCTCAGGTCAACAGCGGCCCGAGCCTGATGTTCATCTCGCTGCCGATGGTATTCGATTCGATGAAGTTCGGCACGATCATCGGCGCGGTGTTCTTCCTGCTCGTCCTGTTCGCGGCGCTGACCTCCTCCATCGCGCTGATGGAGACGCTCGCGTCGGTCATCATGGACAAGTTCAAGCTCAAGCGCATTCCGGCAACGCTCATCATCATCGCGATCTGTCTGGTCGTCGGCATGCTGTCCTGCCTCGGCTACGGCCCGTGGGAAAGCGTTACGATCATCGGCATGCAGTTCCTTGATTTCTTCGACTTTATCTCGAACTCGGTGCTCATGCCCATCGTTGCCGTGCTGACCTGCGTGCTGATCGGCCATGTCGTCGGCACCAAGGTCGTCGCGGACGAGGTCAAGTCGGGCGCAGGCTCGTTCCGCCGTGAAAAGCTGCACCGCGTCATGATCCGCTGGATCGCGCCGGTCCTGCTGGTCGCTATTCTTGCTTCCGAGCTTGCGAGCAAGATCTTTGGCGTATTCAGCATTTAATTCTTCCTGTCGAAAAACTGCGTTTTTCCGACAAGATGTGTTCTGACTTCGCAGAACACGAGTCGTCCGAAAGTTCCCATACGGAAACTTTCTCCCTCTTAGTGTAAAAAAACCGAGGCACATGTCCCCGGTTTTTTTATTTGCTCCGCAAATGTTTTAACGCGCGCTGACGCGCGACTGTCTTAAATGAGCTGTCTGCGATGTATATTGCATAATTTAGCTTTCCCTGCAAAAAATACATTCAAAAACCTCTGGGAGGGAAAGTTATGCAACCGGATAAACGAAAATATGCGGCGCTGCTGGCGCGGAAAAGTCCGCCGTCTCCGCTCGCGCGCGACTGCCTGCTGGCGTTTGTGTTCGGCGGCGCGATCTGCACGGCCGGTGAGGGCGTGCGCATGTTCTGGCTGTCGCGCGGTCTGGATACTGACGACACCGCCGCCGCGACCGCCATCACCATGGTGTTCCTCGGTGCGCTGCTGACCTGTCTGCATCTGTACGACAAGCTCGCAAAGCACGCCGGCGCCGGCACGATCGTCCCCATCACCGGCTTCGCGAACGCCATCGTCTCGCCTGCCATCGAGTACAAAAGCGAGGGCCTTATCCTCGGCCTCGGCGCAAAGCTGTTCGTCATCGCCGGGCCGGTTCTCGTTTACGGCATCACCGCGAGCGTTCTCTACGGCCTTGTGCTGCTCGTGCTGAAGGGAGGCGGCGCCGGATGATCACACACGCCGGAAAACGCACGCTTACGCTCGAAAACCGCCCGTATCTGCTGTCGCATGCCGCCGCGGTCGGCAAAAAAGAGGGCGAAGGCCCGCTCGGCAGCCGTTTTGACTTCGTAACACGGAACGACCGCATGGGACAGAAGTCGTGGGAGCTTGCGGAAAGCGAGCTTCAGCGCACCGCCATCGACCTCGCACTGCGCAAGGGCAGTCTGCGGCACTGCGACCTCGACCTGATCCTCGCCGGAGACCTGCTCAACCAGTGCATCGGCTCATTTCTCGCCTCCATGCACTCGGATGTCCCCTACCTCGGTCAGTACGGCGCGTGCTCGACCATGGCACAGGGACTTGCGCTCGGCGGCGTGCTCGTCGAGGCAGGCGCCGCCGCACGCCTTGCCGTCTCTGCCTCCTCGCATTTCTGCTCAGCAGAGCGGCAGTACCGCTTTCCCCTCGCCTACGGCGGTCAGCGTACCCCAACTGCGCAATGGACCGCGACAGCAGCCGGCGCGGCCGTGCTCGGCGCTGAAGGCGGCTCCTCCGTCCGCATGACCCACGTGCTGTTCGGAAAGATGATCGAGCTCGGCGTCAAGGATGCCAATAATATGGGGGCTGCGATGGCGCCCGAAGATGTGAATTTAGACCCATACATTTTCAGGCGCGCTGAGCGCTGTGTTTTGCACTGATATTCGTGAAATACATAACATTCTGCAACATATTTTTCACCGTCCCGGATATATGGGACGGTGATTTTTTTGTAAAATTCGTATTATGATACTGTCTCATCCGAAGGGGCAGCGGAAGCGCTCCCTTCGATCTGCAAAAGGCGAACGGCTGCGTTTCGCACGCAGCCGTTCAGGGTGATAGCAGATTCGAAGAATCTGCCCTTATAGAGGGAACTCGAAAAAGTGGAGGTGAGATAGGTTGCTTGAAGAAAGTTATCTGACTGAAAAAACAAACCTCGGGCAATATGATCTATGCCATATGAACCGTATCAGTTGCCCATGGCGGCCATCAGATGCGGCACGAACATGGAGATCGGCTGAACGAAGGTTACGAGCATCAGCACCAGAATCATCATCGCATAGAACGGCAGGCAGGCCTTGGTGGCGTGCTCGATCTTGATGCGGCCGATGGAGCAGCCTGCGAACAGCGCCGCGCCGACCGGAGGCGTGCACAGGCCGATGGCCAGATTGAGGATGAGCATTGCGCCGAACTGTACCGGCTCCATGCCGAGCTGAGTCGCAACCGGCAGAAGGATCGGCGTCAGGATGAGGATCAGCGGACCCATGTCCATGATGCAGCCAAGAATGAGGCACATCACGTTGATGAGCAGCAGGATAACGATCTTGTTGGTGGAGATGCCGAGCAGAGCGGTCGTAACCATAGCCGGGATCTTCAGGTAAGCCAGAAGCCAGCCGAACATGGAGGCCGTTGCGATGAGCGCCATGACCATGGCGATTGTGCGCAGGGACTTGCGCAGGATGTTGCCGAACTGGCGCAGCGGGATTTCGCGGTAAACAAAGAAGGTGATGATGAAAGCGTAAACAACAGCGACAGCTGCGGACTCAGTTGCGGTGAACCAGCCGAAGATAACGCCGCCGACGATGATGATGCAGGTCATGAGACCGAGCAGCGCATCCTTCGTGACCTTCCAGATCTCCTTGACGGAGAGCACTCTGCCCTTAGGATAGTTGCGCTTGCGTGCGATGATCGCGGTCATGATCATCAGTGCGATGCCGAGGATGATGCCCGGGATAAGGCCGCCCATGAACAGCTGGCCGATGGATACGCCGCCGCCTGCCGCCATGGCGAACAGGATCATGTTATGGGACGGCGGGATCATAACACCCTGGCAGGAGGAGGTTACGGTAACTGCGACCGAGAAATCCTTGTCGTAGCCGGAGTCAGTCATCATCGGGATCAGGATGGAGCCGATGGACGAGGTATCCGCAACGGCGGAACCGGAAATGCCGCCGAAGAACATGGACGCGAGGATATTTACCTGTGCCAGACCGCCGCGCATCCAGCCGACGCAGGCATTTGCGAGGGCGATCAGGCGGCGCGAAATGCCGCCCTGTCCCATGATCTCGCCGGCAAGGATGAAGAACGGGATGGCGAGCAGGGAAAACGACTGAACGCCGCTTACCATACGCTGAAAGACTGTTGCGAGCGGAATATTCAGATAAAGTGCGGTGAGTGCTGAGGAGATACCGAGCGTGAACGAGATCGGCATGCGCAGCATCAGCAGGATGATAAAGCTGCCAAGCATAATGGCAATCGCAATCGACATATCAGGCATTGTGGTTCTCCTTTCCGGACGTTTCGTCCTCGTTGAAAATCTTCTTTTCCTGCTTTGCCGCGACAAGAAGCGCGTTGAGCAGGATGAGCAGGCCGGAGATCGGCAGGATGACGTACAGAACGGCGCTCGGCATCTTGGTGGCCGGGAGCGTCGAGCTCTTGGTCATCTGCATGATAACGATGCCGTAGTACAGCATAACGCCGCCGAACACAGCGATCAGCACATGGTCGATGGACTCAATGATACTGATGACCTTTTCAGGCAGATGAGAGGTGAACATTTCAATGCTGATATGGATCTTCTCCAGAACGCCGATGGCCATGCCGATCAGGCTGAACCAGACGAGCATGAGCGTTGCGATCTCCTGCGTCCACGAGAAGCCCTGCTTGAAGATATAGCGCAGCACGACATCGCAGAATACGACGACCGTCAGTACAACCATACAGATCATGGCGAACCATTCCAGCGCCTTGAACAGACCGCGGAATGCCTTCCGTAAGAATGCCATAGGAACGACTCCTTTCCATTGGTGAATCGGTAAATGGGATAATGAAAGGGCAGCCTGACGGCTGCCCTTGTCTACAGGGAATCAGGCGAGAGCCTTGACGCGCTCTACGATTGCCTTCTGCTCGTCGTTCAGGAAGCTGTCGTACATCGGTGCAACGGCATCCTGGAACTGCTTCAGCTCATCATCGGTCAGGGTGGTCAGCGTGCAGCCCTTCTCCTCGGCGATCTTTGCATTTTTTGCCTCGGACTCCTCCCATGCGGTGCGGTGCCACTCTTCCGCTTCCTTTGCGCAGTCGAAGATGATCTGCTGATCGTCTGCGGAGAGCTTGTCCATGGTCTGCTTGGAGGCGAGAATCATATCCGGCATGTAGGAATGGCCGTCATAGGTCCAGTACGGAGCGACCTCATAGAAGGACATCTCGATGTAGGAGGTCATGTTGTTCTCAGCGCCGTCTACAACGCCGGTCTGAATGGAAGAATAGGTATCGTTGAACGGGAGGCCTACGCCGACGCCGCCCAGGGATTCCATCATCTTGAGCATCAGGTCGGACTCGGATACACGGATCTTCATGCCTGCGAGGTCTGCCGGGGTGTGGATCTCCTTCTTGGAGTTGAAGAAGTTGCGGGAACCCGGATGCAGGTAGGTGATGCCGACGAGGTTGTTGTCCTTAAAGGTATCGAATACTTCCTGGCCGATGTCGCCGTCCAGAACCTTGAACAGGTGGTCGACGTCGTTGTACTCATACGGCATCTGAAGTGCGTTCATGAGAGGTGCGAACTCAGCGGATGCACCGGAGGATACACGGGTGAAGTCCAGACCGCCGAACTGGCACTGCTCGATAGTGGAGCGCTCGTCGCCAAGCTCGCCGGCGAAGTGGCACTCGATGGTGATGCGGCCGTCGGTCTTTTCCTTTACCGAGTCAGCGAAACGCTGGCAGGCCTGCGAAGTGATGTGCTCTGCGTTATGGCTGTTTGCCAGACGGAGCACCATGGTGTCGCCCGATGCCGCCGTGCTGTTGTCAGCCGCTGCATTGCTGTCCGTTGCTGCGCTGCCGCCGCCGCAGGCACACAGGCTGAGCGCAGTTGCAAAGCTCAAAATCGCTGCAATTGTTCTTTTCATACTCTTTTCCCTCCGAAATTTCTCGTGTGCGAACGGATTTTGTCTTCCGTTCCTGTGATTTCATCTTACCGCAGTTTCAGTTGTTAAGAAAGTGTAAATTTCTGCGCAACCACTGCCAATTTTCCGCCAACATTAAAAATGCGCGTGCTAATTTTGTGCAAAAATAACAGCGGCAACCCGCATTTCCCGCTGTCGCCGCTGCAATATTCCTTATTTTCCCTCGTCTTTGACCTGATTTCGATAGGTGGAAGGCGTCATGCCCGTCACGCGCTTGAATACTCTGAGAAAGTAATTCGATTCGATGTAGCCGGCCGAGTGGCCGATGTCGCTGACACTCATATCCGTCGATCGCAGCAGATCCTTCGCCTTGTCAATGCGGTAGGCCGTAAGATATTCAAGAAAGGTATGCCCTGTAAGCACCTTCACCTGTCGTGAAAAGTAGAACGTGCTCATACCCATGCTTTCCGCCGCATCATCGAGCGTAATATCCTCGGTGTAATGCTGCGCGATCCACACGCGCAGCGAGGTCTCGAACGGCGAGGCATCCTTTTCCGGTTCGTGCTCGACATGAAAAAACTTTCGAAGCGTCTCGCGCAGTGTGGTCTCGGATACCGGCTTGAGCAGATATTCCCTGCCGCCCGTGCGCAGCGCCCCAACCGCGTAGTCAAAGCGGTCATATGCCGTCAGAAACACGATATGCGTGTCCGGCAGCTGCTCATGAAGGATTGCCGCTGCTTCCAGACCGGTCTTGCGCGGCATCTCAATATCCATAAAGATCAGAGCCGGACGCATCTTGAGCGCCATCTGCACCGCATCGTTGCCGTCTGCCGCAGTCTCGATCAGCGCTTCATCCCCCATGATGCCGCGCAGACGTGAGACAGTGGCCGCGCGGCTCTTCTCCTCGTCCTCTGCTACCAGAATCTTTATCATGCCTTCATCTCTCCTTTTATGATGATTTTCGCGCAGGTTCCCCAGCCGATACGGCTGAAGATACGAAATTCACCGCCATTGAGCTCCATACGCTCCGCAATGTTCGCCATGCCGACCGAGCGGCGCTTCCCGTTTCCGATGTGCGGATGGCGCGTGTCAAAGCCGCAGCCGTTATCCGTCACGGTGATGACGACATCCGCTCCCACTCGCCGCGCCCGGACGCGGATCTCGCCGTCCGAGATGCACTCTTTCAATCCGTGCAGCATGGAGTTCTCCACGAGCGGCTGGAGGATGAACTTCGGCACCGTGACGCGCTCCAGTCCCGGTTCGATGCGGATTTCTGTGTGGATACGGCCGCTGTACCGCGTTTCCTGCAATTCGATGTAGTCCTGCAAAAGCTCGACCTCACGCCCGAGCGAGACCATTTTTTCGTCGCTCTCGAGAGAGTAGCGGAAGAAGTTCGACAGGCGGATGATCAAGTCCTCGGACAGCGGTGCGCCCTCCTCTCGCGACAGCGCCGCGATGGTGCTGAGTGTGTTGAACAGAAAATGCGGGTTGATCTGGCTTTGCAGATGTGCGAAGCGCCCCTCCTGAAGCGCACGCTGCATCTGCGCTGCCTCCGCTTCCTTTTTTCGCAGATTTTTCTCCATTTCAGACTGTTTTTCGAGGGCATGAATGGTGCTGCGTATCTCCTGCTGCATCAGATTGAACGATCTGGCAGTTCGTCCGAGCTCGTCCCGGCCTCGTATCTCGAGCGGCGGCGCATCATACTGACCGACACTGATGCGGTCGGCGGCGTGACCAAGCTCGGTGACCGGCCGCAGCACGCTTCGGACGAAGATCATCAGCACAACGCAGACCATCAGCGTGATGATGATGAGAAAGGTGAGCAGCTGACGGGTGCGGTGCCCGTTAGCTGTGGAAATCTGCTGCCACTGCCGTCCACCCTGCTCCATTCGAGTATGCAGCAGATCGCGCGTATAGCCGTCGATATAGGCCGACTGCGTTTTCATAGAGAGATACTGCCGCATTTTCTCCTGATCGCTGTCCATCGCAAGCAGTTCATTTTGAGACTTTCGGTAATAGATCATTGCATTGCTGATTGCCTGCTTTAGAACGAACTGTGTCTGACCGTCTACACGAAGATTCGGTATCAGTTCACGCAGACATTGATCAGTTCGGGTGCGCGATTCGATATAGTCTTCGAGCGCGTTTACCGACAAACTCGGACGAATATAGGTTTCAAGCGCCACGTTTTCTGCCGAAAACGCATTCATGAATCCTGTAATATCCATATATTCGTTCATGATAACGTCGGACTCTGCGCTGAAACCGCGCAGCTGCTGTGTGGCGAGGATAACCAGCGTCCACAGTGACACCAGCATGATCCCCATCAGTAAAATGCTCTTGACCCAGATGGATACGTCTGTCCATCGGCCGAGCAGATGTCGAATGCGCTTCATTCTCCTTCTTCCCTTCCGCGCCGCGACTGCCGCGGCAATGCTTCTATAGTATAGCGCAAATGAATGGAATGCGCCACAGAAAAAGTCGAAAACGCACATTGTCAATCGGTGCATCATATTGCCTTTCGACAGCTGAGCCGAATTTGAATCCATTCACTGTCATTCCTAGCAGATCGACCAGAAACAGAAAACAGACAATCCCCCTTGATCCCATGACGGCATCAAGGGGGATTGCATCTGCGCAAATGCTTTTCTTATCCAAACACCGGCGGTAAGACCTGCCGGTTTCCGTGTTCCCTGCTTTTTAGACTGTCTTGCTGTTTAATCGGCCCAGACTTCTTCTGCAATCTCCTTGACGAGCGCCAGCTTGCTCCACTGATCCGCATCGGTGACAAGATTGCCTTCCTCGGTGGAAGCGAAGCCGCACTGCGGGCTGAGCGCCAGCTGCTCGAGCGGCACATATCTGGAAGCCTCGCGGATACGCGCGATAACGTCCTCCTTGTTCTCCAGCTTAGCATCCTTGGAGGTTACCAGCCCCAGAACGACCTTCTGCTTGCCGATGTAGCGCAGCGGCTCGAAACCGCCGGCACGGTCGCTGTCGTACTCGAGGAAGAAGCCGTCCACGTTGCAGTGACCGAACAGGATCTCCGCTACCGGCTCATAGCCGCCGGCGGACGACCAGGTCGAGCGGAAATTGCCGCGGCAGATGTGCATGGTGATAACCATGTCCTCCGGCTTTGCTTCGAGGATCCTGTTGAGCACATAAACGTACTTGCGGCCGACCTCATCTACGTCGATACCGCGCTCTGCATATGCCTTGCGCTTCTCAGCCGAACAGAATTCACCCCAGGAGGTATCATCGAGCTGTAAATAACGGCAGCCGGCAGCGTAGAATGCCTTTACCGCCTTCTGGTAAGCCGCAGCCAGATCGTCCAGCAGCACCTGCTCGTCCTTGTAGCGCTCGATCGGCTGGTAGTCGGTCGAACGAACACAGCAGATCAGATGCAGCATGGACGGAGACGGAATGCACTGCTTGGGCTGTACGAGGTCGGAGGCGACGCTCTGCAGGAATGCAAAGTGCCTGAGGAACGGATGATCATCCGGGAAATCCAGCTTGTCCACGATCTTTACGGTCTCAGCCTTCGGCTGGAAGCCCTTGAATGCGACGGAGAAGTGCTCGGACTTGACCTTCTGTGTACCGGTCAGACCCCAGAGGAAGTCCATGTGCCAGAAGGAACGGCGATACTCGCCGTCGGTAACAGCGTGCAGACCGACATTCTCTTCCTTCTTTACCAGACCGGTGATCTCGGCATTTTCAACCCTGGTCAGTTCTTCAGCGGAAATTTCGCCGGCTTCAAACCTGCTGCGGGCTTCATGGATGGCCTTCGTGCGCAGGAAGCTGCCGACAATATCGTAACGATAAGGAGCGGGATTTTTCATAGGGGGTGTCCTTTCTGATCTATACAATGAGCAGTGGCTCGTTTATTTTATGATATTAGTATAGAGGCTGATGGCCCATTTGTAAAATACGAGAAACTCGTCATTGTCCATAGGTTGAAACTATAGGCAGTGGTTCAACGCAGGTATTTATTGGATGGCGTATAATCAAGTTTTCAAAAGTGAACAGGCAATAGACAAGCCATCCGGACTCTGAACTGCACCCCATTTTAGCCGATGAGGACTTTCAGGATGCAATCGCGAATACTGTGGATGAATTTTTGGGCAACGCACCCGAAGCCGATATATTCTGATTTGTACACCAGCGTGCGAACAATGCACAAAAGTAAAGGGCGCTCCTGCTGGAGCACCCTTAGACTTGTGAGAAATTATGTAGTTGGCATAACCGTGGTGGCAAAACCGGTGAATTTATCACGGTTTGTGGTGATGAAATCCGCAGCTGCGTAGGTCAGGTCGAGCGTGCCGAACGAATCCTGGTTGACGCTGGCCTTATATGTGCTGTAAGAGCCGGTGCTCATCGTCGGCGCGCCGCTGATGATAAGCGTCAAACCGCCCTTTACGGTGCCGCCGCTTTGTTCGCCGAGGAACTGATTCAGCTTGACGCCGTCTGCAACATGGAACGTTACATTGCCGTTCAGAGTCGCGCCCATGTATGCGCCCGCGAGGTTGACATCCGCACTGCCGCCGACGGCAACGTCCACGTCAGCCCTATGCGTCGTGCTGCCTCTGCCGCTGGCGATAACAGCAAAATTACCGGCCTGCACGCTGATGTGCTGCGTGCCCGCTGCGGTGCTGTCCACGTTACTGCCTGCATACAGACTGTAATCCGTGAAGCTCCACGCGGTCTTCACATCGTTCGCGATCGTGAGATCATGCCCGTTGGCATATATCCGGCTGACGGAATAGGTGATGTTCTTCAGTGTGAGATCACCATTCAGCGTCAGCGGGGAACCGGACAGCTTATACTTGGTCTCACCGTCTGCCGAACGGATGGTGCACGCGACATCCGGGAGCTTGTCCTCCTCGGTCAGCTGCACATCATCATTGAGCACGATCGTGCCGTCGTTTGCCGCGTTCACCGCGGCAACAGCGTCAGACCAGCTCTGATAATTCTTCCCGTCCACCACAAAGGCGTTTCCCTTGACGCCCTTGGCGAACGTCAGATCCTTGCGAACGATACCGGACCATTTGCCGTCCTTTTTCGCCGCCGCGCGGACATACACCTTGCCGCCTGCGATATTGTCGATGGAAACCTCGAACGGTCCGGTGTACTCGGTGCCGGTTTTGGTCGGGTCGGAGAGCGTCGAACCGGTCAGGGTATTGCTGTTATCCACGGTATAGTAGATCTCCGCGCCGTTGGTCGGGCAGTCAAGCGTTACCGTTACCGCATCCGCATTCGCGTAGGTGGTTTTCTCCGGCAAGACGGTGAGCGTCGGCTTGGAAGCCGTCAGCGCCTGATTCAGTGCCGCCTGCACTGCTGAGAGGACAGCTCGGCTCTCTTGCTCGTGCCCCTCGATTGGCTTAACGCCTTCGGTGGTCTGCGCGAGATAAATGCGGCTGAACAGCTCGGGCAAGAAGTCCGCGTACTGTTCACTGTGTGCAGAATCCAGCTTCAGCGAAGTGATGTAGTTATAGTTGTCATAATTCGGGCTTTCGGTCACGATGGTAGCCGTAATGCCGTCTGCTTTGGCAGAAATGCCGCTGTACTGTGCAGTATACGCCGCGTTGCTCAGCGGATTGGCGAATACATAGAACTGCCGAACCACATCCGAGCGAGTGCCGTCCTTGGCAAAGGCGGCAGCGCGTACTTCGATGACCTGACCGTTCGGATATTTAGTCAAATCGGGTTTCAGACGAACACCGATATCACCAGACCAGCCGATGAAAGCCGCTTTGGTGCTGTCGGCAGTCGGGTCGGTACCGTTGAGTGTGTAGCGGATGGTACAGTCCTTGTCGGCCGACATGGCAACGTCGATATACTTATAGGAAGCATTCGGTACGCAGGTCTGTGCCGTGAGGGTCGGGGCGAGCACGGTGGATTCGCTTTCGCTGACCGGCGCGGAGCGCAGTGCCGCGATGGTGGCATGACGGATGGCATCCGACCAGACAGTAGCGCCGGAAACGGCGTCTACGTTGTGGTCCTTGTCATCCGGTACGGTCTGCATATTCAGTACATCGGACAGCGACTTGCCGCGCAGCTTGGCGGGCATACCGTCGGATTTCATTACGCCGTAACCGGACCAGTACGCATCGTCGGAAACATCGTTAATGCTGCCCTCGGTGCCGTTGTCCTGCACGCGGGTGATCTTGCCGTTGGTAGTTGTTACGCGGACACTGACCTGATACGGGCCGCCGGACACACCGCCGTCCGTCACTGTGCCGATGTAGGTGCGCGTGCCGGAGGTCAGACTGGGGATCGCGACAAACTGCACGGTCTTTTCGGTGACATCGGAAGCCTTGCCGTCCTTGACGGCGATGGCCTTGACGGTAACGGAGCTGTCTGCGTTGCTGTTCGGCCAGATAGTCAGCGTTGTGCCTTCAAGGGTTTCTGCAGTGTTCCCGTCTACACTCGGAGTGCTGCCGTCGGTGGTATACCGGACGATACAGCCATCCCCGGCCGAAACATGAAGTTCCGCCGGGGATGTTGCTGCATACAGCAGCTGCGTCCGAGCGTCTGCCGCTTTCAGGGCTGGCGCAGAGGGCGACTGCTCACTTTCCTAGTTATTGGAGAGATTGTTAAAAGCATCCAGAACGGCATTCTGAACTGCCTTGGAGGAATAGGTTGCAGCGGAGACGGCATCGAAGTTGCTCTCGCCTTCGTGCTTATCATCTTCGGTAGGATCAATTCTCAGTGCGGAAACACCAGCTTTATCCAAACCGTTGAACTGCTCCCAGAAGTTATTTTTAGCAGAGGTGAGTCCACTCAGAGAGTTCCAATAGCTGATAGAATTCTTGCTCGGTTGGGTGTTGTTATCTACAACAGAAACAACTTTACCCTTAGAATCGAATGTAACTGTTACCTGAGCATTATACTTGTAACCTGTTACAAGAGCGGAGCCGGTAACCGTCTTGGTGGTCGGCTTAGTAGAAGCATTTGCTTCGTCCAGCTCATTCAGATATTTAGTCAGCTCATCAATCAGGCTTGCGGCTTCAGCCTTAGAGGCATCAGCATTAGCAAGCATATCAGCAGCTTCACCTGCATGCTCGTTGAGTGCATCCCGGGTAGCATTAGTGGTGTACTTGGTATTGGCGTTATCCAGATATGCCTGTGCCCGAGCAGCCAGTGCCCGTAACTGGGTTTTCTGATCGTCAGTGATTTTTTCAACCTTTTCAGCCACATTATCGGCAGTCATGTTTACAGTAAAGGTGGAATCCGAATAGCCGAGTGCATAAATGGTGATTTCCCACTTACCCGTGCCGTCCGTGCCCTCCGGCAGCTGGAAGCGCAGAGAATCCGTCAGGCCCAGCTGAATACCCATAGACTTGTGCATCCAGTTGTCAGCGGCAAACTTGGTGCCGTAGGTTGCAAGTACAGTATTGCCGTTGCCGTAGTATTTCCATACAACGGTCTGCATATTGTCACCGAGAGCGCCGTATGCGTTCTTGACATCAACCTTAGTCGGCTTTCCGTTCTTATCCGTGCCGTCCTTCTTGGGGTTGGTCAGGTCAACACGCAGATGTGCACCAAAGTTCTGTGCATCGGCATAATTTTTTGCGGTAGCAACAATATCGTTGTCCGCGATTTTCAGCGCCTGGTTCTTAATACCGGAACCGGTGCCGGTCTGGCGCTTGCCAAAGGTATAGCCGTTTTTGCCCTTGGTAACAGCCTTCAGACCATTGGTATTTGCATCAACAGCAGCAACCAAATCAGTGTAAGCAGACAGGTTGTTTTCGCTGTAACCGCCCTGCATGGTATCACCGTTCTTGGTAACATCATACTTGGAGCAGAAATCAGCGAAGTCAGAAGCGCTGACCTTGACCGGTACATACTTGATGCCGGTGATCTTGTAATCTTGGATGTTGTCCTTGTTGAGAGTGATCCGGTCGCCGGTCGAAACAACGGCAGTATCAGCGTCAATCCAGTAAACCGGCGTGTACTTCTTGCTCTCCGTAGTGTTAATTACTACATCCTGCTGGAAACTGCCGCGATGACGGCCGTGGATGGCCGTTGCGCGGGAAACCGCATCGAACGCGCCCTTATCGTGCTCTTCAATAACAGTACCGTCTTTGCTGGTCTGCGTGCGGTCCGCCACACCCGACGAAGCCTTCCAGTCGCTGCCGCTCAGGTAAACACCCTCGCTCTTCCAATACTCATCATACGGAACAGCGGCGTAAGCGTAAACGTTCAGGTTGATCTGAGCGGTAATATCGGCATATTTGCCGCTGTTATCATGGATTATCAGCTTATAGGTACCGCTCGGAATATCGGAAGCGCTCTCGTCCCAAGTAATCTTACCGTCTGCATAGGTAAAGAAGTTGGACGCCTCGCCGTTCACCGTAAAGCTGTAAGCCGCGTCGAAATTGCTCGGAAGGTCGAAGGGAACAGCCGTTTGACCAGACGAGAAATCAGCTTCTACCGTGGCGGCATTCGCCGGAACATACAGCTTTTTCTCCAGATTGAGCTTGATTACGCCGTCGTCGGTGTAGTAGGTGACTGCGCTGATGGTCTTGCCTACGAGGGCGGAGTCCTTGCCGAAGCCGAGCTCGGTCGCGCGCCAGATTTCGGCTACGTGACGCAGGCCGTAAGTGTTGCCGTCCGTATCGGTCAGGACAACGGCGGAAACCTTCTGACCCTCCGTGATTTTGTCGCTTTCGATCTCCATTTCGTAGTCGGCGTGATGGCCGGAGGTCTTGAATTTGGCAATGGTTGCGGTAGCCTCGGACGCCGCACCGGTCGCCTTGCCGAACGTCCACTTGCCGTTGGTCAGGGTCGCTTCCTTGTAGTAAGACGGGGTGTCGCTCAGGGCGTAGTAGGAGTAGCTTGCGCTTTCAAACAGCGCTTCCCTGCCGGTATAGGTGGTGATTTCATTCTTGCCTTTTTTGTTTACCGTGATTTTTACGGAGTCGCTGTCTGTTACCTGCTTGAAGCCGGAAAGGTCGCTCGTCTTTACGCGAACCGGATAGGTAACGCCGGTAATATCCGTGCCGTCGGGATTGACATGATACGAACCGCCTGCCAGAGTACCGATGCGGGTCTTATTCTTGGTCGCCGACGAAACCGCGTCAACGGCTGCGGCGTTCTCGCCAAGCTCGGCCTTATAGAACTCGCCATACGGGATATTCATCAGCACATAGCTGTAATCGCTGCGGGACGAGCTGCTGCCGCCGGAGGACGAACCGCCGGACGAGCCGCCGCTCGAGGTGGTCGTGCCGACCGTTTCGGTCTTGCCGGAGGAAACCGTCTTATCGCCGGCCTTGACGCCGGAAACGCCGCTCGCCGCCGTTACCTTGGTGTTCTTGGTCGAAACCGTAACGTTGTTCGCGTTCGCCTGTACAGCGGAAACCGTGCCTGCGCCGGAAACCGAAGCGCCCGCCGCCGAAACAGTGACCGAACCGACAGACGCGCCGCTCTGCACCGTGAGAGCCGCCTTTTCCGCGATAACGATGTTATCGATCTTGCCGGAAACCACGAGGTCGGACTTCGCCGTTACCGTGCCGACGCTGCCGCCGGAAACCGAGAGCGAAGCCGCGCCGTTCGGGTTGCTGACGAGCACGCCCTTGCCTGCGGAGCAGTTCTTGAGGCTCGCCTCGGTCGATGCGCCGCGGATGACGATGCGGCCGGTGACCTTAACGCCGTCGAGCGAAACCTTGTCCGCGCCGTCCGCAATGATGAGGTCGCCGTTGACCGTAACGCCCGAGAGCGAAGCGCCGTCTGCGCGGACGATCAGGTTGCCGTCTACGGTCTGGTTCGCAATGCTGCTCGAATCGGCGTAGGACGCTGCCATGTCGGTGATGATCTTGGCAAATTCTGCGCGGGTGATGTTGTTCTTCGGGTTCAGGCGGCCGTTTGCGCCGTTCACGTAGCCGTTTTCGACCAGTGCGGAAAGACTGCCGGACGCCCACGAGGAAACCGCGCCGTTATCCGAAAAATCGGAGAGCGAAGCGCTGCGGCCGTCGGTCAGCGCGAAAGCGCGGGCGAGCACGACAAAGGCTTCTTCACGGGTGATCGAGTCGTCCGGATGGAGCAGACCGTCTGCGCCCTGAAAGGCTTTCATCTGCACGGCACGGCCCATGTCGTTGTAGTACCATGCGTCCGGTAGCATATCGCGGTAATCCTTGAGCGAGGCGGACTTGGTCGCGCCGAACGCGCGGGATACGATAGCCGCCATCTGGGCGCGGGTCAGCAGGCCCTGACCGTCGATCCTGCCGTTCGAGCCGTTCAGCAGGCCGTGATCGACCGCTTTTTCCAGCGCATTGGACGACCAGTCGTTCGGGAAGTCGTTGAACCGGCTGAGATCAGCCGCAAAGGCGCCCGACGGCAGAAGCATGGTACCCGCCAGCACCAGTGCGAGTGTTTTCTTGCACTTCATTTTCTGTTCCTCCTTTTTGGTGTTAGTTAAAGCTAACCTTCCCTTCGAAAAAAAGCGTATCTTCCCGGCGCGTCACGGGATAAATCCGCACCATAAGGAAATACGCATGGGTTAGCTCAAACTAACGCTATAAGCACTAGCAAGTTTAACACTGGTAACTTCATTTGTCAATCAGAATTTTTATGACGAATAATTATCAAAAACGGACAAGAACGCACTTGACAAGCAACTTTTATCGTGGTATCCTCATAAACAGTAAGCATACGCTAACTTTCGGAGGTTCTACAAAATGATGAAAAAATTTCGGGTCATGATTCTGCTCTGCACGCTCCTGCTGACAGGCTGCGGACAGCAGTCCGCGTCCGTTTCCGCGGATGCCGAGCCGCAGTCGATCGACCTGTTTGCGATGGATACCACCATGACGCTGACCGCCTACGGCGACCACGCGGAGGACGCGCTCGCGGGCGCGAAAAGCGAGATTGAACGGCTCGACGCGCTCTTTTCCATCAGCAGCGAGAGCGGAGATATTTACGCACTGAACCGCGACCATAAGGCGGATTTTCAGGAGGACAGCCTCGCTTTGCTGAACCGGGCACTTGAGGTTTCCGCTTCGACGGACGGCATTTTTGACTGCACGATCGAGCCGGTCATGGAGGCGTGGGGCTTCACGACGCAGGACTACCGCGTGCCGGAAGAAAACGCGCTGAACGAACTGCTCTCGCATGTGGATTACCGGCAGGTGCAGGTGGACGGCAGCACCGTGTCCATTCCCGATGATGTGCAGATTGACTTAGGCGGTATCGCGAAGGGCTTTACCTCCGACCGCATGATGCAGGTTTTCGCGGACAGCGGCGTCACGAGCGGCATTATTTCGCTCGGCGGCAACGTGCAGGCGCTCGGTCTCAAGCCGGACGGCAGCCGGTGGCGCGTGGCGGTGCAGGACCCGAAGAACAGCGAGGATAACTTCGCCGTGATCGAAATCGAGGACGAGGCGGTCATCACCTCGGGCGGCTATCAGCGCTACTTTGAGCAGGACGGCACGACCTATCACCACATCATCGACCCGCGCACCGGCTATCCGGCGGACAGCGGCATCATCGCCTCGACCATTATCAGCCGCGACGGCACGCTCGCGGACGGCCTTTCCACCTCGCTGTTCATCATGGGCGTGGACGACGCGCTGGATTACTGGCGCGCGCATTCGGACGAGTTTGATGCGATTTTGATGGACGAAAACGGGACGGTGTATGTGACGGACGGCATCGCAGACCGCTGCTCGCTGCTTGAGGACCGCAAAATGCAGGTTGTTCACTAAATCGCAATTATAATATTAGCCAAGGCTTGTCTCATGTACCGGGATAAGCCTTTCGCTATTATTATATATCATGTTATTCCTGTGAAATTATAATTTGATTACACTCTCAACAATGGAATAAAGGCAGTTCAGACGAAAATTCTATGTTCAGGAGTGAAAATTATGACAAACAAACAGGAAAAGATGATATGCAATAGCTTTGGTATATCGAAGCTGAAAGCGTTTCAGAAGGATGTAATTACAGACTTACTCAATGGTAAAGATGTACTTGGCTTAGCTCGAACCTCTGAAGGCAAGTCGATCTGCTTTCTCTCGATGATTGCTATGCACCCGAACGAATTACTGATTGGTATTCTCCCGACGGTTGCATTGATGCGGGACTTAGTGCAGCGCTGCGAG
>ERZ834382.810-NODE-810-length-32859-cov-18.712657_pt1 | contig 32859 bp, 27 predicted proteins | sample MGYA00519692_ERZ834382 | MGnify/ENA primary metagenome ERZ834382 (study PRJEB31850, sample SAMEA3708751) | human gut metagenome | biome: human gut; feature: human-associated habitat; material: faeces | place: China | collected 2014 ...
TTCGTCTACGTCGTCACGGCGGCGCAGCTGGAGAAAAAACCGATCGAGATCATCTACCAGACCGACAGCTACTGTCTCGTCGCCCAGAGCACGGACAGCAACGCCCTGCGCGCCGGCAACGACATCGTCGTCAGCGGCAAGGGGCTGTCCGACGGACAGGTCATAAAATAAGGAGGCACCACCCACTATGAGCACCATTGCCGAAAACATCGCCGCCATCCGCGCGCGCATCGACGCCGCCGCCCGCCTTTCGGGGCGCTCGGGCGCGGACATCACGCTTGTGGCAGCGACAAAGATGAACGACGCCGCGCGCGTGCGCGAGGCCGTCGCCGCCGGGATCGACGCCTGCGGCGAAAACCGCGTGCAGGAGATGACCGAAAAGCTCGCCGAGGGTGCCTACACCGGCGCACCGCTGCACTTCATCGGCCACCTGCAGACCAACAAGGTGCGGCAGGTCGTCGGCAAGGTCGATCTCATCCAGTCGGTGGACTCGCCGGAGCTGCTGGCCATGATCGAAAAGCGCGCCGCCATGCAGGACACCGTGCAGGATATCCTGCTGGAGGTGAACATCGGCGGTGAGGCCGCCAAGAGCGGCGTTGACCCCGACGCACTGCCGCAATTGCTGGAAACCGCCGCCGCGTGCGCGCACATCCGCGTGCGCGGATTGATGGCGATCCCGCCCGTGGCAGAAACTTCCGACGGAAATCATGCATATTTTACGAAAATGCACGAGCTTTTTGTTGACATCGGCAGAAAAAAATACGATAATGTTTCTATGGACTTTCTGTCCATGGGTATGAGCGGGGACTTTGAGGACGCCATCGCCGCCGGTGCGAACATGGTGCGCGTCGGCTCGTCGATCTTCGGCGCACGGGACTATTCCCGGCACTGAGCGCCGCCCGCCGCACATAAAAGAGAACAGAGCGGCAACACAGCAGCCGCCGGTAGATAAAGGGGGACCCTGCATGGGCTTTTTGGATGAACTGAAGAAAATGACGCGTCCGTACGATGACGACGACGAGTTTTTCGACGATGAGGATGAGGCGATACCGGTCGCGGAAGCGCCCGCGCCCGAGCGTCCCGCTCCGGCACGGCCGGCGCGCCGCACGGCGCCCGCCGCCAAGCAGAGCTCCTTCATCCGCGACGACCCGGTCTCCGAGCCGGTGAGAGAGCCCGAGCGCCCCGCGCCGAGCTACACCGCCCGCGGCGACAGCCGCGTGGCCGACAAGGTCGTCAACCTCAACAGCGGCGGCCAGCTCAAGGTCGTGCTCGTCGCGCCCAAGCAGTTTGAGCTCGCGGCCGAGATCGCCGACCATCTGCGCGATCGCCGCGCCGTGCTCATGAATCTGGAGCAGACGGACAAGAACATCGCCCGCCGCCTGATCGACTTCCTGTCCGGCGTCGCCTACGCGCAGGACGGCAAGATCCGCCGCGTCGCCAGCGCAACGTATATCATCACGCCGTTCAACGTCGACCTCATGGGCGACCAGCTCGACGACATGGAGTCGGGCGAGTTTCACCTGTAACATTCGGGCATACTGTCTCTGACAGCCCCGCGAGTAGTATACCATCAGAAAGAATGGAGGACTTTCCAACATGACTCCTCAGGATATTCGGGAAAAAACCTTTGAAAAAGCGATGTTCGGCGGTTACGACATGGCCGCTGTGCAGAACTATCAGGAAGAAGTGGCCACCGAGCTTGCCAACGCGCAGAAGGAAATCGCTGTGCTCAAGGGCAAGATGAAGGTGCTGGTCGATAAGATAGAAGAGTACCGCGCCAGTGAAGACGCCATGCGTCTGGCCATACTGTCGGCCCAGAAGGTCGGCAAGCAGATAGAGGACGATGCCCAGGCCCGCGCTGACAAGATACTCAGCGAGGCCAAGAACACGTCCGACCGAATACTTGGCGGACTTCAGCACGAAACCGCCAATGAGGAAGCCAAGCTCCTCAACGCAAAGACCTCCTGCGCGAAATTCCTGGAAGATGTGCGCAATCTGTGCCTGACGCAGCTCGAGTATCTCGACGGTGTCGCCGGGTCGAAGGCAGCGTCCGCGCCGCGCGCGGCTGCGCGCCCGACCGCGAGCGCCGCACCTGCCGAGCCTGCGCCCGCCGCGCCGGTCGAGCCTGTGCCTGCCGCGCAGCCGGAAGCTCCGGCCGCCGGGCAGCCTGTGCAGGCAGAGCCCGTGTATGCAGCAGAAACCGTGTCCGCCGCCCCCGTGGAGGCGCAGCCCGTGGAAGCTGACGATGCCGCGGCCGACAGTGCAGCAGATGACGCCACGCAGCTCTATCACTTTCTGCACAACAGCTGAGTGAACAGCAATCAACCAGGGCGGGACGGCCGGTGCCGTACCGCCCTGCACAATTTTAACGGAAAACTACTCTGAGAGGAGAACGATTTTTACCATGTCCAAGAACGATTTCAACGCCACGATCAACCTGCCGAAAACAGACTTCCCCATGCGCGCCGGTCTCGCCAAGCGTGAGCCCGATATGCTCCGCCGCTGGAACGACATGGATCTGTATAACGAAATGCTCAAAAAGAACGACGGCAAGCCGCGCTTCAGCCTGCACGACGGCCCTCCGTTCTCCAACGGCAACATCCACATGGGCCACGCGCTCAACAAGGCGCTCAAGGACTTCATCGTCCGCTCCTACGCCATGCGCGGCTACTACACGCCCTACATCCCCGGCTGGGACAACCACGGCATGCCCATCGAGAGCGCCATCATCAAGGAGCAGAAGCTCAACCACAAGGCCATGAGCATCGCCGACTTCCGCAGCGCCTGCCATGATTATGCGCAGAAATACATCGACCGCCAGATGGACGGCTTCAAGCGCATGGGCGTCGTCGCCGACTGGGAGCACCCCTACAAGACCATGAACAAGGGCTTTGAGGCCGAAGAGGTGCGCGTGTTCGGCAAGATGTACCGCAACGGCCACATCTACAAGGGGCTCAAGCCGGTGTACTGGTGCGCCCACGACGAGACCGCCCTCGCCGAGGCGGAGATCGAGTATCAGGACGATCCGTGCACGACCGTGTACGTGAAGTTCCCGATGCACGACGACCTCGGCAAGCTGCCGAACGTCGACCACAGCAAGCTCTTTTTCGTCATCTGGACGACCACGATCTGGACCCTGCCCGGCAACCTCGCCATCGCGCTCAACCCGCGCGAGCTGTACAACCTCGTCCAGGCGCCCAACGGTGAGGTGTACGTCATGGCCGACGCGCTGACCGAGAAGGTCATGCACATCGGCGGCTTCGACAGCTATGAGGTGCTCGAGCAGCACCCCGGCGCATTTTTCGAGAATATGCTCGCCGACCATCCGTTCCTGCCCAAGACCTCGCGTCTGGTGCTGGCCGATTACGTCACCATGGACTCCGGCACCGGCTGCGTGCACACCGCGCCCGGCTTCGGCGCCGACGACTACCTGACCTGCAAGCGCTACGGCATGGACATGGTCGTGCCCGTGGACGATCAGGGCCGCCACACCGACTACGCCGGCAAGTATGCGGGACTGACCACGGAGGAATCCAACCCCATCATCCTCGCAGACATGAAGGCGGCCGGCTCGCTCTTCGCATCCGAGGACATCGTGCACAGCTATCCGCACTGCTGGCGCTGCAAGAGCCCGATCATCTTCCGCGCCACGCCGCAGTGGTTCTGCTCCGTGGACTCCTTTAAGGAGGACGCGGTCGCCGCGTGCGAGAACGTGCGCTGGCTGCCCGCGTGGGGCAAAGAGCGCATGGCCGCCATGATCCGCGAGCGCGCCGACTGGTGCATCTCCCGTCAGCGCCGCTGGGGTCTGCCGATCCCGGTGTTCTACTGCGACGACTGCCACAAGCCCGTCTGCACCGAGGAGAGCATCGAGGCAGTGGCCAAGCTCTTTGAAAAGGAAGGCAGCAACGCCTGGTTCGACCGCCCGGCGGCCGACATCCTGCCCGAAGGCTTCACCTGCCCGCACTGCGGCGGCAAGCACTTCACGCAGGAGACCGATACCCTCGACGGCTGGTTCGACTCCGGCTCCACCCACGTCGCCGCCATGCAGCGCGACCAGGGCTTCTGGCCGGCGGATATGTATATCGAGGGCGGCGACCAGTACCGCGGCTGGTTCCAGTCGTCCCTGCTCGTGGCCGTCGGCGCGCTCGGCAAGGGCGCTCCGTACCGCGAGTGCCTGACCCACGGCTGGACGGTCGACGGCGAGGGCCGCGCCATGCACAAATCCCTCGGCAACGGCATGGACCCGGCCGAGATCATCAACGAGTTCGGCGCCGATATGCTGCGCCTCTGGGCGGGCAGCGCCGACTACCACGCCGACATGCGCTGCTCCAAGGAGATCTTCAAGCAGCTGACGCAAAACTACCTCAAGTTCCGCAACACCGCGCGCTACTGCCTCGGCAACCTCGACGGCTTTGACGCCGCGCACCTCGTCGCGCCGGAGGATATGCTCCCGCTCGACCGCTGGGCGATCACGAAGCTCAACGGCCTCATCCGCCGCGTGGCCAAGGCCTACGATAACTACGAGTTCCACGTGGTCTCGCACGCGATCAACGACTTCTGCGTCGTGGAGCTCTCGAGCTTCTACCTCGACATCATCAAGGACCGTCTCTACTGCGAGGCGCGCAACGGGCTCGAGCGCCGCAGCGCGCAGACGGCGCTGTTCCTCATCCTCGACAGCATGACGAAGATGTTCGCGCCGATCCTCGCCTTCACCTGCGACGAGATCTGGCTGGCCATGCCGCACCGCGCCGAGGACGATGCGCGCAACGTGCTGCTCAACGTCATGAACCAGCCGTTCGACGCCTACGCGCTCAGCGAGAGCGAGCTTGCCCGGTGGGATCAGCTGATCCGCGTCCGCTCGGACGTCAACGGTGTGCTCGAGGCCGCCCGCGCCGAAAAGCGCATCGGCAAGCCGCTCGAGGCAGCCGTGACGCTGCGCGCCGACGATGACGCCGCCAAGGCCGCGCTCGACGACGTGCAGAGCATGAACCTGCCGGAGCTGCTGATCGTATCGCAGGCGCTCATCGGCGATGACGTGCCGGCCGACGCCGTCACCGGCACCGGCACGAACTTCCCCGGTCTGCACATCTCCGTGCGCAACGCGCCCGGCACCAAGTGCCCGCGCTGCTGGATGCACTCCGAGCAGGCCGACCCCGAGACCGGTCTGTGCCCGCGCTGCGCCGCGGTCGTGGCCGCACAGCAGGCGGAGTAACCACCCGATCCCAAAATCCTGATCCGAAAGCGAGGAACCGCTATGTGGTATGCCATCGTAGCCATCCTGATCCTCATCGCTGACCAAGGGCTCAAATACTGGGTCACCGTCAACATCGCGCTCGACACCGGGCACGTCACACTCATTCCGGGCGTGCTGGAGCTGACGAACATCCACAACAACGGCGCCGCGTTCAGCATGCTCGAGCACGCGCCGCACTGGATCTTCATCCTCTTCACGCTCGTGTTCGCCGCCATCGCGGTGTTCTGCCTGCGGCGCAACGTCGTGCACGGCAAGGTCGGCCGCTGGTCGGTCGTGCTGGTGCTCGCCGGTGCGGTCGGCAACTGCATCGACCGCATCCTCAGCGGCTACGTCGTGGACATGTTCAATTTCCTCTTCGTGCGCTTTGCCGTGTTCAATCTGGCGGACGTGTTCATCGTCGTGGCCGGCATCACGCTGTGCCTGCATGTGATCTTCTACCGCGGGGACGACGGTGCGGATGACGCCGCGCCGAAAAAGCCGCGCCGCCAGCGCAGCGGGGCAGCGCCTGACGCGCCCAAGGCGCGCAGGCTGCACCTGCCCGCAAAGCGCAAGCCCGACGCCGCGCCAGAAGCGAGCGCGAAGCCCGCGCCGAACGCCGCACCCGCTTCCGCCGCGCCGGAAGCCGCTCCGGCGAAGGACGATCTCTTCGCCGCGTGGGGCCGCGCGCCCGTCGCCGCGCAGCCGGTGACACCCGCCGCACCCAAACCGGCAGCACCCGCCGCGCCCGAGGCGGCAGCCCCGGCTCCCAAACCGGCAGCCCCCGCGCAGCCCAAACCGGCAGCGCCCGCCCCGAAACCGGCGGCGCAGCCTGCGACCGAGGCGGCGGATCCGCTGCTGGCCTATCTCAACAGCACGCCCGCCGTGCCGGAAACGCCCAAGCCGGACGATAACACGGACGGTAGTACCGACGGCGCAGCGTACTCACTCGACGACATTTTGGCGGAGTTTTCGGATTTCTAATGGAACAACGAACGATTCAAACACAGGAGAGCGCCGAGCGGATCGACGCTCTCCTCGCGCGCTCTTTGCCCGGGCTCACGCGCAGCGCCGCCCAGCGGCTGCTCGCGCAGGGCGCGGTGACAAAAGACGGCGCGCCCGTGAAGAAAAACTACAAAACCGTCCCCGGCGACACGTTTGTCGTGACGCTGCCGGATGCCGCGCCCTCGGAGCTCGTGGCGCAGGATCTGCCGCTGGACGTGGTGTACGAGGATGCGGATCTCATCGTCGTCAACAAGCCGCGCGGCATGGTCGTGCACCCCGCGCCCGGCCACGAGGACGGCACGCTCGTCAACGCCCTGCTCGCCCACTGCGGGGAGAGTCTCTCCGGCATCGGCGGCGAGCGGCGGCCGGGCATCGTGCACCGCATCGACAAGGACACGTCGGGGCTGCTCGTCGCGGCGAAAAACGACTTCGCGCACCTCGCGCTCTCGGCGCAGCTGGCCGACCACACCATGGCCCGCACGTATGAGGCCGTCGTCTGCGGCAATCTGCGCGACGATGCCGGCACGGTCGACGCGCCCATCGGCCGCCACCCGACGGACCGCAAGCGCATGGCCGTGACGCAAAAAAACGCCCGCCGCGCCGTCACGCACTGGTCGGTCATCGCGCGCTACAACGGCTACACGCACATCCGCTGCGAGCTTGAGACCGGCCGCACGCACCAGATCCGCGTGCACATGGCGCACATCGGCCATCCCCTGCTCGGCGACCTTGTCTACGGGCATAAGCGCCCGGAAAAGGGGCTGAGCGGGCAGTGCCTGCACGCGCGCGCGCTGCGATTCATCCACCCGCGCACGGGCGAGCTTGTGACGTTCACCTGCCCGCTGCCGGAGTATTTTCAGGACGTGCTGGCGCGCCTCGGCACACCCATCGGCTGATCGGAAAGGAGCATTTTCATGCGCAGAGCAGATCGCGAGATCACAGATTTTGACGAGCTCATCGCCGTCATGCGCGGGTGCGACGTGTGCCGCCTCGCATTGCACGACGAGCCGTATCCCTACATCCTGCCGCTGAACTTCGGCCTTGAGGCCGACGGCGGGACCGTCCGGCTGTACTTTCACGGTGCGGATACCGGCACGAAGTATGACCTCATCGCCAGAAACCCGAACGCATCGTTCGAGATGGACCGCGGCCACGGCCTCATCCTCGACGACGAGCACGGCAACTGCACCATGACGTATGAGAGCGTCATCGGTCAGGGGCGCATCACCGTCATGCCGGACAGCGGCAAGGAGCACGCGCTGCGTGTGCTCATGGCGCAGTACCGCGCGCCGGACTTCCCGTTTTCCACGGCGGTCATCCCGCGCGCGACCGTGCTGTGCCTGACTGTCGAGCACATGACCGGCAAACGCCGGGTGAAAAAGCACGGCTGAACACACTTTCCCAAATACGAGACCAGCCGCCGCAGGCATTTCCTGCGGCGGCTGGTCTTTTGTCATACTGCCGAAAATCAGCGGATGAAATTGGTGAATGTGCGCACTTCCGTCTCCGGGCGCGCAACGCCCGCCGCGTCACCGGCGGCGATGCACCGCACCAGCCAGAGCAGGTTGCGCGCGAGCTGGCGCATGGTCTGCAGCCCTTCCGCATCCTGCGCGGCGTCCTCCGGACACGCACCGTGCACCATCGGCCAGTACTGTGAGGAGACGACCGGCATGTTCGAGATCATCGGGTACTTGACCAGCTGATCGAGCGCCGCCGTCGTGCCCGCGCGGCGCGCCGAGACAACGCACGCGCAGGGCTTGTTTGCCCAGCCGTCGGAGGCATAAAACAGCCGGTCGCAAAAGGCCGACATCGCGCCGGAGATCCCGGCATAGTGCACCGGGGACGCGAGCACGAGCGCATCGGCCGTCTCCATCGCGCCGATGGCATCGTTCACCAGTCCGCCGCGCACGCAGCGCCCGGTCGCACGGCAGCCGCCGCAGGCCACGCAGCCGCCCATCTGCTCGGCACCGACGGTCAGGATCTGCACCTCGGCACCGGCTGCGCGCAGCACCCGCTCCATTTCGTGCAGGGCAGTGTATGTGCAGCCGCGCGGATGCGGGCTGCCGTTGATCATGAGAATTTTCATCGTATCACCCCACGCGCAGGATAGCACAAATCGCCGCGCAGCGCAAGGCGGCGCCCCGGCTGAAAACCGGGGCCGGCTGATTCCCCGCACATGGGCAAAGATAAAAACGCCCTCCGGACGGATTCCCGTCCGGAGAGCATTTTTGCGGCACAAAGAACGGCCGCCCCAAAGGCCATCAGCCTTCGGGGCGGTTTTTCCCATTTTGGGGACATACGCTCGCGCACATGCACATCAGCAGAGGCCGGGGAACAGCGCGCACATCACGATGACGGCAATCGTGCCGCAGGTCGTGGCGATGACCGTTGTGATAAACATGGGCGGATAAATCTCCTTGAGCTTCATGCGGCACATCGGCAGCAGCATCAGGATGGCGCCGGAGTACGGCATGGAATCGAGCGTCGTCGCGGCGAAGCAGGCGATGCGGTGGATCGCGTTGACATTGAGCCCGAGATCGAGCAGCTTCGGTGCGATGAGCGGCAGAGAGATCAGCTGGCCGGTGGAGGAACCGCCGGTGAGCATGCACATGACGGCGACGACCACGGCGCAGATCAGCATCGGGGACATGTTGATGCTGGTAATGGCATTGAGCATGGTCGTGAACGCTTCCGTGTTGGTCACGACGCCGGCAAAGCCGCAGATGGCCGCGACCGTCAGCGACATGTGGATGGAGTCCGCCGCGCCAGTGCTGATGAGCTCGCGCAGGTTCTTCGCCTTGAGCTGCTTCCAGAACAGCAGGATGGACAAAACGGTGCTGCCGATCACGCAGATGTTGATGTTGATCTTCAGGATGTTGAAGGAAACAAAGAGCGCGACCAGCGGAATGAGCGCGATCCAGAAATTCGGCCGCGGCGTGTTCTTGTCATAGTGCGGATCGAGCGGGTGGAGCTCAAAATGCTCGCCCTTGGCCCGCGCCTTGTTGATGTAGATATTCATCAGGACGATGATGACGATGACTTCGACCGCCGCGCCGACAAGGCCGGGGACGAGCGCCACATCCGCCGCCGTGCCGAGGGCGGTCATGGCGGCGACGTTGGTCACCTGCGGGCTGCCGGGCATGGTCAGCGTAAACGTATAGGAAGCCGCGGCGAGCACGCCGAGGATAAAGCGCTTGGGAATGTCGCAATATTCAAAGATTGTAAGTGCGACCGGGTACATGAGCACGATGAACACACTGGCATTGATGCCGCCCATGCAGAGAATGATGCCGATGGCCACGATGACCGCAACCGCAATCACATTTTTCTTTGTGTTGCTGGTGCCGGGCCGCAGGAGCTTGCTCATGATCGTATCGGCGATGGAGAAGGCCGCGCCGCTCTCCGAATAGATCTTTGACTGAATGCTGCCGAACAGCAGCAGGAAGAAGAAGCTTTTGATCGGGACGAACATGCCGTTGACATAGGAGTCGAGCAGCGTGTCCATGAACGGGAGCACGTTAAATGCGATCACGACCGCCGCGCCCACGATCGAAGCAATATATACGGACCAGTCCTTGTAGCAAAGATAGATAACGACAAGGAAGCCGAGAATACAACCAACTACGCCCATAGGATGCTACCTTTCGTATTGATGTCGGTCTCTCCGCTTTCAGTGCGGCATGACCGGAGAAAGAGAAAACCGGTCATGCCACAAAAAAGAGGGGAGGATGGTCTGCGGATGATGCTGCGCAAATCAGGCCTGCGCGGCCTTCTCCTGCGCGGCTTTTTCTTCTGCAGCAACCTCTGCCAGCGTGCGTCTCTTGGGCTGGGGGATGGTGGTGTAGAAGACGACGGCAATGATGCAGGCGATGATGGCATAGATCATGGAGGCAGTGTAGCTGCCGCCAGTGGCCTTGACGAGCGCCGAGCTGATCTTCGGGCTGATGAAGGTGCAGATGATCATGTAGCCGAGCATGCAGATGCCGAAGATGCCGCCGGCATACTTGGAGCCATAGGTCTCCTGAACGGCGACCGGGTGGCAGCAGTTCGTCGCGCCGAAGCCGACCGCCAGCAGGACATAGGCAATGTAGAACATGGCCAGGCTGTGGGCAAACATCAGGCAGACCGAAGAGGCGATGGAGCAGATGCCGCAGATCGTATAGACCTTGCGGTAGCCGAGCTTGTCGATGAGCGCGCCCATGCCGAAACGGCCGATGACGTTGCAGATCGAGTAGATCGACACGCCGATGGTTGCCGCGTTGAGCGAGTAGCCCGCGTCCGAAATGAGAACGGAGAAGCGGGGGTAGCAGATGATGTACATGGTCGGGAACAGACCGTAGCCGAGGAACAGGTGCCAGTAGCCGCGGGTCCGGAACGCCTGGCCGGGCGTCAAGCTCTCGAGCTGCGTGGCCGCGAGCTTGGGATCGTCCGCCTTGGCTTTCCAGCCAGCCGGGGCATAGCCCACCGGGGCGCTCTTGAGACCGATGGCCGCGCAGATGCCGATGACGATGATCGCGCCGCCGACGATGTAGAGCGTGACGATGATGCCGATGCTGCCGATGAGCTTGACGATCAGGGGCGCGAGGAAGGTGGCGGAGCCGCCGTTAAAGGCCATGCACAGGCCGGAGGCAAAACCGCGCTTGTCGGGGTACCAGCCGGTCGCGCAGTAGGTGCTGCCGGTGTACGTGAAGCCGACGCCGAGACCCTGCAGGACGCTGAAGGTGATGTACAGCATCCAGGGGGAGCCGGAGGGGACCATGCCGGACAGCAGGAACGCGAGGCCCAGCAGGATGCAGCCGAGGATGAGCGTTTTCTTGGCGCCGATCTTGCCGAGCAGCCAGCCGCTGAGGATGTGGCCGGGCGTCTGCATGAAGGCCATATAGGTGGCGACGCCGGCAATGGCTTCCGTCGTCCAGCCGAAGTGCTTTGCCATTGGGGAGACGAAAACGGCCGCGGAGTTAACGATGCCGCACATGGCGAGCACGATCAGGGCACGTACCAGAATACCTGTGCGATTCGGTGTTTTGATTGCCTTGTCCATATCTTTCTCCTTATATCTCCGTAGTTATCTGAGCGGATGCGTCAGTTGCAGGTCCAGCCGCCGTCGACCGCGACGACCTGGCCGGTCGTGTACGTGCAGCAGGGCGCGGCGAAGTAAACACACAGGCCGTCCATCTCGCCGAGGATGCCGTGGCGCTCTTTCGGGCAGCGGTCCTTGTGCAGCTGCACAAAAGCGTCGGAGTCGATGAACTTCTCGGTCAGCTCGGTCGGGAAGTAGCCCGGCGCGATGCAGTTGACGGTGATGTTGTACTTGCCCCAGTCGTTTGCCATGGCCTTGGTCATCATGTGCACGCCGCCCTTGGAAGCGCAGTACGGTGCGGTCCAGACGTTCTTTCTGGAGACGAAGCCGTGGATGGAAGAAACGTTGACGATGCGGCCATAGTTGTTGGGGATCATGGACAGGCGCGCGACGTCGCGGCAGAGATAGAACAGGCCGGTCAGGTCGGTATCGACCACGTGGGACCATTGCTCATCGGTCATGGTCGCCGGGTCACCGGAACCGCCGGTGCCGCCGGAGTTGACCAGAATGTCGATCTTGCCGAAGTGCGCAATGACGTCCTCCACGCACTTGGTGACGGACTTGGAGTCGCACTGGTCGAGGTAGTGGGGGTAAACCTCCACGCCGTACTCCGCGGCGATCTCCTTCGCGTTCTTCTCGAGGCGGTCGGTGCGGCGCGCCACAATGGCGACGTTGGCGCCGGCGTTGGCCATTGCCTTTGCAAACTGCAGGCCGAGGCCGGAGCTGCCGCCGGCAACCAGAGCGACCTGACCGGTCAGATCAAAGATGTTGTTTTTCATGGTATCGTCTCCTTTTTTTGAAATCGTTCAGAATCGCTTTTTTCATATCTATGTGTCAGAATTCCCATGCGAGGGCGAACGCATCGCGGTTGGCCTCGAGCATGGTGCCGCCGCGGACGGCGTCGCCGGCATAGACGACGTGGTCAAAGTTCCGGTCGAACGCCGCGCGCGCGGCCAGATCCGGCCGGCTGCCCATCGCCAGAACGACGGCCTCGGCCTTCAGCTCGGTGCACTGGCCGGTGTGCGTGTCCCGCAGACGGATGCTGCCATCGTCCACTGCGGCGATGGCCTGGCCGGTGCGGAACGTCACGCCGGCCTCCCGCAGCAATGGCAGGAGCTTAAACTTGGTGATGTAGTACACGGACGCGCCGATCTCATCGGCCATTTCCACGATCGTGACCTTGTTGTTCGCGCACAGGAAGTGGGCCACTTCAAGTCCGACATGTCCGCCGCCGATGACGGCGACTTCCCTGCCCTCGATCACGCGGCGGCCAAGCAGAATGTCCTCGATGCCGAACACGTTTTCGCGGTCGATGCCGGGAATATCCGGCACGATCTGCTGCCCGCCCATGGTGACGAAGATACCGTAAGGATCGAGCCGCCGGAGCTCCGCCATGGTCGGTGCGTGATTCAGCTCCACCTGCACGCCGAGCGCGGCGAGCTGGTTTTTCTGCGTCTCGATATACTCGGCCACAAGCCCTTTGCACGGCGCTTTCGAGGCGAGCACGGCGCTGCCGCCGAGATAGGCGCGCCGCTCAAACAGGATCGGGCGGAAGCCGCGCTCGGCCAGGACGATGGCTGCCTGCATACCGGCAGGCCCGCCGCCGATCACCGGCACACACCGGCCCGCGCCGTCGCGCCGCAGCGCCGTGGCGTTGTAGTCCCGCTCACGGCCGAGCCGGGGATTGATGGCGCAGCGGATGCCGCGGTGGTTGACGACCTCCTTGTTGCAGCTCATGCAGCCGATGCACTTGCGCAGGAGCGCTTCCCGACCGCTGCACGCCTTGTTGACCCAGTCCGGATCTGCGAGCTGTGCCCGGGACACACCGGCGAAATCGCACACGCCCTCGCGCAGCAGCGCCTCGGCGGTCGCGGGATGCTTGATGACGTTGACCGCGATAACCGGAATCTGCACCGCCGCCTTGACGGCCAGCGCATTTTCCTTCTTCCAGCCCTCAGGGAAGTAGCAGGGCTCGATGAAAGCGGCCGGGTTTTCGTAGCCGCCGCTGCTGACGTTGATGCACGACACACCGTAGCCCTCGAGCATCTTTGCGATCTCCACCGCGTCCGCCTTCTGCAGGCCCTCGGGGATGTAATCGCAACCGTTGATGCGCACGCTGATCGGGAAGTCTCTGCCGCAGGCGCGGTGGATGCCCTCGATGATCTCGCGGACGATGCGCATCCGGTTTTCAAGGCTGCCGCCGTATTCATCGGTGCGCACATTGCTGTGCGGACTGAGAAACTGGTGCAGCAGATAACCGTGTGCGCAGTGGAGCTCCACACCGTCGGCATTGGCCTGCTGGGCATACACGGCGCCGGTGACAAATTTGTCGACCATGCCGTGAATCTCCTCGCGCGTCATTTCGTGCGACACGCGTCCTGTAGCCGGGTTGACGATCCCGCTCGCGGAGATGACCTGACGGCCGCCATTGAACTGTGGCTTGCCCTCGCGCCCGGGGTGGAAGAGCTGGAAGAACACTTTGCAGTCGTAGCGGTGCAATGTGTCGGTCAGCAGCGCGAGGCGCTTGATGAACCGCGGCGCATGGATCTGCAGCTGGTGGGTCTCGGCGATGCCGTTTTCCCCGTCGACCGCGCAAAACTCGGTGATCAGCAGCCCGCAGCCGCCGGCCGCCCGAGCCTTGTAGCAGGCGATGATCTCGTCGGACGCCTCGCCGTTTTCCGCGGCAAGGCCGTTGCCCATGGCGGTCATCACGACGCGGTTTTTGATCCGCAGGCCACCGATGTAACCGGGCGTAAACAGGTTTTCGTAGTTCATGGTTTCGTCCTTGTCGTCATGGAATCTTTCAAAGTACCGCTGAGCAAATGCGGATTTTTTCTACCTTGGTTCGCATGATACCAGAAAGATAAAAATGTCACAATGTCACGGACGCTTAAAAAGAATGCGGAATTTGTTCACGGCTGACAAAAAAGTAACATGCCCGCCGGAACGCTGCGCGAGACGCAGAGCGCCTCGCGCATGGGACTGGAATCAGATGTAAAAGCACTTTTCGTAGGCGGCCTTCGTTGCGTCGGCCATGGTGCCGGCCTTGGTCGCGTCGCCGACGACGATGACCTTGTCAAACGCTGCAGCCAGCTTATCCTCGTAGGCCTTGTCCGGCCGGTTGCCGAGCGCCATGATGACGATGTCGGCATCGACGCTGACAGTCTCGCCGCCGGGGAGCTGCTTGAGCTCGACGGTCCCCTCGCCGACGCCGGCGAGCGCGTGCTGCGTCAGGATCTCGACGCCGTTTTCCTGCAGCAGCGACAGAAGCTTGTACTTTGCCGTGCGGTAGATGGACGTGCCGACTTCCTTCTGCATCTCGACGACCGTGACCTGGTTGTCGGCGCACAGATAGTGCGCGACCTCGAGACCGACATGGCCGCCGCCGATGACGGCGATCTTCTTGCCGGCAAACTGCACCTTGCCGAGCAGAACGTCCTCAATATAATAGACATTGTCGCGGTCGGCGCCGGGGACTTTGGGGATGATCTGGTTGCCGCCGCAGGCGACCACGACGCAGTACGGCTCGAGCGTCTGAATGCGCGCGACCGTGCCCGGCGTGTTAAGGTGCACCTCGATGCCGTATTCCTTCATCTCGGCGATCTGCGTGTCCACAAATTCCTGCGCCATGTGCTTGCACGGCGCCTTGGAGGCAAGAATGGCGCTGCCGCCGAGCGTGCCGCTCGCTTCAAAGATCACGGGCTCGAAGCCGCGCTTTTTCATCAGCAGGGCCGCCTGCATGCCGGCCGGACCGCCGCCGACGATGGCAACCTTGCGGCCGTTGCCGTTTTTGACGAGCTTGTCATCGCCAAACGTGACCTCGTGGCCGGCGACGGGGTTGAGCGCGCAGTGCAGCGTGCGGCCCGCGACGACGGACTTGTTGCAGTTCATGCAGCCGAGGCACTTGCGGATGAGCTCCTCGCGCCCGGCCATGGTCTTCTGCACAAGATAGGGGTCAGCGATGTGCATGCGGGACATGCCGACGAAGTCGCTCACGCCCTCCTCCAGGAGCTGCTCGGCAAACTGCGGATGCTTGACGGTGTTGACCGCGATGACCGGGACGCTGACCTGGCTCTTGATGGCCTTGACAAAGCCGCTTCTCCAGCCCTCGGGGCTGTAGCAGGGCTCGATCATGGTCGCCGCGCTCGCGTACACGCCGCAGCTGACGTTGAAGTAATCGACATACGGCTCCAGATACTTGGCGATCTCGACGCAGGCGTCCTGGTCGTTGCCGCCCTCGACGAAGTCGTTGCCGTTGATGCGCGCGCCGACAACGAAGCCGGGCTCGACGACCTCGCGGATGCCCTTCAGGATGCGCACGATAAAGCGGCAGCGGTTTTCCATGGATCCGCCGTATTCGTCGGTGCGTTTGTTCGTGTAGGGACTCATAAACTGCTGCAGCAGGTAGCCGTGCGCACCGTGGATCTCCACGCCATCGGCGCCGGCGGCCTGCGCATTGAGCGCGGCCTGAACGAAGAGGCCGACCAGCCGGTCAATGTCCTCGATGGTCATCTCGCGCGGCAGGATCGTGTCGCGGCCGACCACGCTGTTGAGCTCCACGCTCGGCGCCATGGCCTGACGTCCGCCGTTGATCGCCGGGGGGGCTTCGCGCCCGCCGTGATGCAGCTGGACAAAGATCTTGGCGCCGTGGCGGTGCACGGCGTCACAGATGCGCTCAAAGCTCGAGATCTGGCGTGCATCCCAGATGCCGAGCTGAATGCGGTTGCAGTGACCGCTGTCCGGATCGACCGACGTGAACTCCGGGATGATGAGGCCGCAGCCGCCCTTAGCGCGCTCCTCATAGAACCGGACCTGCTCCGGCGTGGAGCAGCCGTTCCAATCGCCGAGCATCGTGCCCATGGCCGTCATGACCACGCGGTTGCGCAGCTCAAGCCGGCCGATGGTTCCTTTTTCAAATAGTTTTTCATAATGCATAAGCAGCAAACCTCAACTTTCAACTTTCAACTTTCTGCGTTTCTGCCATCCGGTGCTCACCCGGGCGGCGAAAAGGTAGAAAAACGCATTCGGCTCATATCAACTTTGCTGCCCTCATTCTATCGGGTTCCGGCGGCCGTGCCTATGTCATGTGTGAAAAAAACGGCAAGCAAAACCATGCACGATGCACAATGTGCACGCACGCCGGTCCGGCGGTTTCGGCGGCGGACAACCCCCGCTGTCGAAATGAACAAAAACACCGCAAATTTTGTTCACAATGCACTTGCGGAGCGGCCGGTGTTCCATGTATAATGTTCTTGTTAATTTAATGACACTTGCTGTAAAAAAGGAGGCGCCCTATGCTGTTTTCAGAGCTGGCCAAACGCGTGGCGGAAAAATATCCGGAGGTCAAAACGGCCTACCCCATGGACTGCGAACTGAGCAACGTGGAGCTGTATGACCCGAGCGGGGCGGTCCCGCCGGTCGATTCGCTGAGCATCTATACCGCCCGGCAGATCAGCCAGGACATGACACTGCCGCTCTGCTTTGTGTGCGCGGGCACGCCCGACCAGGCGACGCACGACAAGATCGCTTACAGCGACAGCAATTACATCATCATCCCGCAGGTCTCGGTCGTGGACGTGGTGTATTACATCATGTCGCTCTTCGGCGACTCCTTCAAGCAGCAGAAGCTGTATTCCAACCTGATCTATATGCTGCTCAACGGCGCGGATCTGACGTCGGTGTTCTGCGAATTTTCCAAAGGCACCGGCTCACAGCTGCTGGCCATCGACATTTCCGGCAAGGTGCTGGCCTATTCCAAGCCGTTCAGGGTCAACCACCCGCACTGGATCCACAGCATCGAGGTCGGCTATCTGGATAACTACCTGATCGAGTACATCCTCTCGTACCGGGTCAAGCATAAGATGGACATGTCGCCCAACACGTTCGTGCTGTTCTGCAACCGGCTGCAGATGTACATCAAGGTCATCCGCGTCATTGCCGACAATGAGATCATCGGCTACGTGTTCATGGGCAATTACACCGGGGAGTTCCCGTGGTTCAGCGACAAGCTGATGCACCTGCTGGCCAAAAACCTGCACTCCACCCTGCTCGGCAGCCGCAGCTACAGCACCTACCGCTTCAACATGCACCAGAGCGTGCTCAGCGACATCATCGATGGCGCCAGCGAGGAGGAGACGATCCAGCGCATCAACGCCGCCAAGCTGACCTTCCCGCCGAATATGCGCGCGGTCGTGCTCAAGCCGAGCTATTTCAGGGGCAACGAATATCTTTACGATGTGCTGATGCCGCGCGTCGCGGAGATCCTGCCGGCCTCGCCGCGCGTGTATAAGAAAAACGCGATCGTCACATTCGTCGGCGTGGACAATGCGGGCGCGCTCCCGGAGGAGACGCGCACGGCCATTGAGACCCTCGCGGCCGACGGGCAGGTCCTCGTCGGCGTGAGCAATCTGTTCCACAAACCGTCGAAGCTCTACGTTTACTATCAGCAGGCGCTGCAGGCCATGTCCTTTTCGCGGCGGCTGTCGAACACCGGCGGTGTGTTCTTCTTCTCGGACTATGCGTTTTACATCATGCTCGACCGTATGGAGGACAAATCGCTGCTTGAGCAGTGCCGCCATCCGGTGCTCGCCAGCCTGGAAGCCTACAACGCTGGCAAGAACACCGAGCTGTACGAAACGCTGAAGATCTACACCAAAACCGGCTTCAGCAAAAACCACACGGCCGAGCTCATGTTCATGCACCGCAACACGGTCAATTACCGCATCCAGCAGATCGAAAATCTGTTCTCCGTGGATTTTTCGGACCCGTCGCTGCTGTTCAAACTGCAGTATTCCTTTTACATCGACGCGTTTTTGAAAAACCGCTATTCCGATCTCGCGGCGCTGCCCGAAAAACCGGCAGGCGAATGACTCCGACGACGCGGGCGCGGCAGTTTTGCCGCGCCCGCGCCCGTTTTCTTCTGCCGGAATACAGAAAAGAGCACCTCCCGCCGGGAGGTGCTCCTGTTCTTTATGCGGATGCGGCTCTGCTCAGTCGTCGTAGCCCTCGAGCGCCTTGAACTCGGCGTCGAGCTCTTCGTCCTTGCGCAGGTCGGCCTCGATGCGCGCGAAGCGGTCGCGCAGCATCTGGTGGGTGTGCACGTGCGGGTGCACGTAGAGCTGCTCGTCCTCCATGGCGCGGAACAGACGCGGGCCGACAAAGCGGGGGTTGTAGCCCTGGTTCTTGATGCGGCCTTCAAAATTGGCCTTGTAGTCCTGATAGTCGCTGGTCGCGTAGAAGGGATCATACGGCTTCTGGAACTTCTCGGGGCGGCGCTTCTCGCTGTCCCAGATCGTGGTGTTGACGTATTCCGGGCAGAACGCGGTCACGCCAATGTACGGCGCGTAGTTGACGGCATAGTCCTTTACGCTCTCGGCAAGGCTCATTGCCGCATGCTTGGACGCGGTGTAGGCCGACTGGATGCGCATGCCGGGCTGCAGACCGCCGATGGAGACGGTGAACAGGAAGTAGGCGTCGGTGCCCTGCTTTTTCATGATGGGCAGCACTTCCGTGACGTAGTAGGCCATGCCGAGGAAGTTGACGCTGGTGATCCAGTCCCAGTCCTGGGCAGGGATGTTGCCCAGCGTGCCGGCGCCGGCAACACCGGCGTTGCTGAAGAACACATCGATGCGCTCAAACTCCGCCATGATGCGCTCGACGCTCATGCGGACCTGCTCGTACTCGGACACGTCCACGGTGATCGTGACGACTTTGGGCGCACCCAGCGCTTCGCATTCCTTCTTGACCTCCTGCAGCCGGTCGCCTTCGATGTCGATCAGCGCAAGGTTCATGCCGCGGCGTGCGGCCTCCAGTGCGAAGGCTTCGCCGATGCCGTTGGCAGCGCCGGTGATGCCGGCCACTTTTCCAGCAAATTCTTTCATTGTAGTTACCTCCGTTTGTTTAGGATGATCTTTTGAAAAATTGTCTTTCTTACTGTGACATCATCATAACACACGCGCATCGTTATTTCTTTAGCAAATGTAACAAGAACTGCCGCCGTGACTGTGCATGCAAGACAATTTCGCCCCAGGGGACAGTTTTGCGCATAGGGTTTCTTTTGCCAGTCATTTTATCAAGCACACCTTAATGTACAATAAGTTGCGCAAATTGAAAATCGCATAAAAGAAGACATAGCATGCAGGCTCCGGTAGAATGAAGTTACCACACACCATTCTGAACGAGACAGCAAACTATGTCCGAGAAAATTGTACAGCTAAACGAGGAAATTATCAAGGGGCAGCTCAAAGAATTAGTTCGAGGAAGTGTAGAAGAAACCCTGAATGAGCTGCTGGAAAAGGAGGCGGAGTCGCTGACACAGGCAGCCCGCTATGAGCGCAGCGAGTCCCGTCAGGGCTACCGCAGCGGTCACTACGACAGGAACCTTACCACAACCTCCGGTGACGTTACGCTCCACGTCCCCCGGCTCAAGGGCGTATCCTTCGAGACGGCCATCATCGAACGGTATCGCCGCCGGGAGAGCAGCGTGGAGGAGGCTCTCATCGAGATGTACCTGGCGGGCGTTTCCGTGCGCCGGGTGGAGGACATCACGGAGGCACTGTGGGGCGCAAGGTCTCTCCTGCCACCATCAGCGAACTGAACAAGAAAGCCTACGTCCACATCGAGGACTGGCGAAATCGGCCCTTGCAAGGCGGGCACTATCCATACGTCTACGTGGACGGCATCTACCTGCGCCGCAACTGGGGCGGAGGTACGAAAAAGTTGCTGTTTGGGTGGCGATCGCCGTGAATGAGGACGGCATTGAGGAAACGCTGACCTACAGCGATTTTCCCAGCGAGCATTGGACACGCATCCGTACCAACAACGTGATCGAGCGGCTGAACCGGGAGATCCGCCGCCGCACCCGCGTGATGGGGACATTCCCTGACGGAAATTCCGCCCTGATACTGGTCTGCGCGAGGCTGCGTCACGTGGCGGGCACCCAGTGGGGCTGCAAGAAATACATGAACATGAAGCATTTGGGGGCAGCTTTGGACGACGCCTCCATTGCCGGCTGACTTCATTCAGCCGGAGCCTGCAAATACATTTGCGCATAAATCTTGACGGGACCGCCTAACCTCACCTATACTCGTCTTCTACAGCAAAAAATCGGTGCAGACCTTGAATTTCTGAACATACAGGTTCAAGTGTCTGCACCTTTTCAAATAATTACTTGTTCAGTGCTGCCATAATCTCTTCTTTATAAGGCATCGCCGGTGCTGTGCCGAGCTTTTCGACCGCCAGTCCGCCGGTTACATTGCCATATATAAGCGCAGCTTCAAAGCTCATTCCCGCCGCAAGCGCCGCAGCAAAGCCGCCGTTAAAGGCATCACCTGCTCCCGTTGTATCAACAACATTTACCTGAATCGGCGCACCGGTAAACTCAGACTGTGCATTTTTGGCATAATAGCCCTTGCTTCCGAGCGTGATGACAACATTCTTAACTCCCTTGCCGAGAAGAACATCTGCCGCCTTTGAGGCGCTCTCATAACCGGTAACTGCAATGCCTGTTATGATTTCTGCTTCTGTTTCGTTGGGGGTGATGTAATCTATGCCGTTCAGCACCTCATCAGACAGCTTTCTTGCCGGTGCAGGATTAAGAACAGTCGTCACACCTGCCTGCTTTGCCATATCAAGCACCTTGTAGGTAGCCTCCGGATTTGTTTCAAGCTGGCAGAGAACCGTTCCCGCTGAGGCGACAGTTTCTTTAAGCGCCTGAACCTCCTCGGGCTTGAACTCTCCGCAGGCACCAATAATTACAACGATTTCGTTCTGTCCAGTAGCTTCGTTTACGATTATCAGTGCAGCACCTGTGTCAGAGTTTTTATCAACAATGATTTTTGAGGAATCGATTCCCTCTTTGTCATAGAAATTAAGTGCCAGCTTTCCGAAGTCGTCCTCACCGAGTCTAGTTACAAGTGTTACATCGCCTCCGGCTCGCTTTGCAGCTACCGCCTGGTTGGAGCCCTTTCCTCCCGGTCCGCTTTTGAAGGACACACCCATTACAGTTTCGCCCTCTGTGGGAAACTTAGGGGTTCTGCCGGTAAGGTCAGTTACATAGCTGCCAAACACTACTATCTTTTTGTTTTCCATTGCTTTTCTCCTTTTGCTGACACGCTGCAGCTATCACAATTATATCTGAATATCGAACATTTCGTAAAGGTCAAGTCTGTCAATGTGCAGAACAAGCTTGCCGTCTGAATACTCAAAGCCCATTTCCCTGCCGTCTGATACGCGGGTTATCTTTGCAGGCTTTTCCGTCCTTATGCAGATATTGAAGTCAAATACCGGAAGAACCTCATCTGCGTACTGCAGGTTGATTGCAGACAGATATTTGCCCTCTTCATCCTCCCACAGCTGATACTCAACCACATATGGCGTATCGTCTGAAGCGAAGCTCATCTCAGGCACATACTTCTTTACAAATGATGTGAATACCTTTCTGGGCTGTGTCAGGCTTGTGTTCTCAAAGGGTGCACATACCCATATTATCTTGCCCTTGCCGACCTCTGCTTCCATCATTGCAGGGTAGTCTGTTGCGATTCCGGGTGGGTCTGAGTGCATGGATGCACTCTCATTGCGCGGGTCATTCGGGTCCGCTTCCACCTGAAGCTCGAGGTCTGCACATACCAGGAATGTGCTTGCCTGCAGTGAATACGGCAGCGTCAGCTTTGCAAGCACCTTGCCGTTCGTTGCTCCTTCAAGAATATACGCGCTGTCGTACACTGTCAAAGGATATTTTCTGCTGTACTCACCAAACAGCGGTGCCACCTCATCCTCGGGGGCAATATAGGTGATTGTTTCGTCGGTACGTCCCGTTATCTTTCCGCCGAAAATCTCCTCAACCAGAGGCTGTGCGCTGTGACCGCTGATATACGCTATGCCGCCGTCTTCGACATAAGCCTTCAGCGCAGACATATTTTCCTTGCTCATATTGGGCGCATCGCTCACTATAAGCATTTTTGCTTTGCCCCACTGCTCAGGGTGGAAGCTGGTATACACGCTGTAGGGTATATGCGCTCTCTGCAGCGTTTCGCTGACATTGATGCTGCTGTCAAGATGCGGTATTGCCCTGCTGATGTTCTTGCTCTCAGAGATGTCCATAGGCGGCATCTCCTCGTCGTACTTGCCGTGCAGATTGAAGTATATGCCTATATCCGTGCAGGGCTTGCCCTTTGAGAAATACTTTTCAAACTTTGCCGCATCATCATATACATTCTTAAGGCGGCTGTACACCAACGGTTCATATGTGCCGGTCATATCCACTGCGTCAACAAATATGTTGCTGCCGTGATTGATAAATGACAGCATTGCATGGAGCTTCATCATTACCTCGGATTTAATAGTGGTATGCTCGTCAAGAGACGGCTCGCACCTTGAGGTAGTATAGTTGAACGGCAGATTGGGCGTCATATTGTAGTACATTTTGCAGGCAAAGGTCTGCTGAGAAAAACCGCCGTACAAATCCCCGGAAACTGCATCGCTTGCAATCGTGGCATTCTCGGTTACTCCCATCATCCAGCTTCCCGGCATGGTGGAGTTCTGCATTTCGACAACTGCGCCGGGATTGACCATCTTGACGGAGTCGTAGATGTACTGCATATAGTCCTGCAGCCACTCCTCGCGCTTGCGCTGGAAAAGCTTCCAACGTTCGTCCTTCCAATTTACAATTCTCGGCATTTCTCCGCCGACTTCCTTTTCCCATCTTGCTCTGCAATTGTCGCAGTAACATACTGTGGGCCAGAAGGTCATATCCGCAAAGAACGCCTCATAGGGACCTACATATTCAGTGAAATCTGCAATCTGGTCTCTGCAGAACTTTTTGTAGCCCTCGCTGTTCGGGCAGCAAAGGCCGAATCTTCTGCCCTTGTCGCGCGAATAGTTGCCGTCTATGTCCTTAATTCTCCACTCGGGATGGTGGTCATATGCCCAGTTGTTATAAATCATGCTGAAGTATACATCAACATCCATTCCGCCCTTGTGCATTTCATCGTACAGCCTTTTGAATGCATCTTCATTTCCGATGAGACCCGGGTGCATTTCGCCAACCTTTGTAGGCCAGTAGGAATAACCGTAATGGGACTGAATGTACATCATTCCCGCCTCAGCACCTGTTGAGATAATGTCCTTAGCAAGAGCCTCCGGGTCAAACTGCTTAAGGAATTCGTCTCTCGTTACATTTACATGCATATCAAGAGAGTATTTCTTATATTTATCAGAATATCTGAATGCCATGATCGCGCTCCTTTATTTTATATCTGAATATCGAACATTTCGTAAGCACATACTTCTTTACAAATGATGGTGTGTCGTGACTTAATTCTACCAAAGCCTGCAAGCTGTGTCTTTTTATGCTCTTTTCAATTTGCGCAAGTTTTTGAAAGAGCCTAATTGAACTCAATTAGGCTCTTTTCATTAATTCTTTTCTTCTTGCTTTTCTTTCAAAGAATCCGCTGATACGCTTGTTGTTCAGCGCAATACCCATTACGATTATGAGCATAACACCCAGCACAACATCCTGCATCTTGCTCGGGACACCCAGAGCAATCAATGCATTGAACATCATGGAAAGGGTGAACTGGCTTATGAATACACCAAGCGTCAGATTGCACCATTCCTGAATTGCAAATGCAATCAGCACGCCCATAAGAGGCTGGAATATCATTGAGATACTCCTCAGGGAAGAAACCGTGGTAATGCTGTTTGCATAAGAAATCTGCAGGATTGCGGTGATGCCGATAAAGATACCGGCAAGCACAAAGGTCATATACTTGGTATTCATTGCATTGACGCCAAGTGCGTTGGCGAGAAGCTCCTCATTACCTACCGCGCGAATGTGGCAGGCAATGCAGGTTTTGTTGTATATGTAATAGAACAAGAGTGCGCTTGCTCCCAATATAATCAAACTATAGGGGAATTTGCCGATAATGCCGACATCAGCGGGGATTGTCTTGCTGACGCCGAGACCGATTTTCTGTGCAAGTATCTCGTAGATGAGCAGCAGGCCCAGAGATACAATGAGACAGGGAATCTTCAGCAGCTTGTACACAGTGCCGTTAATTACACCCAGCACAACGCCAACGGCTATGCAGCCGATGATGAGGCCGGGAATTCCCATTGTGTTTCCGAGAGAACCTCCTATCATTGCGGCAATGATCATAGCAGATGCGCAGCTGAGATCGAACATACCAATTGCGTTGGTAAAGCACATTGCATATCCCAGAGTTGTAGGGATAATAGCTTGAGACAGAACAATCTTCAGAGAATGGAAGCCGTAATTATCTATGCAGGCAGTCAGAATCAAAAAGATGACCACCGGTACGGCAAGTACGATAAATATATTGTTCTTTTTTTCCTTCATAACAGTAAACCTTTAACAACGATTATTGTCAGTAATAATGCAGCTGCTGCATTACTTTTCATAAGGGGAAAACGTGCGTCATTCATAACACATATAAAGCAAAAACGCAGAGATGGGTGACGGTTTTTTCAGTGCCGGGGGGAGAATAAACCTCCCCCCGGAATTTGTGTGGTGTTAAGTTCAGGCTGATTGAGTGCAATTACTTTGCAAAGGGAACATATTCAACGCCGTTGGGTCCCTTTACGGGTGCTGCGAGGTCTGCATGTGCAGCATAAATGTCGGCGAGGTTGAATGCATTACCCCAAGCGATGATGTCTTCACCGGTTACATCGGGATTGTAGGTGATGAACAGGTTCTGCAGCTCTTCAAAGGTGTAAGCAGGAAGTGCTCCTTCGCAGAACTTGCTGTAATCCTTGAACTCGTCAGCGGAGCCGACTGCACCGAAGGAGATGGGAACATCCCATGCCTGTCCACCGAGGCGGCCGCCATTGAGGATTGCGTTCATCTCGAGCATACCGCAGGCAATCTGAACGGGGATGTAAATACCGCCCTGTGCGCAAATGATTCTATCCTTCTCGAAGCAGGTGTCGAGTCCGGTCAGGAAGTCAATAACGCTGATCTTGATGTGGTTGTCGGGGTCGTACTGCTCAAGCGCGGAGAGAGTGCCGTCGAGGATGTTCATGCCCATGGAGCAAGCGATGTAAACACCGTCGAGGTCGGGATTTGCAACGATGAAGCTTTCAACTGCCTGTGCTGCGTCAGCTGCCTGCTGGAGGTCTCTTGCCTCAGCAACAACTTTCATGCCGTACTCGTCAAGCGCCTTCTGCATGCCCTTTTCACGAAGTGCTGCGCAGGAGCTGCTCTTGTCCAAAGAGATGAGGCCGATCTTCTTCATGCCTGCTTCGCCCATTGCCTTAACTGCTGCATAGCCTGCGTTCAGGTCGGACTGAACTGCGGTGCCGCAGAAGTAGGGAGATGCGTATACAACATCACGTACCTCGGGGTCGAGGATGTCGCGCCATGCAACTGCCCAGTAAACCTTGTTCTCTTCACAAAGCTTTGCAACCTTGATGAGCATAGTGTCGTTGCAGGGGCAGATGGTGATCATATTGCAGCCTGCAGAGATAAGTTTCTCAACGCTGGAAATCATATGATCGGGGTCGGTCAGGTCGTCAGCTTCTGCAACTGCGGTACCGCCGTTGGGGAAGTTGCCGCACAGGTAAACCATGTTCTCAAGGTAGGAATACTGTGCAGGGTTTGCGGTATTTTCCATGGGGATGCCGAGCTTGAACTCGGGAAGTTTTGCTGCGGGATCTTTACCCTCAGCGCCTTGCTGGCCGCATGCACAAAGTGCAAACACCATAACTACCGTCAGCAAGAGGGCGATGACTTTCTTCATATTTTTTTCTCCTTTTTCTTTTCATTACTCTGCCGGTAATGAGAATTACAAAATTCACTTGATTACCTCTACGCTCTTTCTTTCAAATGTAAGCGCAATTACAATAAGGAATATAAATCCCTTGATAAGTTGCTGAGTCAGTGTCTCAACGCCCCACAGGGTCATACCATTTGCAAGTGCCGCCATCGTGATGCTGCCGATTACCGCACTTCTGAACTTAACGGACGAGCCGCCTGTGATCAGCACGCCGCCGAGCATCAGCGCCTGCAGCGCATTGAATTCCAAATTGCTTGCCGTGCCGATATTAGCAGCACCGGAGCGGATGAGGAAGAAGAATGCAACAAGACCGGAGGCCAAACCTGTGAACACATAGCTTCCGTACTGAACGAGCTTTACTCTTACGCCGGACTGTCTGCAGACTTCCAGCCTTGAGCCTATTGCGCGGCAATGCTTGCCGAACATGGTGAACTTAAACAGTATGAAGCTAATAATACCGAATACCAGCGCAACTGTGATTTTAAGCTGCTGAGAATCGAGCATCATCATCTTGATGGGTATGGACTGAACACCCGACTGGAGCAGCAATTCAACAAAGCCCTTCAGGATGAAGGACATCGCTATTGTAGCAATAAACGAGTCAATTCTAAGCTCCGTAACAATCAAGCCGTTCAGCAGGCCGCACAGCAGTCCGACCAGCAGCGCAACCGGCAAAACCAAATTGCCGCTTATAGATGATGCGTGTGCCGCAAGTGCCGCCGCAAGTGCCACAACGCCGCCCAGGGACATATCGTTTTTGCCCTGCGCCATAACGAAAATCAATGCGTATGTAACAATCAGAAGGCTGAAAGCCTCGTTGAACAGCGTGTTGAAGTTTGTCTTTGTAAATACTTTTCCGCCGCTGACCGCATTGAAGAATACCAACACTAATATGAGGCCTAATACGGGAATAATGTCAGACAGGTGCGTCTTGATCCAGCTTTTTGCACCGCCGTTTTCATGCTTTTTTATATCCGTTTTCATTAGAAAGCACCTATATCATGTAATTAATAATATCTCTGTCGGACAGCTCTTTGCTTCTCTGAAACTCTTTTGTGATTTTGCCGTCCTTCATGATAAGCAGTCTGTCGCTCATACCTATCAGCTCAGGCAGCTCCTCGGAAATCAGTATTATGGTCCTGCCGTCTGCTTTCATTTTTTCCATGATGTGGTAAATCTCCGCTTTAACGCCGATGTCTATGCCTCTGGTGGGACAGTCCATTATCAGAACGGAGGCATCGAAGCCCACCCATTTCGCAATAACGACCTTCTGCTTATTGCCGCCGGACAGATGCATACAAAGCTGTTCCATTCCGCTGGTTTTGATTTCGAGCGTATTTATGTAGGAATTCGTAAATTCCTTCTCTCTCTTGTCCGTGATGAATATGCCCTTCTGCAGCTTACTCAGGGACGGAAGGCAGATGTTATCACGAATGCTTCCTGCTGTGAGAATTGCTTCTTTGTCGCGGTCCTTGGAAATGTAGCCGATGCCCAGCTTCATTGCATCAGTCGGATTTTTGAACTCAACGCCGCCATGATACCTGGTAACGCCTATCGTACGCGGTTCAAGACCGAATATCAGCTTGCCCAACTCGTGCATACCGCACTCGTTCAGGCCGCCTATGCCGAGTATCTCGCCCTTATACGCATCGAACGAGACATCGGTAACGATTCCCTGCGTAATATGCTCAACCGAGAGGACAACCTCGTCCTCGTGGCTCGGCTTGAAATCCTCGCGATAGTAGGCTCCGACCATTTCTCTGCCAACCATCAGCTGCTTTATCAGATCGGCATTGAATTTCTCCTTCGGCACCTCATCAATGTAAATGCCGTCTCTAAAAACCGTCAGATAGTCGCATTTTTCCATAAGCTCATCTATGTCATGTGAGATGAAGATTACGGACTTGCCTTCTGACTTCATCTTTTCCATCAAGCCGTAGAGAATATCGCGGCCATTCTTGGAAAGTGCGCTGGTCGTCTCATCGATTATCAGAACCTTTGGGTCTGAATACATTGCTCTTGCTATCTCTACAAGCTTTCTGTCCTCAAAGGAAAGTCTGCCGCAGGTCATTCTGGCGTCAATGTGCTGCATCTGAAGCTCATCGAGAATCTTCTGTGCGGCATTCGCCATTTTTTTCGTATCCAGCCTGATGCCGTTATGAAACTGCTTTTCTTTTCCGATGAATATGTTTTCCGCAACGGTTGTGCTCGCAAAGGTCCCCTGCTCCTGAACAATCATGCAAACGCCCTTAGCTGCTGCGTCAATCATATTCTTAGGGCAATACGGCTCACCCTCCAGGAAGAGATCACCTGAATCATAGGGATAAATGCCCGAAACTATTGAACACATCGTGCTCTTGCCTGAGCCGTTCTCGCCCATCAGGCCGTGGATTTCGCCGGGCCTCAGGCAAAAGTGAACATCATTCAATGCCACAGTAGGCGGGAAAGTCTTGATTATGTTTTTAGCTTCAAGAAGAAAACGGTTACTCATCAGTTATCACCATCAACAAATTATTCGTTGAGAAGCTTTATGCCCGAGCTTGTGCCGAGTCTGTCTGCACCGGCCTCAAGGAATGCAAAAAGGTCTGCCTTGGTCTTCATACCGCCTGCCGCCTTTACTTTTACATAAGGTGCAACATTGGCCTTCATAAGCTTTACATCCTCCAGCGTTGCGCCACCGGTGCCAAATCCGGTTGAGGTCTTAATATAGTCGGCCTTTGCATCCGAAACGCACTTGCAAAGTGCGATTTTTTCCTCGTCAGTCAGATAGCAGGTCTCAATTATAACCTTCAGAATCTTGTCCCTGCACGCCGCTTTGACGGCCTTGATCTCTTCGGTAACAGCATCAAACTTATGCTCCTTTGCCCAGCCGATGTTGATTACCATATCGATTTCATTTGCGCCGTCTTCAATTGCCTGCTTTGCCTCTGCAACCTTGATTGAAGTGGTGGAATATCCGAGGGGAAAGCCAATTACGGTGCATATATTGACATCCTTATATTTATTGTGAATGTAATTTACAAAGCTTTCCGGAATGCATATAGATGCAGTGCCGTATTTCAGCGCCTCCTCTGCAATGGCTTCAATCTGCTCTGTTGTACAAAACGCCTTGAGGAGCGTATGGTCAATGTGTCCGTATACTTCTTCTTTCTTCAATGTTATATATCCTTTCAGCTTTTGTGAAAATATTTATTTATCACAAGTTTTGTTCATCCTGTAACATATGCTAACATAAAGAAAAATTTGAGTCAATATTTCAAAACTTTTTTGTGAATAGTTCATAATATCCATCTCTTTGTTTGTATAAAACCAACACTTTTTTAACATTCGCTCTTTTTAGCTGTTAATCGGCAGCGATTGTTAACACGTTTTGTTGGTATGTTAACATTTCGCTTTGGTGTATAACAAAAATCATTTATCTGATTGCCAATACGCACATTTTCTCAGAATAACGCGAAATTCAGCGCATTTCAGATGAAACATCCGGCTTATAATTGTATTACCGCGCCTCTGTATCCAAGCAAATCTGCAAATTTTGTTAAAACCAAGGTGCATTCCCCCTTTATTGCTATTGAATTTTCTCTGTCGCTGTGATAAATTTGTTATAAATTAAAAATATCACGAGCATTTTGTTAAATACCGTTCAGAAAAGGAGAAGGCTTATATATGAAGAACAAGCCCGAGCGTATCAGCTGTATTCTCTCCATCCTGGCAAACAGAGTAGGTGAATCCATAAGCGCACTTGCCTCGGAAATCGGAGTCTCGGATATGACCATACGCCGAGATTTGCACGAGCTGTCCGCGCAGGGATATACCACCGTTATCAATGGCGTTGCAATTCTGAATGATAACCAGGATGGCTCGAAGATAAAGAAGGACTATTTCATTCACGACGAGAGACAGAGCATGTCCGGCAGCAAGGAGGCAATCGGTCTGGAGGCCTGCAAGCTCATTGAGCCGAATGATATCATTCTGATTGATACGGGTTCCACCACAGAGTGTATGCTCAAGCACTTAAATCTGGACTTTCCCATCACGGTAGTGGGCTACACCCTGAACACTATGGTTGCCTGCCAGAACAGAAGCAACATCTCTCTCATTTGCGGCGGCGGATTTTACCACAGGAACACCGAGCTTTTCGATTCTCCCGAAGGAGTAGCGCTTATATCCAGACTGAATATCAACAAGTGCTTTATGGCAGCAGCTGGAGTAACTTCAAAAGGAAACCTTTCATGCATCGAGCCGTATGAATTTATGTACAAGAAAGCGGCTATCAACTCATCATCCACAAGAATTCTACTGGTCGACTCATCGAAGTTCGGCAAAATGCGTCCCTGCATGTTCTCAAATCTTTCAGATTTCGACATGGTAATTACAGACAGCAATATAGGCGGAAACTGGATTAGCCTCTTTGAGCAAAGCAATCTGAAGTACATAATCGTCTGATGCGTGCTATTATCTGTTTTGCGCATCCTTAGCACCGCTTCATCAATTACAACAAGAATTCAACAGGCTCAGAGTCGGAATTTCGACTCTGAGCCTGCTATATCTTTGACCCGCAGGTGTTGGGGGTTCAAATTCTCACGGGGGGCATTTGCGCCTGTGCGGTCTTGCTTTCAGTCTTGGCGGTGTCCGTCCCGGCAAGAAGCTCGTCCAGTAATGTCATAAGCCCCTATCCACTCAAAGCCTTTCTCGTCTCCCAGAGAAAAGGCAAGGGACTGTCCGAGCGGCGCAAGGGAGCTTTTCTCATGGATAAGCACCCTCGTTGTCGGACTGTCTTTCAGCTTGCCAATAAACAGCAGACTGCGGATTACCGCCGCCTGTTCGACAGCAACATCACCGTCAAGGGCATGAACCCCGCCTTCGTCGGACCGTACCTGTTCGAGGCTGTCGAGGAGAACCACATGTACAAGGTGCCGCATATGCACACCCACGAGCAGATCCGCGCACGCCACAGACGCATCGAGTCCGACCTCGAGCGCGAGGAAGCGCTGCACGAGAAATACGCCCCGCTGCAGAAATACTGATCCGATCCCTTTCTTTTCACAGCACCCCAAAAGCCCCGCCGGTTTTCCGGCGGGGCTTTCGCGGTTTCTGTCCGGTTTTCATCCCTGCTCACAGCTCCTGCAGCATGAGGGAAAACGCCTCCCGGAACGTGAGCCGGCTGCGCACGGTGAGCTGCACGTCCGGCGCGCCGTCCACCGTGACGGCGTAGAGGGTCTGCGGCGGCAGATTCGTGAAGATGCACGACCGGTGCTTTGCGTCAAGCGTTGCGACCATGGTATTTTCGCGCGTCTCGCGCACCTGCCAGAGCCGCACCGTCACGGGCGCATCCGGCAGCACGTCCGCTGTGACGACGAGCCGCGCCGTGCCGGTCGCAAAGACATACGCGCCGACCTCCTCTGCCGTCCCGCTGACCTCACGCGCGGCAAGGTCGGTCGCACCGGCCGGGAGCGCGGCAGACGCAGCGCCGCCCGGCTGACCGAGGATCACAAAGGTCTTGCCGAGGAACACGAGAAACACAGCCAGCAGCACGCCCAACACCGCGCCGAGCGCGCGCAGGCAGCGCTTGCGGCGGCGCATTTTCCGCGCCAGAGCGCGTGCGATCGCGTCCGTGCCGCGATCCTGCTCCGTGTCCGCAGCAGGCGTCAGGTCGCGCCGCAGCTGCGCGTATTGCGCCCGGCAGGCAGGGCAGGCATCCATGTGCGCCTCGAGCGCCGCGCTGCTATCGGCGCTGCAGCAGCCGTCCAGATACAGCGGCAGCAGATCCGCCGCCATGCCGCAGGTAATCGGGTTCATGTCGATCCCTCCATTCGTTCGATGATTTTGTTTTTGGCGCGAAAGTATGTGACCTTCGCCCATGACTCGGATTTGCCGAAGATGTCCGCAATGTCGCGGAAGCTCAGCTCACCGAGCGTGCGCAGCAAAAATACTTCCTTATACTGCGCGCCCAGCTCGTGCACGTGGCGGTAGATCTGCTGCGCCTGCTCGCGGTCAAGAAAGCGCTCGACGAAGTCCGTCTCCGCCGGCAGGGCCGCAAGCGCATCCGCGCCGACCGTGCGCGCGCTGTGCCGGCGGTGCTTGTGGTACGCGTTTTTCGCAATGGCGCACAACCATGTCTCGATCTTACAGTCGCCGCGAAACGAATCAAAATGGGTGTAGGCGCGGTAGAAGGTCTCCGCCGTGAGCTCTTCGGCGACGGCCGCATCTCCGCTCAGGGAGCGCAGGTAGCGGAACACGAGCGGACTGTAGGTTGTAAATATGACGTCGAACGTGTCCATCCTTTTCCCTCTCATCCTGATGTTCTGTCTATAAGAGTCCGCTGCGCGCAAAAGGTTACAGCGGATCTGCATTTTTCTTCTGCCGTGTCTGAAATCCCACGGCAGGGCCATTGTATCACAGCGGCGCTGAAAACGGTGCAGATATAGCAAAAGACCGCAGCCTTACGACTGCGGTCTTTTGTGTTGGCATTGACCTATCTTCCCGGTCCGTCTCCAGACAAGTATTGTCGGCACTGGTGAGCTTAACTTCCGTGTTCGGAATGGGAACGGGTGGACCCTCACCGTTAAAAACACCAACTATTTACCCTCGTGGCACACCACAAGGGTGGTACACCATCAGGGACTCGAACCCTGGACACCCTGATTAAGAGTCAGGTGCTCTACCAGCTGAGCTAATGGTGCTCAAGGTTTTGTACCTGCACCTTCAAAACCGAACAGAGGATGAAAGATTCACAAGGCGGTTTGCCTGCA
>ERZ834382.814-NODE-814-length-32595-cov-7.396343_pt1 | contig 32595 bp, 28 predicted proteins | sample MGYA00519692_ERZ834382 | MGnify/ENA primary metagenome ERZ834382 (study PRJEB31850, sample SAMEA3708751) | human gut metagenome | biome: human gut; feature: human-associated habitat; material: faeces | place: China | collected 2014 ...
ATGGCCGCGCCCCGCTGAAAGGCTGCTACTCCGAAAAGACCGGGAAAACCTATGATGCCAGCGTTCTTTTGGAGGACGATGGGCAGCGCACGGGCTATAAGCTGGTGTTCGACAATGACTGATACGCCGCGTATGGATCACAAGCAGCTCCGCCGCTCCAAAAAGCTCATTCGGAAGCTCTGCTGTAATTACGATCACGGCAACTGCCTCGCGCTGGATGATGGAGAGCCTTGCGTCTGCGTACAGGGTATTTCCTACTCGCTGCTGTGCAACTGGTTCCGAAACGCGGTACTTCCCGCCGACCATGAGCTGCTGGCCGACGTGATGCGGGAAAGGCCGGGAAAGCGCTGCGCCGTCTGCGGTAAGCCGGTCTATTCTTCCTCTAACCGCACCAAATATTGCCCCGCCTGCGCCAAGCAGGAGCGTCGAAAGCAGGACGCCAAACGAAAGCGTGAACAATACTGGAACCTCCGCAAATAGAGGGCGTAAAAGCCCCGTGCCGCAAGGCTTTTTCCATGCGGAATCACAAGGGGCTGCGTCATTCTATCCGCAAGCTCAAAAACAACGTCTATCTGCGGAGAATCGCCCCTGTGCAGGATGTGTTTTCTTCTGCGCAGGGGCGCTATTTTTTCTGAAAGGAGATCATCATGGCTGAAAAACAAACCAGCAAAGACCGGATGCGGGAGATCGTTGACAGCATCGAAAATGGCATCAAGGAGCTGTTCGAGAGCGATAAGTACCGGCAGTATCTCTCCACCATGAGCCGCTTTCACCGCTACTCGGTCAATAATACCATGCTCATCTATATGCAGCGCCCCGACGCCACCCATGTGGCGGGCTTCAACAAGTGGCGCGATCAGTTCGGCAGGAACGTCCTGAAAGGCGAAAAAGGTATCCGCATCATCGCTCCTACTCCCTATAAGAAAAAGGTCGAGGAAATCAAGACCGACCCCGAAACCAACGCGCCGATACTGGATGCAGACGGCAAGGCCATCATTGAGGAAAAGGAAATCCGTATTCCTATGTTCAAGGTGGTGTCCGTCTTTGATGTGTCACAGACTGCGGGAAAGCCCTTGCCCCAGCTTGCCGCCGATCTGAGCGGCAATGTGCAGCAGTATGAGGTTTTCATGGAGGCGCTGCGCCGCGCTTCTCCCGTTCCGATGGAGATAAAGCCCGTTGCGCGGGATACGGACGGCTTTTTCAGCATTAAGGCGCAGAGCATCACCATCCGCGCCGGTATGAGTGAGGTGCAGACGGTATGCGCCGCCGTCCATGAGATTGCCCACGCCAAGCTCCACGACTACGAACACATGACGGAGCTTGCGGACGATGGTGAGACGATCCTTGTCCCCGGTGAAAAGAGCCGCAACACCGAGGAGGTCGAGGCCGAAAGCATCTCCTATGCGGTCTGCCAGTATTACGGCATTGAAACGGGCGAAAACAGCTTCGGCTATATCGCCACATGGTCAAAGGGCAAGGAGTTGAAAGAACTTCGCACCAGTCTGGAAACCATCAACAAGACTGCCTCCGAGCTGATTACGGACATTGACCGGCACTTTGCGGAGATTTGCAAGGAACGCGGCATCAATCGTGAAGAAGTGAGCGCCACACAAACAGACGAAGCGCTTTATCTTGTGGATGGCTCGGTATATCTCCATGTGCAGCATACAGACGGCGGTTGGGACTATTCGCTCTACGACAAGGAAAGCAAAAAGCTGCTGGATGGCGGTGTTATTGACAGCAGCGCCATTGAAGATTCGCCGATTGCATCTGTTGCCGGGGCTGTCCGAACGGAGGTATTTGCCATTCAGGGCATGACACCAACCAAGGTGACCTTTGCAGATATGAAAATTCTGGAGGACTTGCAGGAGGCGCAGATTACGCCGCCCTTGGACAGCGAACAGATCACCGGCGCAGTCGCTGTTCCCACCGATGCGGCAGATAATATGCTCCCGGAGCTGGAACAGGCCGTCCCGATGCCTGACCCCACGCTGACGGTGGACGATATGCGCAGCTATGGGTATCTGGATAGCGATATGCTCCCACTTTCCAAGGATCGGGCGGTGGAGCTGCTGGAGCATGACATCACGGTTTATATGCTCTATCCCGACAACGCCGAGGAAATGGTCTTTGAAGCCGAGGACATCATCAAGCACGACGGAATGTTCGGCGTCACAAGACCGGATTGGGATGCGGTCAAAGGCCATATTCCTCCCCGCGATGTGGAGCAGCGTTTTTTGAACAGTCCCACCGATGCTATGGCGATCTACCAACTGCGCCGGGATGCGCCGGTGGAGCTTCGTTTTGCCAATCTCGGCAGTCTGGCCGCGCCGCCTGACCCTGCCAACTATGAAGCTGTCTATACCCGTGAGGTGTACCCGGACGATGATACCGGCAGAATCCTTGAAAACTTCTACTACATTTTCAACGACGAGCGCCCCGGCGATTTTGTGGGACACAGCCTCTCCGTCAGTGACATCGTTGCGCTGAAACAGGACGGCAAGGTATCCTATCACTACTGTGACAGCATGGGATTTCAGGAGCTGCCCGCCTTTCAGAAACCGGAGAATTACCTGAAAGCCGCCGAAATGTCGATGGAGGATGATTACGGCATGATCGACGGCATTATCAACAACGGCTCCAAACAGCCCACCGTTGCCGACCTTGAAGCACAGGTCAAGGCCGGTATGTCCATCTCCTTGATGGATTTGGCAGAGGCGGCACACCGGGAAAAGAAAAAGTCTGTGCTGGAGCAGCTCAAAAGCCAACCGGCCCAAGAACGTCCACACAAAACAGCGCCCAAAAAGAGCGCGGAAAAGGAGCTTTGATATGAACATCACCTTTGAAGAACGCCAGCTTATGAGCCTCTACAACACCGGCACCCGCACGGGCTTGATCGCCGCGCTGGTGGAAATGCGCGGCTACCTCGCCGCCGATGAAACGGAGCTGCGGGCGCTGACGGACAGCACCATCGCAAAGCTGCGCAGGATGAGCGACACGGAATATGACGCGCTTGACCTGTTCCCCGATTTTGAAAAGGAGGATATGGATGCCGAGTAAAGTACAGCTCTATGCGCAGATGGCAGACCGCACGGCGGAGCAGATCACAGGCAGCTACCAGAAGTGGACGGCATTTCTGACCACCGCCGCAAGGCTGTATAAGTACCCCTACAACGAACAGCTCATGATCTTCGCCCAGCGCCCGGAAGCCACGGCCTGCGCGGAATACGACCTCTGGAATAAGCAGATGCGCCGCTATGTGCGACGAGGCAGCAAGGGCATCGCCCTTGTGGATACCAGCAGCGACCAACCCAAACTCCGATATGTATTTGATGTTTCCGACACCAGCGGCGGCGAGAACTCTCGCCGCCCTTATCTTTGGGAATACCGGCAGGAGCATCGTGAGGTGGTATCTGCGGCGCTGGAGCAGCGCTTCGACGTTTCCGGTGAAAGCGGGCTTGCCGATCAGTTGGAGCGTGTGGCGGCGCAGCTTGTAGATGAATACTGGCACGACAATCGGCGCGATATTGTCGGCATCGTTGACGGTTCCTTTTTGGAGGACTATGATGAGTTCAACATCGGAGCCGCTTTTCGGAACGCCGCCGTTGTCAGCACCACCTATGCGCTACTGTCCCGCTGTGGGATGCAGCCGGGAGAATACTTCGAGCATGAGGATTTTCTGAACGTCTTTGATTTCAACACCCCGCAGACCGTCGCCGCTCTTGGAACGGCCATCAGCCAGTCCAGCGAGCTGGTGTTGCGGCAGATCGAAGTCACCATCAAGAATTACGAGCGCGAGAAAATCGCGGAAAGGAGCGAAAGCCATGAGCGAACTGACCTACACCCGCAGCGGGGATTATCTGATTCCCGATCTGAGCCTGACCGAGCAGCCGCAAGCCCCGCTGGGCAAGTATGGCAGGATGCGGAAGGATTACCTGAAGGAGCATCGTCCGGTGCTGTGGAACAGCCTGCTGCTGTCCGAGAAGCTGTACCCCCATCTGCGGGAGATCGACGAGGCAGCGAACAACCGGCTGGAACAGATGATGCCGGAGCTGATGAAGTCGGCAGGCGTGACGGAAGCGCTGAAAGCCAGCGACCCGATGAAGTGGGTAGGGCTGATGAACACGCTGAAAGCGCAGGCCGAGGAAACGATCCTCACGGAGTTGGTGTTCAGCTAACCATGTTCGATGCCCCTGCTGGGGCGCAGATGTCCTTCTTCCCCTCAGAGGCAGAACAAATTCAATCCATCGCAGAAGCGGAGAGTGTAACACCCTCCGCTTTTTCTATGTTCATTTCTCAGAATGATATTGACCACATCCTGCGCGCGGGCGGTAATGCGGATGCAGCGCGGATGAAAATTGCTGCGGAATTCTCCAAGCAAAAACCTTTAGAGGATCGCGCGGCATTTCTGAAAGCTCTTTACCACGGCGGCAACGGCCTGATTACGGATAACGGCAGGTTTTCCGCATGGTACGGGGACGATGGTATCCATATTGCAACCGGAGATACCTCTCGCTATCTTCGCTCTGCACAAGTGATAGGCTGGGCAGATGCGGCGGAGCGTATTGAGGAACTTCTGGACGGCGGCACATTTGCCACCAATCTTGAAGTCACAGAAGCCCCGCGCTATGAGCGGCTGGGTATTGCTGTGGATGTCTGGAATCTTTATCACGATTTCTCGGATGAAGCAAAATCGCTGGGGTATCTGTCCTGCTTGGGCAATATCCATAGCACCAGCTTTCCAGAGGAAACGGAGCGTCTGACGGACGATCTGCTGAATCCGGCGTTCCGGGATAGGCTCCTGTCGGAATACAAGGTATTCATGGACGCCTACCACGAAAACCGTGCGCTGCTGCGCTTCCATTACCACCGGCCGCAGGCACTTCTCACACGTTTGGAAGATCTGTCCCTTCCGCGAAAGGAATTCCGCTCCGATATGACGGCTGTTCCAGCAACCGGCAGGTTTATCACCGAAGATGAAATTGCGGCTTCTCTTGCAAACGGAAGCAGCTTTGAGGGTGGAAAGACCCGCATCTATGCGTTTTTCCAGACACAGCATCCTCCCAAGGAAAGCGCCGATTTTCTGAAAAAGGAGTACGGCATCGGCGGGCATACCCATGCCGTATCCAGAGAGAGCGGCAGCTATGAAGATCACGGCAGCAAGGGCATCACGCTGAAAAAAGCGGGCTGTGCAGATGTTCGGATGAATTGGAACAAGGTCGCTTCGCGTATCTCTGAGCTGATTCGGATGAACCGCTATTTTACACCAGACGAACAGGCGCTTTATGATAAGGCGCAGGCACAGGATGTAGTGCGAAACACCGCCTACGACAGCTATAACGCCATCAAGGAATCCCACCCGGACAACATCGTGCTGTTTCAGGTGGGGGATTTCTTTGAAATGTACGGTGAGGACGCAAAACAGGCGGCGGAGCTGCTTGACCTCAACCTTACCACAAGAGAGATACCCGGCGCTGGCCGTGTGGAGATGTGCGGCGTACCGTCGCACAATTTAGAGATGTATGTAGAGAAATTGCGCGATAAGTATGATGTGACGATTGCCGAAGCGCCAGACTTTAGAGGTGAGCGCCACATTTACACGCTGCGCTCTATCGACCATGAAGCAGAAGCCGCCATCAATGCTTATGAAGCAGAGTTCGGCGCGGACGGCACGAGGGTGTTCCGCGACCCCGCCGCAGAGCAAGTTCAGCCCACGGTGCAGGAACGTTTGGAGCATTACAGGCCGGTGGTGATGGCAGCGGTTTCGGAGGATACGGCCTATCGCAACGCCTGCGGTCACTCTGACCGGGAAAATGCGGAAATCGAGTGTAATGCCGCTGTGCGCCGTGCCGTTCTCAATTCAAAAGATATGGAGCTTATCCGGCTATTTTCGGATGTTCCAGAATTCCGCAGCCGCTTACATCAGGAGGTTTTTGAGGGAACCTATGAGCGGCTTCACGATCTGCTGCGCCCGCTCTCGCAGGACGATATAGACGATGCACTCCGTGCATGGAACGGAAATATCGAGAGCAAACACGCCGTAGTGCGGTATATGCAGCAGCACGGACGTGAAAAAGAAACTGCTGCATGGCTTGCTCACGAGTACGGCGGCAAGGAGGGCAACAATCTCTTTATCGTCCGCGCTGGAAGCCCGGAAACCGCCGAACTGACATGGCCGAAGGTGCAGCGGCGACTGGCGCAGCTCATCCGCGAGGATAAATTCTACACCGAGGCGGAACGCGACAATTTCGATGATATTGACCCTGTTGCCATTCGGGAAACCCTCGCCGAGCGCGGCATCGTGGGCGGCAAAGTAGTTGACCCCGAAAAGCTGAACAGCGATCCATTTATCCAGCGTGTGATGCAGGATGCGGAGCGTGTTGCGGAGCAGGCGCTCATGGAACGTGCAAAGGGACTGATCTCCGACTTCTGCCGGAGTGAATACGACTCAGAGGCGGATTTCAGCGACCCCACCAAGATTGGCGTCGCTTACACCACCGTCACCGACGATGAGATTCCCATTCAGGTGAACATTGACCTTGTGAATTACCGGCTGGAGCGCTATCTGGATGACGAGCATCTGGAAACCCGGCAGTACGGCTCTTTGCAAGAGATTATTACCAACGAGCTGGAAAACCTCGATTTCAGCGACCTCATTCATGTTTCGGATGAGGATGTGGAGCAATACCGCTGGCATGAGCCAGGGGAAGCAGTTACAGACGTTCCCGAAACAGCTCCTGTCCCGCAGAGAGAACCGTTCCAGTATTCCGTAGGCGATACGGTATATTTGGAGGACGGCAAGCCGTTTATTATTGAGAGCATCGGTCTTTTTGATATTTCTCTCCGCGATCCGTCGCTTCGCTATCCCGTTTCCCGTGCGGAGAGCAGGGAGAGCTTCGCACGGCTCATGGAGCGGTATCCGCAGCCGGAACAGGCACCCGCCTACACCGAGCAGACCGTGGCGGTGTATCCCGCTGACAAAAACAACCTCCCCTATGATGTGGAGATTCGCACCCTGCGCTTTGACGAGCCGGAGCATGACCCGCTCTCTGCGGAACCCGCCAAGCCTGAACCTCCTGCTATGAACGAGGAAGAAAGGCTGATTCTGGAGCATGAAGGTCGAGCGGCACTCTCGGAAATGGGAGAGTTTGTGCCGGATTTTGATGATGCCATCTCTCAGGCCGAGATCGACGAGCCTCCCGCACACCGTCCTGCGGTATCTATCCCCGTTGACGGCGAGTGGCAGGGCTTTCCCAGCGTTGCCGCTGCGGAGCAGGCCGCTTACGCTGACTTCAAGGCGGCAAGCCACCGCGACGCGCAGAATTTCCACATCACCGATGATGCCCTCGGCGTCGGCGGCGCAAAAGCAAAGTTTCGGGCAAATATGGCGGCTATCCAACTCCTGCAAGAGCTGGAGTTTGAGGGCTTACAGGCCAGCCCGGAGCAGCAGGAAATCCTCTCCCGCTATGTGGGCTGGGGCGGTCTTGCGGATGCCTTCGACGAGAATAAGCCAAACTGGTCGGACGAGTTTGCAGAGCTGTACGCCACACTTTCCCCGGAGGAATACGCTGCCGCCCGTGCGTCCACGCTGAATGCCCATTACACCAGCCCCACCGTTATCAAGGCGATCTATGAAGCGGTCGGCAATATGGGCTTCCAGAGCGGTAACATTCTGGAGCCGTCTATGGGCGTCGGCAACTTCTTTGGCCTGCTGCCGGAGCAAATGCAGGGCAGCAAGCTCTACGGCGTGGAGCTGGACAGCATCACCGGACGTATTGCCAAGCAGCTTTATCCCAAGGCGGACATTACCATCGCGGGCTTTGAGACAACGGACAGAAAAGACTTCTATGACCTCGCCGTGGGCAACGTCCCGTTCGGACAATATCAGGTAGATGACCGGGCTTATAACAAGCTCGGTTTTTCCATTCACGACTACTTTTTTGCAAAAACGCTGGATCAGGTGCGACCGGGCGGCGTGATTGCGTTCGTGACCTCCCGTTACACGATGGACAAGCAATCGCCCGAAGTCCGCAGGTACATCGCGCAGCGGGCGGAGCTGCTGGGTGCCATTCGTCTGCCCAACAATGCGTTCCGCGCCAACGCCGGTACGGATGTGGTTTCGGACATTCTCTTTCTCCAAAAGCGTGACCGTCCCATTGAGATCGAACCGGATTGGGTACACCTCGGCCAGAACGAGGATGGCTTTGCCATCAACCGCTATTTTGTTGACCACCCGGAGATGATTTTAGGCAGGCAGACCTCCGAAAGCACCCAATACGGCAAGCAGGATTTCACCGTTGTCCCCATTGAGGGGCTGGCGCTTGCAGATCAGCTCCATGATGCCGTGAAAAACATTCGCGGCGCCTATCAGGAGGCGGAACTGCCAGAGCTGGGCGAGGGCGAACAGATCGACACGTCTATCCCCGCAGACCCCAATGTGAAAAACTACTCCTACACCGTGGTGGGCGGCGAGGTGTACTACCGGGAAAATAGCCGCATGGTCAAACCGGAGCTGAACACCACCGCCGCCGAGCGTGTCAAGGGCATGGTCGAGCTGCGGGATTGCGTGAATGAGCTGATTGCCCTGCAAATGGACGAGTACAGCGCAGAAAGCCGGATTCAGGAAGCGCAGACCGAGCTAAACCGCCTCTATGATGCGTTCTCCGCAAAACACGGCCTGATCAATGACCGTGCGAACCGTCTTGCGTTCTCTGACGATTCCTCATACTATCTCCTGTGTTCGCTGGAAGTGCTGGATGACGACGGAAAGCTGGAGCGCAAGGCGGATATGTTCCACAAGCGCACCATCAAGCAGCAGCGCAGCGTAGATTCTGTGGATACCGCCAGCGAAGCCCTTGCTGTCTGCATCGGAGAAAAAGCCTGCGTCGATCTCGACTTTATGGCCTCCCTCATGGGCGGCAGCGAGAAAATCCCGCAGATCGTTGAGGATTTGAAGGGCGTCATTTACAAGGAACCCAACAGTGGCCCGTTTGACTTGGAGGACGGCGGCGAGCATTGGGCGAAGGGCTGGCAGACGGCGGACGAATATCTCTCCGGCAACGTCCGGCAGAAGCTCCGTACCGCGCAGCGCGTGGCAGCGCGCGACCCATTCTTCGCCGGGAATGTGGACGCCCTGATTGCTGCCCAGCCGAAAGACCTTGAGGCCAGTGAAATCGAAGTGCGGCTGGGTGCGACATGGCTTGACAAGAAGTACATCGAGCAATTCATGTACGAAACCTTTGAAACGCCCCGCTATCTGCGCGGACAGATCGAGATCAGCTATGTCCCGTACACCGCAGAATGGCAGGTTTCCCGCAAGAGCATGGTGCGCTACAACGATGTGGCGGCGTTCACCACCTACGGCACAGACCGCGCCAGCGCCTACCGGCTGCTGGAGGATGCGCTGAACCTCCGCGATATTCGCATCTACGATACCATTGAGGACGCAGACGGACGGGAGCGCCGTGTCCTCAACGCCAAGGAAACCACCCTTGCCGCGCAGAAGCAGCAGCTTATCCGGGATGCGTTCAAGGACTGGATTTGGAAAGACCCGGAGCGGCGCGAAACGCTGGTACGGCAATACAACGAGGAAATGAACAGCACTCGTCCCCGCGAGTATGACGGCAGCCACATCGTTTTCTCCGGTATGAACCCGGAAATCACCCTCCGGGAGCATCAGAAAAACGCCATCGCCCATGTGCTGTACGGCGGGAATACGCTGCTGGCACACGAAGTTGGCGCGGGAAAAACCTTTGAAATGGTAGCCTCTGCGATGGAATCCAAGAGGTTGGGACTGTGCCAGAAATCCATTTTTGTCGTGCCAAACCATCTGACGGAACAGTGGGCATCCGAATTTCTGCGGCTCTACCCTTCGGCCAATATCCTTGTCACTACCAAGAAGGACTTTGAAACCCACAACCGCAAGAAATTCTGCGCCCGTATCGCCACCGGCGACTATGACGCCGTTATCATCGGCCACAGCCAGTTTGAGCGTATCCCCATCAGTCCGGAGCGGCAGGAACAGCTCCTTCACCAGCAGATTGAGGAAATCACCGATGGTATTCAGGATACCAAGCTCGCAGGCGGCAACAGCTTCACCATCAAGAGCTTGGAGCGCACGAAAAAGGGGCTGGAGGCGCGGCTGAAAAAGCTGCAAGCCAGCGACCGCAAGGATGATGTGATTTACTTTGAACAACTTGGCGTAGACAGGATGTTTGTGGACGAGTCGGACAATTATAAAAATCTTTTCCTCTATACGAAGATGCGCAATGTGGCAGGGCTTTCCACCACCGATGCGCAGAAATCCTCGGATATGTTCTCCAAGTGCCGCTACATGGATGAGCTGACCGGCGGGCGCGGCGTGGTGTTTGCCACCGGCACCCCGGTTTCCAACTCCATGACAGAGCTTTACACCATCCAGCGCTATTTGCAGCATGACCGGCTGCAAGAGATGGGTATGGGACACTTCGATTGCTGGGCAAGCCGCTTTGGAGAAACCACCACCGCGCTGGAGCTTGCCCCGGAGGGGACAGGCTACCGGGCAAGGACGCGCTTTGCAAAGTTTTTCAACTTGCCCGAATTGATGAATCTGTTCAAAGAGGTCGCCGACATCAAAACGGCGGATCAGCTCCACTTGCCCACGCCGGAGGTTGCGTATCACACCATCGCCACCAAACCCACGCAGATCCAGCAGGACATGGTAAAAGCCCTCTCGGAACGAGCGTCCAAGGTACACAGTGGTGCGGTCAGCCCGGATGTGGACAATATGCTCAAAATCACCTCGGACGGACGCAAGCTGGGGCTTGACCAGCGCATCATCAATCCCATGCTCCCCGACGAGGAAACCACCAAGGTCAATCAGTGTGTGGCGAATATTCTCCAATACTGGCGCAACGGCGAGGCAGATAAGCTGACGCAGCTTGTGTTCTGCGACATTTCCACGCCAAAGACCGCTCCCTCGCAGCGGGCGGCAAAGGCTTCCCCCGGTACGCTGGACAGCCCGGAAATCCGTGCGCTGGAGAGTGCAATTCCGTTGGAAGAAAGCTCTGACACGCCGTTTACGGTCTATGAGGATGTGCGTCAAAAGCTCATAGCCGCCGGGATGCCCCCGGAGCAAATCGCGTTCATCCACGATGCCAACACGGAGGTCAAAAAGCGGGAACTGTTCGCAAAGGTACGCAGCGGTCAAGTGCGCGTCCTGATGGGCAGCACGGCCAAGATGGGCGCGGGAACCAACGTGCAGGATCGTTTGGTCGCACTTCACGATCTGGATTGCCCGTGGCGTCCCCGTGATCTCACACAGCGAAAAGGCCGCATTGAGCGTCAGGGCAATCAGAACAAGCTCGTTCATGTATGCCGCTATGTAACCGAAGGGACGTTTGACGCCTACCTCTGGCAAACGGTGGAAAATAAGCAGAAATTCATCTCACAAATCATGACCTCAAAATCCCCGGTTCGCTCCTGTGAGGATGTGGACGCCACGGCGCTGTCCTTTGCGGAGATCAAAGCGCTATGCGCCGGTGATCCCCGCATCAAGGAGCGTATGGATTTGGACATTGAGGTGTCTAAGCTCAAAATTATGAAGGCAGACCACAACAGCAAGCAATTCCGATTGGAGGACAGTCTGCTGAAATACTTCCCGGAGAAAATCGAAGAACACAAGGGCTTTGTTCGTGGGCTGGAGGCGGATATGCAGACCCTCGCGGCGCATCCGCTCCCGGCAGAGAGCTTTGTCGGCATGGAGATTCGCGGCGACCGGCTCACCGATAAGGAAAACGCCGGTGCCGCGTTGCTGGACACCTGCAAGGAGGTCAAGGGCAAAGACCCGGTACAGATCGGCAGCTATCGCGGCTTTACCATGTCCGTTGCTTTTGATTCCATGTGGAAAACGTACACGCTGACGCTGAAAGGCCAGATGACCCATCGCGTTGAACTCGGTTCGGATGCCAGAGGCAACCTTGTCCGCATTGAGAACGCGCTGGATAAAATGCAGGAGCGTTTGCGCAGCGTTCAGGAGCAGCTTGAAAACCTCTATAACCAGCAGGCAGCGGCAAAGACCGAGGTTGGTAAGCTGTTCCCGCAGGAGCAGGAGCTGGCCGTGAAAACGGCGCGGCTCATTGAGTTGGATATGGAGCTGAATCTGGACGGCAAGGGACAGCCACAGCCTGAGCAAGCGATTGCAAAATCGGCGCGGCCTTCCGTTCTGGACAGGTTGAAAGCGCCGCCTGTTCATGGCGCACCGGAAAAGCCCCACAAGAAAGAAATGGAGGCACGATGATGAAAAATATTCCTGTTTACAAGCACACGGCGGCCTACGCCAGAGAGCATGACGAGCTTGCGGCCTACCGTGCATCCAATCAGGTGAACGTAGCCTGCAAGGAAGCTATCGAAGCCACCATCCGCGACCACTACCGGGATAACCGGCTGGATACAGCGGCAGTCGATCAGGTGGTGCAGCAGTTTGGCTATGACCGCGCATTTCATATCCTTGCCATCACCGTCTGTCAAGCGGAATGGGACAGACGCTATTCTCCCGACAACAGGGCTTGGGCAAACGCCATGTCCATCCCCGCCAATCCCGACGCATGGGGTACTGACCGCAACTGCTATCTGGCCGTCAGCAGCCATCCCGGTTTGGTCGATCTGTTTCTCAGCCAGACCCGCAAAGCCTACGCGCAGGAGCAGCAGAAAACCTCTGTCCGGGATATGCTGAAAAAGCTGCCTGAAACAACTTCGCCGAAAATTTCGGCGAAGTCCAAATCCCCGGAGCGTTGAGCGATGGCAAAGCGCAAACGGGACATTCAGCTTAAATTCCGCGTTACACCGCAGGAGCGGGAAATGATTGAAACGAAGATGGCGCAGTTCGGCACCACCAACATGGCGGCATATCTCCGCAAGATGGCGATTGACGGATATGTGGTAAAGCTCGATCTTCCGGAGCTGCGGGAGCTGGTGTCGCTGCTTCGGTATTCCAGCAACAACCTCAACCAACTCACCCGCCGCGCCCACGAAACAGGCCGCATCTACGAAACCGATCTGGAGGACATTCAGCAAAGTCAGGAACGGATATGGACGGCGGCAGAGAAAATCGTTTCCTCGCTGGCGGCACTGAAATAAGTCGCAGGGGCGGCGGAATGACCGCTGCCCCTGCCCGTACAAAAGCAAAAGCCCCGACGCAAAACAGCATCGGAGCTTCTACGGTTCCAGATTATTTTCATCGAATAACGGCGAGGCAAAAAAGCTGCTCAGATCGATCTCCAATCCCTGACAAAGCTCGTGTATGATCCGTAGCTTCATGGATGGGTATGCGCAGTTCACAAGATTGCCGATGGTGGACTTCGGTACGCCGCTTTTCATATAAAGCTGATACTGCGTCATGCCGCGCTCCTGCATCAGCTCGACCAAACGCCTGCTGACGGCTTCATTCAACTGCAAGTACCACACCTCCCGTCCCTGTAACTGTACCAACATTATATTTCCCATCTGGAGCAAATTAGTTCAGGTAGCTGTACTAAAGAAGGATTATGTGATATGGTTAGATGTCGGGCAAAAGGCGAAAACTATTCGTATGACTTTGCCGCATCCTTGCAAAACACCGATGAGCAAAGTAATCTAATATCAGAAAGAGATTTGACCGCTTGGAAAGGAGCTGCGGAACGTATGCTGACAAACGAAATTGTGCTGAAGGTATTTTCTGACTACCTCAACCGCGATACGGATTTTGAAGTTGTCCTGACCAGCAGAGGCTACACGGTCATGGGTTTTGACAACCACCGTCAGGACTGGAACACCGTGGACTATTGCCCTACGCCCGAAGCGCTGCGGGATTCTTTGTTAAACGCCTATGAGAGCTTCCGCGAGCTGGAGATCACGGGCGGTGATCGTGATTTGACCGAAAAGGAAGAAGCAAAGCTTGCCAAAGAGCGTGATGCGCTGACCGCACTTTGTGAAAAGGAGGCCGCAAAATGTTCATCCTGAAAATTCTCTTTGCGCCGCTGTCGCTTATCCTGTCCCTGTTCGTTTGGCTGTGCGCGGGGCTGCTGTCCTGTTCCGGCTTCGTGTTCAAGCTGGCAAGCGGACTGCTCTCCCTGCTGGCTTTCGCCGTGCTGATTACCTACTCCGTAAAGAACGGCATCATCCTCCTTGTGCTGGCGTTTCTGATCAGCCCGATGGGACTTCCGATGCTGGCTGTGCAGGGACTTGGCAAGCTGCAAGACGTGAACTCTGCCATGAAAAACTTCATTCATAGTTAAAGTGCAAGCCGGGGCGAACGCCTCGGCTTGCTTTTCTAAAATCCCTGTTTACTTTCTTGCTAATCTCGGATATAATATTAGCAAGAAGGAAGTGATAACATGACCGCCTACGACCGGCTTGATCTGCTTTTTCAGCAAAACAATGGGATCGTCAAAACCGCGCAGGTTTTGGAAATCGGTATTGCCAAGTCCACGTTTTACGCCTACGCTAAGCAGCGCGGCGTGGAGCAGGCAGCGCACGGCGTTTATGTTTCGCCCGACGCATGGACGGACGCCATGTACCTGCTGCACCTTCGCTGTGCGCAGGCCGTATTCTCCCATGAAAGCGCATTGTTTTTCCATGACCTGACCGACCGGGAGCCGAGTCCGTATTCCATCACGGTCAAGACTGGCTACAATCCCGCCAGTCTGCAAGCGGATGGCATCAAGGTCTACACCATCAAGAAAGAATTGCATGACGTGGGGATCGTCACGATGAACACGCCGTTCGGGAATCCCGTTCCTGTCTATGATATGGAGCGTACCATCTGCGATCTGATCCGCAGCCGCAGCGGGATCGAGACGCAGACCTTTCAGGATGCACTCAAGCAATACGCAAAACGAAAAGACAAGAACTTACGGAAACTGATGCGCTATGCGCAGATGTTCCGTGTTGAAAAACTGCTTCGGCAGTATTTGGAGGTACTCTTATGATTAAGACTGCACGGCAGCTCAAAGACCTGATCCGCAATCTCTCCAAGGACAAAGCCGCAGATGCACAGATTCTGATGCGCAATTACATGATGGAGCGCTTTCTGGAGCGCATTTCTCTTTCGGAGTACCGGGACAAGTTCATTCTCAAGGGCGGGATGCTGGTGGCTGCCATGGTCGGCCTTGACGCCCGCTCCACAATGGACATTGACGCAACCGTAAAGGGTGCGACGGTCGGCATCGAGGAAGTAGAGAATATGATCGCCTCCATCATCTCCGTTCCGGTGGACGATGGCGTGGAGTTCCGTGTGAAGCGCATTTCCGAGATCATGGACGAAGCCGAGTATCCGGGCATCCGCATCAGCATGGAAACGGAGTTTGACGGCGTAATAACGCCGCTCAAAACCGACATTTCCACCGGTGACGCTATCACGCCCCGCGAAGTGCGGTACAGCTTCAAGCTGATGCTGGAGGATCGCTCCATTGAGATTTGGGCGTACAATCTGGAAACCGTTCTGGCCGAAAAGCTGGAAACCGTCGTGTCCCGCGCCACCACCAACACCCGCATGAGAGATTTCTATGATCTGCACATTCTGAGCCGGCTCCACGGACAGAGTATCGTTCCTGCTGATCTCCGGGCGGCGCTCATTGCAACGGCCAAGAAACGCGGTACAGAGAAGTATCTTGCCGACGCGCCTGCGGCCTTTGATGAAGTCGAGGCCGACTCAAATATGGAAAAGCTGTGGCGGGCTTATCAGAAGAAGTTCTCCTATGCTGCCGACCTGTCGTGGCATACGGTCGTGGAATCCATCCGCAGTCTATATAGATTAGCGCGGGCTGAATAATATGGGAAACAGTAATAAGGTCTGCCCGAACTGCGGCAGAAAAATGAAGCAGCAGTTCATTGGCTTGCAGCATTGCAAATGCGGCATAAGCCGGAAAAAGGACGAGGGCTTTTTTGAGCGCACACCTGATATGATCTTTGCTCTGGAGCGGCGAACCATTGGAGGAAAGGTGAAACAGGTTCCGGTTATCCGCTATCAATCCAACCAATAAAGAACAGAACGGTCTGCTGCGGCAGGCCGTTTTCCCATTTTGGAGGTGAACACCCATGGCAACCACGCGCCTGATGCCTCTCCACACCGGCAAAGGCCGCACGGTGGGACAGGCCATCAGCGCCATCATCGACTACACCGAAAATCCGCAAAAGACGGACGGCGGCAGGCTGATTACGAGCTGGCAATGCGACAGCCGGATCGCCGACGCCGAGTTTCTTTTCACCAAGAATCAGTACATCCAAAAGACCGGCAGAGTGCGCGGCGAGGATGATGTGATTGCCTACCATCTGCGGCAGTCCTTTGTCCCCGGAGAGATCACACCGGAGGACGCGAACCGTTTGGGCTGTGAGCTGGCCAAGCGCTTCACCAAAGGCAATCACGCCTATATCGTCTGCACCCATATCGACAAAGCCCATATTCACAATCATGTGATCTGGAACTCCACCGCACTCAGCCAGACCCGGAAATTCAGAAACTTTTGGGGTAGCAGCCGCGCCGTGCGGCGGCTCAACGATACCATCTGCATCGAGAACGGCTACTCCATCGTGGAGAATCCGAAGCGCCACGGCAAGAGCTACAACAAGTGGCTGGGTGACAAAAAGAAGCCCTCCCACCGGGAGCGAATCTGCGCGGCCATTGACGATGCGTTGGCGCAAAAGCCCGACAGCTTTGAAGCGCTACTGGAGCTGCTGCGGCAGGCCGGGTATGAGGTCAAGGACAAAAAAGTCCCATCCCTGCTGGGCGGCGAACAGAAAAAGTCCATTCGCATGGATACCCTCGGTGACGGCTATACTCCCGCAGATCTCCGCACGGTGATTGCAGGTGAAAAGGCGCATACGCCGAGAAAGAACGCCGCCGTGCCGGTCAAACCGGAAAAGCGCAGCGGGAATCTGCTGGTGGACATTCAGGCCAAATTACGTGCGGGCAAGGGTGCCGGTTATGCGCGTTGGGCGACGTTATTTAACCTGAAACAGATGGCGCAGACGGTGGCCTATCTGCAAGACCATGAGCTGTTAGATTACGCCATTCTCTCGGAGAAAGCGGCGGCAGCATCCGCTCACTTTAACGAGCTTTCCGCAAGAATCAAGGCTGCGGAAACACGCATGGCTGAGATCGCTGTGCTGCGGGAGCATATCGTGGGTTATGCCAAGACCCGCGACACCTACGTTGCCTATCGCAAGGCCGGGTACTCCAAGAAATTTCTTGCGGAGCATGAAAGTGAGGTCACGATCCACAAGGCCGCAAAGAACTATTTTGATGGGCTTGGCCTCAAGAAGCTGCCCACCATTAAGGCGCTGAATACCGAGTACGCCGAGCTGCTGGCGGAAAAGAAAGCCGCCTATGCCGACTACCGAAAAGCCCGCGAGAAAATGAAAGAGCTGTTGACGGCCAAGGCCAATATCGACCGTATTCTGGAGCTGGACAAGGAGCAGGAGGAATCGAATGAACGACGGGAACAAGCGGCGGAGCAGCGCTGAGCTGATCCCTCTCTTTTTCAGCGCTGTTCTGCTGGATATAATTCCTATCCACTACTGCCACAACTTATACAGTGTCATGTACAGTGTGAAGTCCGTGTTACATTTTCCACGCAGCAGTCTGCGGAGGCTCCGCGATGAAGCGGCGGTAAATGCCGTCCTGTTCCGCAGCCCTTCATGCTACCCCCCGCGAGGAGCTTACCACGCAGGACGGCCTTGATAAGCGCTTTACCGAGATTCACTGTCAAGTTGAAGGCTAGAAGCTGTAAACACTCGCATAATAAAGGCTCGTATCAACCAAATCGCTGATACGAGCCTTTTTCATGTTAACACGCTTTTTCGTCAATGATTACTTCTTGCAATCCTTCGATATTCGATGGGCAAAATGCCCGTACTTTTCTTGAACAGCTCCGCAAACCGGCTGGAGGTGGTATAGCCGATCATCTGTGCAATCTGCCCCATGGTGAAATCTGTATCAATGAGCAGATGCTCTGCCTGACTCATTCTTCGCCCTTGAATATACTGCGTGACGCTGCATCCGAACTGCCGCTTGAAGCAGCTTTTCAGCTTGCTTTCGCTCATGCAGGCGATATTTGCAAGCCGTTCTAACGGAATGTCAAACGCATAGTGATCCGCAATATAGCTGGTCACATTCTGTAAGCCTTCTGCGTCCTCCGCCGATAGGGGTCTTTCTCGTTTCTGACTCTGTTTTTTCCACGCATCCACCACCAGAGAAATGGCTTCCGTCACCTTGGCGTCAAAAAACAGCGATGCCGCCATCCCGCTGCCGCGATAATTCTCCACTTCAAAGAGAAGTTTGGACATGGCCGGAAAGTCTGTTGCCTGATCTACGCTCTGAAACGCAGCGGGCAGATTAAAATAATCGTCCGGATACTGCTTTTTCAGAAAGTCCTCATAATAGGCCGGAAGAATTTCAATTCCCACGGAATGAACAGGGATACGTTTATGAATCAGCGCACGGTAGCGATAGTTCCCGCCTACAATGGTCTGAATGTCGCCTGCCGAAAGTCTTCGGTATGGACTCAGTTCTTCGCCGGAAATAGAATCATAGCGCAAAATGCTGATGCACTCCGGGATCTCCATATCCAGCTCAAAGTCCTCGTGGAAAAAGAAATCATGAACTTTGATGTCATACAGGTCTTGCTTTCCGTAGACCCAGTAATAACCTCCGCCTACTTCTGGTTCAATTTTCCAGCATTGTCCCGCAGGACTGAATTTCTCCGGACATGGAATCGGGAGAAAGTTATTCCGTTCCAGAAGCGGTCGGTAGTATTCTGACAAAATATCGTTTTTCATATTGCTCCTTGCAACGAACAGGCAATTCTTTGCAACGATTAGCCAGAAGCGCCTGCCGGTGATTGAAAGAATTGCTGTGGTATGATAGCCTATACTTCGGTTAGCGTGCTCTAACCGAAGTATAGCAAACGGCGGCGCATCCGTCAAGCAGACTATCATTGCAAAGGAGTTTTTAATCATGCAAACCATTCAGAAAAAAGGTCTTACGGTAAAGGATCTTGTCACCATTGGTATCTTTTCCGCACTCTTTCTCGTGTTCGCTCTGGTCGGCGGCATATTCTTCGCCCCCAACCCTGTCCTGACCTTTTATATGCCGGTGGGCAGCGCATTGCTGTGCGGCCCTGTCTATCTCCTCATGCTGGCCAAGGTTCAGAAGCGCTGGGCAGCGACGATTCTGGGTGCAATTATGTGCATCATCTGGTTCGTGACCGGGATGCACTGGGCCATGGCGCTTGGTTATCTGATCATGGGCATCGTTGCCGACCTCGTTGCAGGAGCGGGTCGGTATAGGAGCAAGAAGATCAACTCGCTTTCCTACATTCTCCTTTCCCTCGGCGGCACGGCCTCCTATCTTGTGTTCTTCGCTGACCCGGATGGCTGGGCAAAAACCATGCTCGGCAACGGCACGGAGCAGTCGTATATCGACACCATGCGCAATACCGGCACAACGTGGATTCTCGTTATCATGCTGGCAGGAACGATTCTGGCCGCCGCAGTCAGCGCTTTTATCGGCTGCAAAATGATGAAAAAGCAATTTGAAAAAGCCGGTATCACCAAATGAAGCTGCATCTTGACCCACGCACAAAACTGTTTCTTATCCTGCTCTGCGTCCTGAGCGCCATGTTTGCGCCGAATCTGTATTTTCAGTTTGCACTGGTGACGCTCATCGGTCTGCTGGTGGCATTCAGCGGAAAATGGCAGTATGCACTGCGCGGCATGATTGCCTATGCGCTCATCTGCGTATTTACCGTTTGGTGCATGGGTGTGCTGACAGGCACCTGGCGGACGATGCTCATAGCGTTTCTCGGTTTGGTACATAAGGTCTATGCCTGCGGGATGCTGGCGGGACTTGTGATCTCCACCACCAAGGTGGGGGAATTTCTCTCCGCGATGGCGCACCTGCACATTCCGAAAAAGCTGACCATTCCCATCGCTGTCATGCTGCGGTATCTACCGACCATCCGGGAGGACTGGCATTATATCAAGGACGCCATGCGCCTGCGGGATGCATCGCCGACACCTTGGGGCTTTCTGAAGGCCCCGGCTATGACAATAAACTGTATCTATGTGCCGCTGCTAACAGCGGCCAGCAAGACGGCGGACGAGCTGTCCATCGCCTCTGTGACCCGAGGCATCGAAAATCCGAAGCCGAGAACCTGCCTTGTAAAAATTCAAATGAGGTCAGCGGACTTTCTGACAATGGTGTTTTTTGCGGCGTTTCTTGCCGCTGAGATCGTGTGGAAGGCGGTGGGCATATGATCGAAATGCAGAGTGTGTCGTTTTCCTACCCTGACAGCGCAGATGGCGGACTCAAAAATATAAACCTCACCATCCCGGATGAGCAGTGCGTGCTGCTCTGCGGACGGAGCGGCTGCGGGAAAACCACATTAACGCGGCTCATCAACGGCCTGATCCCGCAGTTTTTCGCAGGAGAGTTGACGGGCAAGGTACTGTTGGACGGTGAGAATCTGTTTGATCTTCCTATGTACCGCATCGCGGAAAAGGTCGGCAGCGTATTTCAGAACCCTCGGACACAGTTCTTCAATGTGGACACCGACAGTGAAATCGCATTCGGCATGGAAAACGAGGCTGTGCCGCAGGAACAGATGGGACAACGTGTGGTGGAAACAGCCAAGGCACTCCGTATCGAAAACCTGTTGGGCCGCAATATCTTTGCTCTCTCCGGCGGGGAGAAGCAGAAAATTGCCTTTGCTTCCGTCTATGCGATGAATCCGCAGATCTATCTGTTGGACGAACCGTCCTCCAATCTGGACATGGCAGCGATTCATGATCTGCGGGCGCATCTGCGTCTTATCAAGTCACAGGGAAAAACGATTGTTGTTGCGGAACATCGGCTCTACTATCTGATGGATGTAGCTGACCGCATCGTTTATCTTGATAACGGACATATTGCCGGGGATTGGACACCGGAACAGTTCCGTTTGCTGTCTACTGAAAAGCGGCAGAGTATGGGGCTACGGGCGCTCGACCTGCAAGACGAAAAGCCAATATGTGCAGCCGTGCCAAAACAGCCGCCGGTGTTGGAACTTCAAAATGTGTCGCTGGCTTATAAAAAGCAGCCCGTGCTGCGCAATCTCTCCTTACAGGCTGCGCCCGGAGATATCATTGCCATTGTCGGACACAACGGCGCGGGGAAAACCACCTTTTCCCGTGCGCTCTGCGGTCTGCACAAGGAAACGTCCGGCTCATATCTGTGGAATGGAAATCCGCAGAAGCCGAAGGAGCGCATGAAGAGTTCCTATATGGTCATGCAGGATGTGAACTATCAACTCTTTGCTGAAAGCGTGGAAGCAGAGTGTACTTTTGGCATTAAGCATCCAGACGCAACGCTTGCGGAAACCACATTGAAAGAATTAGGACTTGCTCCATTTCGGGCGCGCCATCCGAATACGCTTTCAGGTGGGCAGAAGCAGCGGCTCGCGGCGGCGACGTCAATGGTCTGCGGGAAGGATCTGCTGGTATTTGATGAGCCAACCAGCGGCTTGGATTTCGACAGCATGGTGCGGCTGGCGGCACTGATTCAGAGACTCTCCAAACTTGGGAAGATTATTTTTATCGTGACCCACGATTATGAGTTCGTTTGTCGTACCTGCAAAAGAGTGCTGCATTTGGACGATGGCCGGATACAGGATAATCTACCTGTGACGGAAGAATCGATTCCAATGATAAAGGAAATTTTCGATGTGAGGCGAACGAAGTGAAAGAGAAAAAAAGCACATTCGGCTGGATTTTCAGCTTCGCCGGACAGAAGAAGTCCGGCTATATTGCTAGTGTGATCTTGGCTGTCATCGGTGCTGCGTTTCAGATTCTGCCGTTCTTTGTGATGGCGCAGGTCATCGGCAAGCTGCTGGCCGGAAACAAAGACCTTGCAGGCTATTTGATCGATTGTGCGGTGATGGCGGCGTTCTGGCTTTTGCGTGTACTGTTCCACTCGCTGTCTACGGCGCAGTCCCACAAGGCAACTTTCGCCGTGCTGGGAAATATCCGAAAGCAGGGGCTTGCGAAGCTGGCCAAAATGCCGCTGGGGGATGTGCAGGCCAAAGGCTCCGGCGAACTGAAAAACATCCTCGTCGAGCGGGTGGACAGCATCGAACCGACGCTGGCGCACGCCATTCCGGAGATGAGCAGCAATGCCGCAGTCGCCTTGGCAACCTTGATTTATCTCTTTGTCATCGACTGGCGTATGGCGCTTGCTTCACTCATTACTTTTCCGCTCGGTATGGTGTTCTTTATGCTGATGATGGCCGGATACGAGAAGAATTACGCCCGAACCGTTGCGGCCACCAACACCCTGAACGATACAGCGGTGGAATACATCGGCGGCATCGAGGTCATCAAGGCGTTCGGAAAAGCAAAAAACAGCTATGAAAAGTTCGTCATTGCTGCAAAAGAGTGTGCCCAAAGCTACATCGATTGGATGAACAAGAGCAACTTCTACTTCACCTTTGCCATGAACATCATGCCCGCGACACTCCTGAGCGTGCTGCCCATCGGCGGGCTGCTGCTGAAAAACGGGACGCTGACGCCGGAGAAATTCGTTCTCATTGTGATTCTCTCCATGGGGCTTATCACGCCCATCATCGGCTGCATGAAGTTCACCGATGATCTGGCCAAGGTTGGCACGATCATCTCTCAGGTGACGGACATTCTAACCGCCCCGGAGCTGTCTCGCCCCGAAACGGACACAGAATCGCCGCAGGGCAGCACCGTGGAGCTGCGTGACGTTCACTTTGGCTACAATGACGCCGAGGTGCTGCACGGCATTGACCTGGTCTTCCCCGAAGGAACGGTCAACGCGCTGGTCGGTCCCTCCGGCAGCGGCAAATCCACCATTGCCAAGCTCATCGCCTCCTTCTGGGATGTGGGCAGCGGCAGCATCACCGTGGGCGGCGCGGACATCCGCAGCATTTCCGCAGAGCATTACAACAAGCTCGTTGCTTATGTGTCGCAGGATAACTTCCTGTTTGACAACACCGTGCGAGAAAATATCCGCATGGGCAGACCCGATGCGACGGACGCCGAGGTGGAACAGGCGGCACGCGATTGCGGCTGCTATGATTTCATCATGAGTTTGGAAAACGGATTTAACACGCAGGTCGGCAGCGGCGGCGGACACCTCTCCGGCGGCGAAAAGCAGCGAATCTCCATTGCCCGCGCCATGCTAAAAAACGCACCTATCGTCATTCTGGACGAAGCGACCGCCTACACCGACCCGGAGAACGAAGCCATCATTCAGGAGAGCGTGGCACGACTCGTGCGAGGCAAGACGCTGATTGTCATTGCCCACCGGCTTTCCACCATCGTGGATGCCGACCAGATCGTCGTGGTGAATGACGGCTGCATTGAGGCTACAGGGACACAGGCAGAATTGCTGCAAGCCTGTCCGTTATATGAAACTCTTTGGAACGCGCATATTGCATCCCGTGACAGCGCAGAAGGAGGTGCGGACCGTGCTTGAGATTTTGAGAAAGTTCTTCCGCTTCTGTGATGAACGGGAGCGCAGCGAGTTTTACCGCTCCATCGTTCTTGGCGTATTGGCGGCGCTGTTTTCAGCGCTGAAAATTCCGGCCATCGGCGTAATGCTGCAAGCAATTTTGGTGGAAGGCGTGACCGCAAAAACGATTTTGCTTTCGTTGGCTGTCATGCTGATATCCGTCATCGGCTCATCGATCCTCAAATACCGCGCCACCGCCTTGCAGACGGACGGCGGCTATTCCACCACAGCAAACAAGCGCGTACAGATTGCCGAGCATCTGCGCTATCTGCCCATGGGCTATTTCAACGAGAACAGTCTCGGCGCTATCACCTCCGTCACCACCAACACCATGGATAACCTCTCCGGCGTGTCCACCCGCGTGGTCATGCTCGTCACGGAAGGCATCTTCTCCACGGCAGTGATGACGCTGGCGGTGTTCCTGTTCGACTGGCGTGTCGGACTGTTCATTATTGCCGGTCTTGCCGTCTACTACGCCGTGAATCACGCATTGCAGATCAGATCCGAGCAAACGACCCGCCGCAAATTTGCCGGAGACACGGCAGTGGTGGAGCAGGTGCTGGAGTTTATCAAGGGAATTGCCGAAGTGAAGTCCTACTCCCTGATCGGCCGGTACAACCGCAGGCTGGAAGACACCATCGAGGAAAATGTGAATGCCAACACAGACATGGAGCTGAAGCTTCTGCCGCTGATGCTGACACAGAATGTCGTTGCCAAGCTCATTGATATGGGTGTCGTGGTGCTGTCGCTTATTCTCTATACCGGCGGCAGAATGGAACTATTAAACTGCGTCATGCTCTGCATCTGCTCCTTCCTGCTCACGGAAGGGCTGGAACAAGCCGGCACACAGTCCAGCCTTTTGCGGGTGGTGGATACCTGCGTGGATCAGGCAGCGGACATTCTGGATCTGCCCGCCATGGATATTTCCGGCGCGGAACTTACGCCGGAGCACCATGATCTTCATGCAGATCACATTACGTTTTCCTATGGCGAAAAGCAGATCATCCACGGAGTCACGCTGGACATTCCGGAGCGGACAACAACGGCCATCGTCGGGCCTTCCGGCGGCGGCAAGACCACGCTCTGCCATTTGCTCTCCCGCTTCTGGGATGTGGATGCCGGACAGGTCACGCTGGGCGGCCACGATGTGCGCGAGTACGACATGGACAGCTTGATGCGGAATTTCAGCTTCGTGTTTCAGAATGTGTATCTATTCCACGACACGATCGCCAACAACATCTGCTTCGGCCAGCCGGATGCGCCGATAGAGCAGGTCATCGCAGCGGCGAAAAAAGCCCGCTGCCATGACTTCATTATGAAACTGCCGCAAGGGTATGATACGGTGATCGGCGAAGCAGGCGGCTCCCTTTCCGGGGGCGAACGCCAGCGGCTCTCCATCGCCCGCGCTATGATGAAGGACGCCCCGATTGTTATTCTGGACGAAGCCACAGCCAATGTGGACCCGGAGAACGAGCAGGAGCTGATGGAGGCTATTCAAAAACTGACGCAGGAGAAAACCGTCATCATGATCGCCCATCGCTTGAAAACCGTCCGCCACGCAGATCAGATCCTTGTGGTGGACAAGGGAAGAATCGTTCAGCGCGGCACACACGATGAACTGATGAAACAGGACGGCATCTACCGCCGCTTTATCAGCGGGCGTGAGCAGGCGGTGGGATGGAAACTGTCTCATATATAGCGATTTACAAAATCGCGTAGCCGATGGATTTATCCGTCGTTTCAGAACACAATTTTGTGTTCTGCGGGGATTGGGGCAGCGCCCCAACAAGCATGAAACAGGCGGATTCCGTGTGAACGGAATCCGCCTGTTTTCGCAAAGTGGGTACCGCTTTGCATTGCTTGCCGGTTTCTATCTCCCGTTCGTAGCTCCAACTGAAATCACGGTGCATCACTTCAGCTTATCTGCGCTCATGCACAGGTCTATGTACCGTTGCGACTCTTCTTCACCCTTTCCTGCAAAGTAATCAAGAACGCACTTGGCAACGGTCTGCGGCGCTCTATCGTGGAACACGATTCCATCCAGACTGATGTCCATTTCTTCTGAGATCAGCGCAACCGTTTCAAATTTCGGATTGCTCTTGCACTTTTCAATCTCAATGACAGTTCGGGTACACATATTAAGCCGTTCCGCTAATTCGCGCTGCGTGATCTTTTTCTGCTCCCGCTTTTCGCGAAGCTTTTGGGCGAACAGGTCAAGAAAGTTCATTGTAAATCACCTCTACTACATTGTAGAGTGAGCCTCAATTCACTTAAATACACATGAAGCTCACATTGAATGAGCCGCAAATCACATTCAGCGAGTTGGAGGTAATTTTATGATGTCACGGATGAACAGGAGATACTGCTAAGGCCGCTCGCGGTCATGTAAAAAAGCATAAGCACCGATTAGCCGTCCACTTCAAAAAGCACGCGGCTATCCCCCAGACGAGCTGCACTCACGAAAGCGAGTTGCAGCTCTCTTTTTATGCGGTTTGGTTCATCTGTGATTTAGCCCCTCCCGGTACAGTATTCGTTACTCATGTTTTCACTCGCACGCAAGGCGCTCGTTCAGGTCATCATGCCTGTTCGAGCGCCTTTTTACGTTTTCCTGTCGGCTGTCGTTCTCCGCCGGTGTTGGTCTAGTTCACCACCCACCCAACACCGAAACGGAGGACATATTATGTTTAACAGAAAGAGCATCTATGCGCTGAATAAGAAAGACCCCGATGCCATCGTTTATATGGACGCCAATGAAGTCATCGTCCGCCTGACCCGCGAGGACTTTGCCAGCGAGGAAGAATTCCTGAAATGGAAATCTTGGTCAGATGGGAACTACCACACCGAGGACAATCAGGATGTGGTAGAGGGGAAACACAATACGTCCATTGACGGCCTGTCCGAAGCCGCATTTTCCATTCCTGCCATTGATGTGGTTATGGAGCGCCAGCACGAGAAAGTTGAACGGCGCAGAGTGGCTTCCGCGATGGTTTCTCAGATCAGGGACAAGCTGACGGAAACGCAGTTTCGCAGACTTTGGATGTACTACATTGACGGAATGACCGTTGATGAAATTGGAGAAAAAGAAGGCGTGTCCCATCAGGCCGCTTCTCTCAGCATCACCACTGCGATCAGAAAAATCAAAAAATATTTCTGAGAAATGCGGAAAACACCTTGCAAAAATGCCCTAAAAAAGATGATGGGTGAAGGGACATTCTCCACGAAGCCTTTCACCGAACGTTGAAAACTGAATAGACCATGATGCAGGCACAAAACCCGCGTGATAGCGGCATAAGGTGCGCCGCCACGACGATGGCTTCAAGGAGGTGATTCCGGAAAAGCCATCCGAGCGATCTACGCAGCCTTAGACCCGATTCGGCAAATCGGGCGCGATGACAGCGCGGCGGATAATGAAACTTGCTCACGCCCTCCCACAGACTTGAGGGGGAACCCTGCGGTATGCGCCAGCTCTTTGAGGCAGCGGTATCGTGGAGTTATGACAGCCCTGCCAAGGGCGGCCTGCATCATGCCCACTATCCGGGGCGCGTGGCAAATAGGATGGATATTCTCAAATGGACAAGCAGAGCGGCTGCGCCGGTATTCGCCATTATGTTATGTGGCTCCAATTCTATCCGCGCAGCCGCCTCTCAAAGTCAGATACCATGCGCTGACGGCCTTTCCCGTCAGCGCATTCATGTGACCTTGAGGAAACCCACCAAACCGAGAAAGGAGATCGCCATGATGCAGCCAACGCCAAACGAAACCCAAATCCACACGGATGAACTGGTGGACATCCGGGAAGTATCCGTAGACAAAAATCTTCCCAAGGAAGAACGCATTGCCGCCTTTATTCGCCAGATCAAAAATCCTTACCGCTTCCGCTGCGGCGATTTCGTGGTAAACGCCTGCTTTGCCGGGAACGGCGTTACGTTGGAGGACTGTCTGCAAGGCATTTTGCGCTGAGCGACATCCTCGCTTTTTTCCGCAGAGAGTGCTATGATCGGTGTGGAAAAGGATGAAAACCTAATAGCCAGATAACCACTCTTTTCATGCGGGAGCAGTCCGGGAGAAAGGAGTGCTTTTTCATGCCTAAATACAAAGCCACCGCTTATATCCGCCTGTCCTACACCGACGATCATTCCAGTGAGAGCGACAGCGTTTCCAATCAGCGCAAGCTCATTGAAAACTTTGTGGAGCGCAACCCGGATATTGAGGTCGTTTCCGAAAAGATCGACGATGGATACAGCGGCATCATCTTTGACCGCCCTGCGTTCAAGGAAATGATGCAGGATGTCACCGATGGCAACATCAACTGCGTCATCGTAAAAGACCTCTCCCGGCTGGGGCGCGAGTACATCGAAACTGGCCGGTATCTGCGCCGGGTATTCCCGGCCTACGGGGTGCGCTTCATTGCCATCACCGACAGCATCGACACCGCCCACGACAGCGGCGATGATCTGACCGTATCGGTCAAGAACATTATGAACGAAGCCTATTGCCGGGACATTTCCATCAAGACCCGCACCTCACTGGACGTGAAGCGGCGCAACGGCGATTTCGTCGGCGCGTTCCCGGTGTATGGCTACATGAAAGCCGAGGATAATAAAAACCTACTCGTCCCTGACCCCTACGCCGCCCGCGTTGTCTGCGACATCTTCCGTATGCGGCTGGAGGGCGCAAGTGCCTCCAAGATCGCATCAGAGCTGAACCGGCTGGGTATCCTCTCCCCGCTGGCTTACAAGAAGAACAACGGCCTGCCCTACGCGAAAAAGGGGTACGCGGACAAGGCTGACTGCAAGTGGTCGGCTACCACCATCATCCGCATCTTGCAGGATGAAACCTACACCGGAACGCTGGTGCAGGGCAAACAGGGGACGCCGCATTACAAGATCAAGCAGATGGAGCAGCGCCCCGCCTCCGAGTGGGTGCGTGTTCCGGATGCCCATGAAGCGCTGATTGCCCGTCAGGATTTTGAGCTGGTGCAGCGCATTAAGGGACTGGATACCCGGACTTCTCCCAACGAGGACACAGTGTATCTGTTCTCCGGTATCCTGATCTGCGGGTGTTGCGGAAGCCGCATGACCCGCAAGACCAACCGTGCAAACGGCAAGGAGTACCACTACTATTATTGTCCCACCGGCAAGAAAAAGGGCTGCACCCATCCGGTCATGCTGAAAGAAAGCAGCCTGATCGACTGTGTGCGGGACAGCCTGAAAGCCTATATCGGCAATATTGCTTCTCTGGAGGCGCTGCTGACCGGCATTGACCAGACCAGCATCAATCAGGCGCTTGCCAAGGAATACAGCGACCACATCACCGACAACGAGCGCCGGTTGGAGCAGGTGCTGGAGTTCAAGGCACGGCTTTATGAGAGCCTTGTGGGAGGTATGCTTACCAAGGAAGAATACGCTTCCTATAAGGCAAAGTACACCAAGCAGGCCGAGGACATTCGCGAGAGCGTCCGCGTTCTCAAGGAAAAACTCACGGAGGTTTTGGAAAACCGGAGTGAGCGCAACCGCTGGATTTCACAGTTTACGCAGTTCTCCACGTTGGAAACCTTAGACCGCAGGGCGCTCATTCACATGGTACAGAGCATCCGCGTCCGTGGGAAAAAAGAGCTGGATATTACCTTTACCCATGAGGACGAATACAAAAAGGCGTTGCGGCTTTTGGCGCTGGCGGCGCAGCAGAAAGATTACGAACAGAGAAAGGTGGGCTGAGCATGGCAAGAAAAAGCAGAAAAGAAACGGCTGCGGTGGCCGCTCAGGAGGCCGACGCCGCTTGCCGCGCCGCGATCTACGTCCGCCTTTCTGTGGAGGATACCCACACGCACAGCGTATCCATTGAAACCCAGCAGATGATTATTGCCCGCTATCTGGAGCAGTACCCGGAGATCAGCGTGTACGATACCTATATCGACAACGGTGCGACGGGGACAAACTTCCACCGTCCGGGCTTTCAGCAGATGCTCTCGGATATTGAGGCCGGTCATGTAAACTGCGTGATTGTCAAAGACCTCTCCCGTTTAGGACGAAACACCATCGACACCGGCTACTACATCGAACAGTATTTCCGCATCCGTAATATCCGCTTTATTGCGGTCAATGAAAACTTCGATACCGTCGCCCCGGAGGACGCCCATTCCGGTATCATCATTCCGCTGCGGAACATGATAAACGAAGCCTACGCTTTGGACATCGGACGCAAGATCAGGGCGCAGCAGCGGCAGGCCATGAAGGACGGCAAGTTCATCGGTGCGCGTACTCCTTACGGTTATCTGAAAGCGGAGGACGATTGCCACCAGCTTATCATCGACCCCGTTGCCGCCGTTGTAGTGCAGCGGATGTTCCGTTGGGCTTCCGAGGGCGCTGGCCTCAATACCATCGCCGTGCGGCTGAATGAAGCGGGCGTTCTCACCCCCAGCTACTACAAGAAGATGCAGGGCAAGATCGCCCACGAGAATTTGCTTGGCAACGGCAAGTGGCAGACCCGGACTGTTGGCGTCATTCTCCGCTCCGAGGTTTACACCGGCGATTTGGTACAGGGACAGACCAAAACCGTGGATCACCGGCAGGTCAAGGCCGATGCCGAGGAATGGACGGTGGTGCGGGACACCCATGAGGCCATCATCAGCCGGGAACAGTTCGCGGCGGTGCAGGAAATTCTCAATCAGACCGCCAGCCGCGCCAAGGCGCGGGAGGTCAAAGCCTTCACGCCGAATCTTCTCAAAGGCAAGGTGTTCTGCGCCCATTGCGGCGGCAGCCTGCACCGGCAGCGGAATATCCGCAAGAAGTCCGACGATGTGTACTTCTACCATTGTCTGAGCCAGAGCCGAATCAGCAAGGATGCCTGCCCCGGCGTGACCATCCGCGAGGATGCGCTACTGGATATGCTATCTGAGATGCTGCAAAATGCACTGGATGCCGCATTGGGTCAATATCGACTGTCATTGACGGAGCTTCCGCAACAGGCCGCTGACCGCGCCGAACTGCGGGAGAAGATCACCAGCCGCAAGCAGGAAATCCAGCGGCTTCGCGGTATCGTGCGGAGTCTGTATGAAAACCTTGTGCAAGGTGTTCTTACCAAGGATGAATACTTTGACTACAAGGAGAAGTACGAAAGCCGCATTGCCGACCTCGCCGTGGAAATGGAGCAGTTGGAGGATGGCCTGCGAACGATGGATGCTCAAGCAGAGCAGCACCGGGCGCTGGAACAGGACGCCGCACAAATCAAGACCGACCGTGCGCTGACCGCCGCACTCATCGAGCGGCTGATCGACCGCATTGAGGTATCCCACGACAAGCAGATTACGGTGCGCTATCGCTTCCAGAGCGAGTTTGAAACCTATACGGAGGCACTGAAACAATGCAGAAATATGTAATTGCCCTCTACATCCGCCTTTCCATTGAGGACTACAAGTATGACAGTCTGAGTATCGAAAACCAGAGCCTTGTCCTTCACGAATATGCGGCCTCCATGCCGGAAGCCCTGAACGCAGAGATCACGGAGTTCATCGACAACGGGTACAGCGGCACGAATTTTGAGCGTCCGCAGGTACAGAAACTCATTGAGCTGGTGCGGGCCAATCAAATCGACTGCATCATCGTCAAGGATTTTTCCCGCTTCGGACGAAACAGCATTGAAACCGGCTATTTCATCGAGCGTGTGTTCCCGTTGTTCCACACCCGCTTCATTTCCATCAGCGATGATTTTGACAGCGCGAAATTCAAGGGCGATACCGGCGGCATGGATGTGGCGTTCAAGTACCTCATCAGCGAGTATTACAGCCGTGATATGTCCATCAAAACCAAGAGTGCCAAGTACGCCAAGATGCAGCGCGGTGAGTATCAGAGCAAAATCTGTCCCTACGGCTACCGCAAAAGTGCCGATGGCAGAATGGAGCCTGACCCGGAGGCTGCTGCCGTTGTGCAGCTCATTTTCAGCCTTTCCGCAGGCGGCATGAACGCCGCTGCCATCACGCGGGAGCTTTTCCGGCGCGGTATTCCGACACCCGGAGAATACAAGGCAGCGCACGGCAATCACACCCATGATATTTCCCGCTGCCACGGGATTTGGAGTACATCCACCATTCTCCGCATTTTGGCCGACGAACGCTACACCGGCGTGTATGTGATCGGCAAGCGGGCGGTTCTCGAAGTAGGCGGCACCAGAAGCCGCCTGAAGGACAGAGAATCGTGGTACATCATCTCCGACCACCACCCGGCCATCGTTGAGAGAGCCGTGTTTGATACCGTGCAGACCAGCCAGCTCCGTTTTTCCCAGCCCAACAAAAAGAAGCGGGACTACCCGCTGAAAGGCAAAGCCTTCTGTGGCTGCTGCGGTCATGCGCTGTCCCGCACCATGCAGAAAACCTCATATTATCACTGCCGCCATTCCGAGGCGGACGTAGAAAGCCGCTGCCACAAGATGCGCCTGAACGCCGCAGAGCTGGAACAGGCGGTATTCCTGACGCTGAAAAAGCAGATGGAAGCCGCCGCACCACTTGCCCCGGACGGTACGCTCCGGGTGGATGCTTCCGTACCGGAACGCACCGAATATGAGCAGCAGATCGAGGCGCTGCAAGACGGTAAGCGCGCCTTGTATGAACGCTATCTCATGGGCGAGATTGACCTGAACACCTACAAGGCGGAAAAGACCGCGTGTGACGAGCTGCTTTTGAAAACGAAAAACGCCTATGCCGCAGTATTGGCACAGGCGAAGCAGAAACAGGACGAACAGGCACGGCAGGACAGCCGCATGGAAGCGTCCAAGGCAATTTTCGATGCGGACACGCTGACCACCGAGCTGGCCGAGCTGCTGATCGACAGGGTGCTGGTGTACCCCGACAAGCGCATTGAGATCGCATACAAAATCCAGGACATTTTTGATTGAGGTGGCAGTCATGAAAATCGCTTTCTATTGCAGAGTGGGCGGACAGAGCTTCGGTTTTGTCCTCCCCGATGAAGCTGACAAGCTCCGCGAGTTTTTCGCCGAGCATCAGGATAAGCCTGCGCTTGAGAATCCATCAAGCGCAAGCTAAAAATTTTTGTCGTGTGCTTGACATACGGGTG
>ERZ834382.816-NODE-816-length-32569-cov-3.230762_pt1 | contig 32569 bp, 40 predicted proteins | sample MGYA00519692_ERZ834382 | MGnify/ENA primary metagenome ERZ834382 (study PRJEB31850, sample SAMEA3708751) | human gut metagenome | biome: human gut; feature: human-associated habitat; material: faeces | place: China | collected 2014 ...
CTTTTCCGCTCGACCGCCGCGCCTCTCAGCGACAGCTTTAATAGAATACCACAGCCCTCCCCCTCCTGTCAACAAAAATTTTCAGATTTTTTCAAATTCAGAAATCGCGATGTTACACCCGTTACGAGTAAAGTCCGAAATTCAATTCTGTTTATAAGGAATTAACGATTGCTGCCGCTATCCCGCAGCAGTCGCGGAGAGCAAAAACGAAATGTGGGAGATCGTATAAAAAGGGCGTTTGCCGATCGGAAAGTGGGAAACGCAGCCTCGGACAGTGCATTTGCATAAAAACCCGGGAGGATTACCGCAGCCAGCAGTCCTCCCGGGTTTTCAGTTTTTGACTTTTCCATAAAAATAACAGTAAACCCGAACCCATCACCGTTTGGCAAAAGGTTCGGATTTCTCTTGTTTGATGGAAGTTAATGGGCTCGAACCGCTGACCCTCTGCCGGTTGCAGACGACGAATCCGGCTGCAATAGAGAAAAGAAAAAGCACTTACTTTCGTAAGTGCTTTTTTGGTGGAAGTTAACGGGCTCGAACCGCTGACCCTCTGCTTGTAAGGCAGAGGACTAAGCGTAAAATATAACGCTATATCTGACGATTTCGCTATCGTGTTTTAGGAACTCCCACATATGCTCCCACACTGCTTTGTTTATTGTAACACACTCCCACACTCACCGCAAGAAAGAAAGGGAGGGCAAACGCCCTCCCTTCTCTTATCCGCCGTACCCCGGAATAACCGTTCTCGGGTCAATGCTCTGTCCGTTTTTATGCACTCTCAAATGCAGATGCGGGCCGGAGCTGTTGCCCGTCGAGCCGATCACACCGACCTGCTGACCGGCGCTTACCGTGTCGCCCTGCTTAACCGTAGCCTTCTGCAAGTGGCCGTACAGCGAGGTATAGCCGTTGCCGTGGTCTACCACAACATAGTTGCCGTAGCCGTTCTCATCGTAACCGACCTCAGTAACCTTGCCGCCGCCGATACTGTCCGCCGCCTGTCCGTTCACACTGCCGCCGATGTCGATACCGTCGTGCTGTTTGCTTCCCTTGCCCTTGTTCGTCGTAGGTGCAGTTCTGCTGCCGTAGCCGCTCGTGATAACCGCGTCGGAAACCCTCGTCGGGTTGTTGAAACCAGTTGCGCGGTTGACAGAAATGCCGGTGCTTGAGCCCTTGTCCTCGGGCAGTTTGCCGCCGCCGGTGTAATGTCCGTCGATCTTTTTGTAGCCGAGCGCATGCATAACTGCCGCATACTCATTGTAGTTCGCCGTATTCTGGCTGACCACCTTTGCAACTGCCGCCAGCTTTGCACCGGATTTGCCCTTTTCATAGGTAACACCGCTTGCCGCAGACTTAATCTGCGCGTACTGTGCCGCGCTGATGCCGGCGCTTTCCACTTCTCCGATAGCGGCTTTCTCCTTTGTGCCGCCGTTTTCGCGAATCATGTCAAACGTATAGTTTGCGGGGTCAGCCTTAACCATCGAATAGAACTTGAACGTATCTTCAAGCGCCTGCCGCTTTTCGCCGGTATACCCCTTGGAATCGAGGTAATACGAAAACTCCGTAGCCTCCAACGCCGCGCGTCCCTTCTCGATGGTCTCGCCCTCCTTGGTGATAGCCTGCTTCTGAATCATCGCATCGACGTATTCCTCAGCCGTCACCTTGCCGCTGATTTCCTGGTACTTCTCCCACTGGCTGTCAGATGTACCCTTGATAAGCAGCGTGTGATACAGGCTGTTCTTCTCCTGCTCAGAAAGCGACTTGTCGCCCTTGATGGAGTTAAACGTCTGGTCTCGCGCTTCCCAGCTTTCCATGCTGTCGTTATAACTGTCCTCCATCTCCTTGTAGGCGTAGTAGAGACCCGGCTCAATGCCGCTGTCCTTGACGGTCTGGATCGTGCCCTCAAGCTCCTTGCCATACGTCTTGTTCGCCGCGACTGCCTTTGCGTACTTGTACACATCGGATACCGCCTCGATCTTCTCGTCGTTGGTCATGCCCTTGTACGCCTCGGATTTTGTCAGCTTGCCGAGCGCATCCAGTGCGATCTTGCCGCCCTCGCTTGTCAGCGTGGAATACTCCTGCGCAGTGAGGAACTTCTTTGTGCCGTCCTCAGTCTTGTAATACTTCTGCGGTTTGCTTGGCAATACAGAGTTGTCGCCGGTTGCCTGATACAGCTCCTTGAGCGCCTTTTCGGTCTGTGTGCTCTTTGCATCTGCCAGATAGCCCGGAGAAAAGAAGTTGTACGCCGCGCGCGCGAACACGTTGTCCGGTCCGTTCTTCTGTTCTCTGCCCCATACATCCGTATATGCAGGCTGATTCTGCGACAGTCCCGGAATTTTGTTCGCCTGACGCTGCAAGAACTTCTGCACGCTCGACGGAACAGGACTGTTCTTGTCCGCATAGGTGGTTCTGCGCGTGTTGTCCACCGTCCGCGCAACCTGTCCGAACAGCGTCGGCACGAACTGACCGCCAAAGTTGGTTGCAACGTTGCTTGCAATGCCAAACAGCGGATTGCTCTTGTTGTATGCCGCGCTCGTAACCGTCGAGCCAATGCCGGACAGCATCGTCATGTTGAGCATCGGGTCGAACATACGGCTGACCGTTGCCATTGCCTGGTTGAATGCCGTCTCGTCGTCGTCGTACTTCTGGTGCAGTGCTTCATACAGCTCGCCGCCCATCGCAAGCGGCACAACAGCCGGCGATGCCCAGTCAATCGTATACGACTTGCCGCCGATGTTGATTGCATACTCCTGCTGACCCATGCCCGCATCAAAGTTAGCTTCCTTGTCGTCGTCGCTCGAGCCTGCCGAGAAAATGCCCTGCGCCGCAAGGAACGCGCCGAGCGCCGCAACGCTCGAACCGGTAAGACCCTGTCCGATGTGGTCGATCATCTTGGTTGCGTCCATGTTGCCCTTCTTGACCTGCACCGCGTCATAGGTGATTGCTTTCAGCAGACCTGCCGGCGACAGCTCAAACGAGCGCTTTGCAACGTTGATTGGCGTGCGCTTGAACGGCACAAGCGAGCCGATAATAACTTCTGTTGCCTTGTTCTTCTTTTCCAGTTGGCTGAGCGTGTCCGCCAGCGCCGACGCATCCTGAAACGTTGCGATCTTCGCGTCCTGAATCGCGTGCTGACGCGCCTCGTTCAGCTGCGCCTCCGTCAGATTGTTCACGTCCCAGCCGCGCGCCGTCAGGAAGTTGCCCATGCTGTCAATGTAGGATTTCTTCTTAAAAACCTGATCTTCCGCGTCAAGCGCCCATGTGTTCGCGTCCATCACCTTTTGCAGTGGCTTCGGAAACAGTTTCTGCCGCTGCTTGATTTCGTTCATTTCGGTTTTGTAGGCATTGCCGCTGAGTTCCGCCTCGACGTTTGCATAGTCCGCCTTGGCAAACTGCTTCGCGGCCTTGCTCGTATGCAGCGCACGGGTTCGCTTTTCCTGTGGCAAAAACTTCTGTCCGACTGCCGAAACCTTGTGACTGGTATCGAGCGCCGCCGCAGAGGCTACGTTGCCCATAATGTTGCGGATATGTGTTCTCGGATTGCCGAGCATCGCAAAATAGCGCCATGCGTTCAGCCTGTCGCCTGCCGTCGCCGGTATCTGGCTCGCAATATCGTCATAAATCTTGTCTACGACCTGTTTCCGCGCGTCCTCATCTGGCGCATTCAAAAACTCCTGCACCAAATCCTCGTTCAGAGTGATGCCGTGCTGTTCTGCGACCTCTGCGCCGGGAACGCCATTCTTTGCCGCCTTCTTCTCCGTTTTCCTGTCGAGCTTGTCAAATCGCGACTGGTACTCCTGCTGAATTTTCTCGACAGCCTTCTGCAAGTAATATAGCTGGCCTTCTGGCGTGGTCTTTTTCAGCAGCTTGATAGCCTGCACCTCCTGACCGGCTCTTGTGCCCTCTGCCGCGATTTCTGCCGCCAGCCGCATAGCCGTCTGCGTGTCGCCGGATTTGACCGCCGCCGAATACATGGTTTCCGCAAGTACAATGTCGTCCTTGCTCGCTGTTCTGCGGCCGTCTGTTACGTCCTCCCACTGTTCCATTGCGCCCTGCCATCCCTTCTTGTTGATGGTTCTTACCGCATTGTTCAGTGCGCTTTTATCGGTTTTCACATTATAGGAAAATGTACCGTTTGCGACCTCCTGTTCAAAGGACGGAATCATTTCATCGGTGGTAATGCCGCTTTCCATAAAGGTTCTCGCGCCGCGGCGTACCCTGTCCTCCCCATTGGTACTCTTCGGCACATCCACCACCCTTGCCGGGTTCTCGCCCTCCGGGATAGCGCCGTAGTCGTTTACCATCTTGGAATACGGGTCAAAGCCGCCTTCCGCCGCGCCCACCGAGCTTTCCGCATTTACCCCCGCCTTTTTCAGCGTCGGGTTAATGTCGTTCGCCTGTGCGGTCTGCTGCGCCCCCAGAGCCGCGCCCTGTGCGTTTCCCTGCATTGGCTGAGTAATTTCAGGCTGAACGCTCTGCGCGCTCTCCTGCGCCGCCTGTGCCGCCGTGCGGAGCGTCGAATATCCCGCAGCGGCGGATTGACCTGCACCGCGCCCTGCTGAACGCCCTGTGCCGCATTGAGGTCAAGCGGCTGTGCCGTGTTGTTGATCTCTGCCGGGGAGACAATCGCGTTCCGTCCCGCGTTCGTCTCGCGGATGTCCTCCGTGCGTGCACGAGTGCCGTTCATAACCTTGAGGCCTTCCGGTGTGATCTCCGCGCTGACCGCATCGTCTCCGATGGCATCATACGCAGCCCGAATCTGTTGTGCTTCCGACCATTCCCGCGCAAGCTCGGGCGATACCCAGTTGCCGCCGCCTGCACGCAGATCGTGCTGAATAAACTCACGTGCAATGTCGGCCGCGTCCGACTTCCTCGGCGCACGCCCATATTTCCTGTAGAACTGGCTGTGCCAATCTTCGTTATTGCTTGCGCGGTAGCCTGTTCCGTCTCCGTTCTGAATGATAGAAACGCCCTGCTTCTTGTAGTCCTTCACGTACTGTTCCGCCGCGTCGAGCACCGCGCCCATCTTTTTTTCTGCCGGGTCTACAAGCGCCTCGATATACGTCTTGATCGGAACGCCGGTCTCGTTGGAGTTGTCGATGAGCAGCTTTGCCCACTCCATTTCCCCGCGGTAAAGTCCGCCGTTGGTCTCGAACTCGTCCATCAGCGGGATGGTTCTCGTCTCGCCGCGCGCCGCGATCCTGGTCTTGGTGCTGCGTCCCTCCGGCAGATACCCGGTCGGAAGGCTCTGTGCTACCTGTCCGTTCGGACCTGCATACAATACGTTTCCGCTGTTCTGCGACGCTGTGAAATCGCCGCGCATATTGCCGTACAGCACATCCGGAGTCTGAACATCATTGAATGCACGCAGATTGTTCGCCACACCGCCGTTTTCGTTCGCATACAGCGTGTTTGCCGTGCGCGTGTTGCCCTCAGGGAGTGCAAACCGCTGACCGTTCGGCAGTGCATAGACCGGGTCTACCATATCGCGGTTTGCTTCCTCGGGAGAGGTGTAGACCGTGTTCGTGTCCGTGCCGTATCGGTAGTCTGCAAGGCGGTTTGCCGCACCGCTTGCGCCCTGCATGAGCGCCGACATGGCGATACCGCCCTTTGCGCTGTCGAGCAGCTTCTTTGCCGTCGCGTTCTGCGCGTTCGGGTTGTAAGTTGCCCGCTTGAGATAGGGATTGATGAACGTGCTTGCCGCTTCCTCTGCGCCCTCGCCCAGAATATCCGCCGCGCGTCCGAGAATGCCGCTTCCCGTCTTGACTGCACCCTCGCCCATGCCCGGAATACCGCCGAACATCTTTTCCGTACCAAGTTCGGTAAGACCCGCGCCCGCGCCGTAAAGCATCGCCTGATCGAGCGTCGCGCCCTCCCTCTGCGCTTCATTTACGCCGCTTTTCGCACTGTCTCCGTAGATCATCGCAAGGCTTGCGCCCGGCAGCGCCATGTTCGCCGCAATGCCCGGTGCCATGCGTGCCGCCGAGCCTGCAAACTCCTGTCCCTTTTTCGCCATGCCGACAGGCTGAGCCCATTCATTTACCGCCTGCAAGGCCTTGTCTGAGAGACTGCCCTCTAACGTTTTCTGCGCCGTGCCCTTGAGGAACTGCCCTGCTTTATCCTTGCCGATAAAGTCGAGGAAATCGCCTGCCGCCTTGTTTGCCGTGCCGGAAACATAGCGTCCCGCATTCTCCACCGCGCCCGTTGCATTCAGCAGCATGTTTGCCGCGCCGCTTCCCAACGACTTGGCCGCGCTCATCTTGCTCAGTGCGTTGCTTTCGTCGTTCAGACGTTTGTACAACTGATAGATTGCCTGTGCCTGCTTTTTCTCGTCTGCCGACATCCTGTCATACTGCGCACTGCCGTTAATGCCTGCAATCGCAAGTTTCGGATGAGTTGCGAGGTGAGCGATAGCCGCCGCCTTGTCCGCCGTGTTCCGCCCCTGCACGTCCATGTTAATGAGGTAGGGGTACTGCTTCTGCATGCGCTCGATTTCGCTGTTGAGCTCGTTTACGCGCTGCTGACGCTGCGCCTGAGAGGTTGCCGCGCGGTTGAGCGCCGCGCCGCGGGCGATCTTGACAACAGGCATGGAAACGTTGGTCGTGCCGCCTGCCTTAGGGAGATAGGTTGCGCCGGTCTTGTCCCGATACGTCATGCCGAAGCTCTTGCGAATCTGGTTGTTCGCCTCGTGCAGGCGGTTCCGTTCTGCCTCGTCCGTGGTGTTGTGCCACATGAGCGAGTTTGCGTTCAGCTTGTCGATTGCCTTCTGACGTTCTTCCTTCTCGTTCCACGTCTTGCCCGTGCCCGAGCTTCTAAAGCCGCCGCTTGCGCGCGGGAGCGTGTTCTGCTTTGGCGCACTTATCGTGCCGCTGGCCTTGAACGTGCCGTTTGCCTTTGCTGTCTCGAGTACCTTCTTTGCGTTGTTCTGCCGCCGCGTGTCGCTAATCTTCTGCTGTGCCTGACGGCCTTCCCTCGTAATCCCCACCGTATTTCCAAGTCCCTTGACGCTCTGCTGATACGGTCTTGCGCCCGTCACCTTGTCCGCCTGCCGGACGTTGCGGTTCGTCACCGTGTTCTTGCCGGCCGTCGAGCGGATCGTGTTTGTGCGCTGCGTAGTGGTTCCCGTGCGTCCGCGGCTTGAGCCGCCCTGACGGTTTGCCGCATACGAGCCGCTTCTCGTACTCGTGCTTCCGGTGGCATAGTTGCTTGCCTTCGGCTTGTTGTTCGCCTTGTTTCTGGCGTTCTGCTTTGCCTGTTCGAGCTGCTTCCTCCGGCTGTCGCTCAGTTTGTTGCTTTTACCCATTGTGCGCCTCCATAAAAGAGGGGGCGGTCATGCCGCCCCGTGCTGTTTAGTAATAATTCGAGTTGTACGTACCCGCGCCGTATACCGAGCCGACCGGAATACCGAGCACTGCTGCAATCTGCGAGGTAGCGCCACGGTTGCCCATGCCCTCCCAGAGTTTCAGGTAGTAATCGCGCATTGCGTTCTCCTGATCGGTCTTTGCGCTCTGCTCATACTGCGACTGCTGCATATCCTGTGCACGCTTGTTGTACGCGATGTTGGCAAGCGTCTGCTGTGCGTCGAGCGTCGAGTTTACGCCGAAATTGCCGGTTGCGTTGCCGTAGTTGTACAGATTGCCGATGACGTTCTGCTTTGCCGCCTCCTGCTGTGCCAGAATGCTCTGACGCTGCTGATACAGGCTGTTTGCAAGGTCTGCCATGCTCTGCGCCGCCTGCGTCGAGTTGCCCGCCAGTGCGCTTGCGCGGTTGTTTTCCACGCTCTGGATTGCGTTTGCACGTGCAAGCTCGTTCTGGTTGTACGCCGAGTTGTAGGCGTTGTTCTGTGCCACCAGTGCGCTTTCCGACGCGCCCTGACCAGAAATTCCTGCCGCTGCAAGCTGACTCGGAAGGTCACGCTGTGCCGTGCGGTAGTTGATGTACGCCTGCCGCGCCGCATCATCATAGCTCTGGTTGAGAGACGGGAGCATCGCAGAATACTGCTGATTGATCTGGTTTGCCATCTGGTCGTAGTACGCCTGCTGCTGCTGCTTGATTTCCTCCTGCCGGTCAAGCTCGGCCTGGTACTGCTGCTCGATTGCCTTCATGTTGTTGATGTAGGTCTGTGCGTTCTTCGCCGTCGCGTCGTTGGAAAACTGGTCGAGCTTGCCGCCGTTCAGCGCGATCTTGGTTTCGCGGTCATTGAGCGACTGCTGTACATCCTGCCAGTTTGCACCGCTTGCCATCTGGTCTGCAAGCACGGTCGAATAGTCGACGTTGTTGTATTTGTTCTTTGCCTGCTGCATCGCATTCAGTCCCGTGCCCAGTGTGCCGCCGAGCATGTTTCCGATGGTATTTGCCACACCGCTTGCCGCCGTCGGTGCTTTCCACGTGCCGGTCTTGCTGTCGTAGCTGTAGCCATGCCCCGTATAAAGCGCACGGTTCTTTGCCTCGAGGTTCTTTCTCGTTGCCGCATCCGCCGTATGCCATGCCTGCGAGTTGGCCTGTGCCTGTTTGAGCCAGTCCGGCGTGCTGACCGCCGAGGACGCGGAAGAACCGCCGGAGTACGAACCGCCAGAGGACGAGGTTGTCGGCGCACTCCACGTGCCCGTCTTGCTGTTGTAGGTGTAGCCGTGGTCAGAGTACAGCTTCTGGTTTGCCTGCTCAAGGTTCTTTTTCGTTGCCGCGTCTGCCGTGTGCCATGCGCTCGAATTTGCCTTTGCCTGATCGAGCCACGACGAGGAAGAACCGGACGAACTCGACGAAGATCCCCGCTTAGACGAGGACAAAGAACTCGAGCTGTTCTTCTTTTTGGCCGCCGCCGCAGCGGTTGCCGTGGTTGCGGCCTTGATAGCCGCGCCCCAGATACTCATACATATCTCTCCTTTTGGGTAAAATAAAAGCAGGCGTTTCCGCCTGCTTTCCTGTTAAGTTAGTGTCTCACGACGTTTTCGTAGTACGCGCCGAGTTTGTCCTCTACCGCGTCCCTGTCGCACAGCCAGAACGACTTTGCCATGTCCGCGTAAAATTCCTCGTTGCCCACGCCGTGCTTTTCTGCAACCTCGCCGAGGTCACTGTACACCGCGTTCATTGCCACCCAGAATTTCACCGGATTGCATCGCAGTCCGTGCCGCTCCATGATTGCGCTGGTCTGCTCCATCGTCCAGTGTTCGCCGGTCGAGCCGTCCGCGTTCTTCATGCTGCGCACCCACTTTTCCGCCATCTGACGGTTGAGCTTTGCGCCGCCGCCGCGTGCATAACCCTGCATTTTCTCTGTTCCGTGCGTCTTGTCCCCCACATAAGAGGTATCGCCGTCGCGGAATCCGATCTGACGCATTTCCGGGTACTCGTCGTACTCCGGCCATTCCGCGCTGCTTCTCGGTGCAAACCGGCCGTTCGAGTACCGGCGCATCTCCGGCTCTCTGCCGTGAATGCGTTCGTCGTAGTAGCCGAGCGGTTCGTCGTAGCCGTAAGGCTCGATATACCGGCTGCGCGGCATCTCATACCGCACGCCGTAGTGCTCCCGGCCTTCAAAATCGCTCCTTCTGTTCCGCTGCATCAGCAGCATCATTGTTCCTCGTTTCATGCTGTCACCGCCGTTCCGTTAATCGAGCGCAGCGCGTCAGAGTGCGAGCAGCAGGAATTTCCGAGCATTCGGAAGCTGCCGCCGGTTGCCGAAGTGACCACCCGACAAAGGTACTTGTGCCGCGTGTCAAGGTTGAACACGGTAGCCTGAGCGCCGTTGCATTTTAAGAGCGGATACGTTACCGTGCCGTCGCCGATCGTGATGACCACCGGCGCGCCGATGATCGTCGTACTCGGGATGTTCTGCGCGATGACGATACCGTATACGCAGCCGTTCTGGTAATCTCCCGCCGGAATGTTTACCGTCAGTACGCCGCTTGCGTAGGTCACGCTCTGTGAGATACGCAGGTTCGGACAAAGTTTTTGTACAGGCTTGCAAGCCATAACTGTTCCCTCCTGTCAAAGGCAGGGGGATTGCTCCCCCTCCTGAATATCGTATCTCAGCAGCCGCAAGTGTTGCAGCCGCAGCCGGAAAAACGCAGAGCGTTTACAAGGTAATTGTTCTGTGCCTCCTGCGAAGCCGCGAACTTGAGCGTCTGGTTCTCGTTCTGAAGCGCCGCGATCTTCTCTGCCTGACGGGTGTTCTCCATCTGGTCAAGGCGTGCGATAATGCGGTCGGTGTCGTTGTGCGCCGTCTGGATAATGTCGCGTGCGTTGGTAGCGGCATTGTAGTTGGTGTCGCAGAAGCCGCGCTCGATCTGGCGCTGTGTGTCGCAGCAGCAGGTGGACATCTGCGTGCCGAGTGCCGTCAGACCGGCGGTCACGCCGTTAAAGCCGTTGTTCATGTTGGTGTTTACGCCGTTGATAAGCTGGGCATTCTGATAGCCGAGCTGGCATACCGAATTGTCTACGCCGTGGAAGCCGTTAGAAACCGCGCTGCCAAGCGTGTTGAAGCCGGTCAGCATACCGTTGTTCATGCTGTAAAAGCCGTTGCACAGGCCGTCCTGAATGCCGAGAACGGAACGGGACAGGTTGTTGAAGTTGAACTCGCTGCACAGGTCAGAACGAGTTACTGCGCCCTGATAGCCTGCGCCGTTGCCGCCGCCGTTGCCCCAGTTGCCCCAGCCGTTACCGCCGAAGATGAGCGCGATAATCAGGAACGCAAAAATCCAAGAGCCGTTACCGCCCCACATACCGTCATTGCCGCCGCCGTTGTTATCAGAACCAAGAGCGTACCCGGTTGCAAAATCGTTATCCATTTGAAAATCTCCTTTTCAGTTTATTTTGAACGGAGCCGCGCGAACTCCGAACATGACAAAATCACGTCGGTTTTTCGTCAAGATCCGTCCAAACTGAAAAGAAGTTATTTAATTGATCTTCATGCCGAACTGCTGTGCAAACTGATCGAGGTCAATCCCTCGCTCCTTTGCAATGTTCATCGCCATCTGCCGCAGTGCATCCGGACTTTTCCCCTGCATGCTCTGCATCAGTTGACCGACCATCGGATTGTTTCCCGTCATCTGGTTCAGCATCGTCATAGGGTTTCCGCCGTTCCGCATCAGCTGTAAAACCTGCATCATCGGGTTATTCATCATGCCTCACTACCTCCCAGCTTGTCGCACAAGGTGTTGAACCGTGCTTTCAGTTCGTCAAACTCGCTTCTCGGCACGAACTTTGACAAATCCGTTTCCAAGGGTTTATTTGTTTCCTGCATCTGTACCCGGCTGTATGCCGCGAAATCCGCGCAGCCAGTCTGAAGGTTGAGCTGCTTTGTGTAGATGTATCCGTGCGCTGTGTCCGGCATGATGGTTAAAGCACCCGAAAAATCGGTCTGAACCGCTCTTGCCTCCTCGACGCTTGCCACTGGACGCACAATATGTTGTGGGTACTGTGGCATCTGCACATTCTGTTGTGGATACTGCTGTGGATACTGTGGATAACCGTAAGCCATTATCCGTGCACCTCCGTTTCGTGAAGGGAGCGCTCCTTGTAGGCAAGGTACTCGTCGAGATACTTTGTGTTCCCCGCCTCGCGGTAGTCCTCAGCAATGCGCCGCGCACACTGCTTGTCGTAGCCGATACGTTCCAGTCTTTGTTCGTAGCTCATGCTTTATCGCCCCTCTCTATGCGTCTATTATAGCGCATCGGAAGCGCGAAAACCTGTCACAAAACTTTCAGTATTTTCCGTTTGATGTTCCGCAGCCGCCGGTAAACCGTTGCCTCGCTCATATGCAGCGTGTCCGCAATCTGAATAACAGAACGCGCCGTAACTCGTAGATCGAATACGGCGCGTTCCTCATCTGTAAAATTGCATTCACGCCGGAAGTAATCGCATTCCGGCTTTGTAAATTCCTTCTTGAGGTTCACAAACGCTCACCCCTTCTGCTTGCGTTTGTCTCCCTTGATCTTGACCTTTACACCCTTACTGCCCTTTTTGTGTCTCACTGTCACACTCGCCATTATACACACCTCCTGTGTTGTCACCGGCGACATAATTTGCATAACCACCGTTATCCCCGTTCTCCACAACTACCGTGTCGAACTGGCTCCACTGCCATACGTGATAGATGTTCGTTGCCGCCAGCAGCAGAATAAGCACCAGTACAATCACTTTCATAAATTTCAGCTGACTTTTCAGCAGCGACAGTACATCACTTGCCAGAATTTCGTTTTTATCGTTCATGGTATCCTCCCTCTTGGGTATGTTATACCGTCTTGTTTTTAACCGTACAGATGTGCACGGTCATTGATAACGAGCACGCGCATCAGGTCTTCGGTAAGACCCAGCTTGCCGTTTTCATCGCCCTGCAAAAAGCCTTTGTTCACAAGCCGCTGCACCGTGTTCTGCGCCCATGCCGGGCAGTCCTGCACGCGGTCATAAACCTTTGCGTTTGCCTTCTTGATTTCTTCCTGCGCGATTTTGCGGGTCTGTGCTTCCGTCATATCTTCAACCTCTTTCTCTGTCAGCATGGTTTTGAATTTCTGCCACAACTGCGGGTTGCGTACCCACGGTTCCGGGCAATCCTTGTGCGTCACATCATAGTGACGGCACACGCGCGATACCGGCACATGGTACTTTGCCATCAGCTCGCGGGTCAGCTTTGCGGCACGCTTCATGGTAGCTTCCGGGATAACGTACACGCCGTTGCGGATAACGCTGCACATCTCAATGCCGATGCTGTTTGCATTCCGGCAATCGTTGTAGTAACTGCCGCCGCGTTCCCTGCCGCAGTGCCACGCCGTGTCGCTGTCCTTTACGCTCTGGTAAATCTCGTTCGGGTCTACAAAGTAGTGAGCCGACGCTTCCACTACTTCGCGTGCGAAATAATCCGCGTTATTCTGTGCGGTATCACCGTTGTTCGCGGTAAAGTGCAGGCAAATCCAGTTGATCGGGAACTCTCTGCCCTTGCGGTAGTTGCTTGGGTTACAGCCCTTAAAAATGATTTTCATTTTTCCTCATCTCCGATTTTATCTACCGCGTCCTTTGCGGCGGAAAGTGCCTTTTGCAGCCACGCCGGAACGGGTGCGCCGAGGGAAACCGCGTTCTCAACGATAGAGCCCAGTTCCGTCAGCGTGTACCAGACGACTACGAGAGGGCACAGCAGAACCGTATATTCAAACGGAAGCGTCACGCCCGGCAGATGGTCACAAACCATGCCAATCAGCAAATCCGCGCCGCCTGCGACTGCAACCACTACGATGGAACCGACCTTGTGAAAAATGCCGTCCCTCGCCGCCTTGCTCGACCATTTGCCTTTCTGCATTGCCGCCGCAGTGCCCGTCAGGTAGTCCGCCGCCATTGCCACAACAAACAGCACGACAAGCCAGCCAAACCACCCCCACAGGGCGGTAAGGACGGCAACGCAAGCGGTAACAGCCGCCTTAAAATTGTTTACATTATCCATGCTTATCTCTCTTTCTGCGTGTGTTTATTCTGCCGTGCCGCCGAACTCTGCGGGCACAAGCTCGGGCAAACCAGAATCAATCAGGATTTCTGCCACCTGCTTTTTGAGTGCTTTAGGCACAGCATCGAACTCCGTCTTGCCAAGGATTACTCTCTGGGCAAAAAACATAGCCATCATAATTACCAACCTTTCTAAACGTCTAAAAATGTTCATTATTCTGCGTAAACCTGCATCGCCATCTCTGCAATGCAGTCCTCAATAAAATCACTGCGTTCGGTCGCGGCGTTAAGTTGTGCTTTCAGCAGCTTATTTTCCTGCTCCAGTTCTGCGTTGGTTTTCGGGATAACCGGCTTCGGAAGTTTCGCCTTATCTGCCTCGATTTCCTCGGCAGTGCGCTCCACCACCTTGCAGTCTACGAGCTTATAGCGCAGAACCGCGCCGTCGTAGAGCGGCTTATCGAGATAATGGCTCTGCGCAAGCGCGTACTTGTCTCCAAAGCCTTCATCGATTTTGATCCAACCGGTAAGATCTGCCGGGAGGGAATACTCTCCTTCGAGCCGCAAAATACGGCTTTCACTATCCAGAAGGACGTATACACGGGATTTAGGGGTTTGCATTCAGTTCCTCCTTTCTTTCCGGGAGCTTGTACCATTTGTAGCAGTCTGCAACACTCCATAAGAGGTAGCCGTACTCGGAGATTGTAGCGACAAGGTATTCGCCGTCGTGAGTTGGGTTAGTCATGGTGTCACCTCCTTATAGGTCGGCGGAGAAGTCGATATCGCCAATCGAGTCGACCCAACCGGATGTCGCTGCGGAAATTCCATTAAAAAGTACGGTAATCGCTGCTAAATCTTCTGTCGTGCCCATCGAATCCAAATGAATCGAGGTGTTTAGGAATTGTGAGAACGCAGCAGTCACATAGCGCCCAGAACCGTCAAATCTTGCAGTCGGTTTAGTTCGCATTTTCCCATGTAGCGGAATGTTGAAATGCGCTCGGTCAAGTTCGCCCTGATACATAACCGCGGGTAAAAAAGTGTCTGTACCGATGTGGTGACGCTGAAAATACCTCTGACACCGTCTCAGCTGCTCCCCGAAATCAGGGATTTCGTTCAGAACCCACTTGTCACCTTCCTTGTGTGCAAGGGTTTGGGTGGAGCCAAGCTCGAGCTTGGCAGCGATAGCCGTAGTCGTGCTCGAATATCGCGCCCAAATTCTCTTGCCGCTTTCTAGTCCTATGAGCTGTATATCGCCAATCTCAATTAAACCGTCCCAATTTCCCCATGTAGACGGAATTACAGCACTTTTGGTGACTAACGTGTTGTCTGCAAAAAAGAAAGAATAAGTAACTGTTTTTCCCTTCAAGAGCGAGGAAAGTTCATATTCAAAAGGTTCGAAGAGCGCTCCGGACGTCAAACGAATGCCCTCATCTTCAACAGTCAAAACGCCGTCTGAGGTGAGATGCCACCTATCCACCGTATACCTATCCCCGCAGTAGCCGGGGATGGCGGCGTTTACTGCTGCATAGTAATAGGAACTGGATGCTTTTGCGTCCTGCACTTTGACATAAGTGCTTGTTTTCTCGACAGCCATGCAGGCGTAAGCCGCAGGACCAATTTTGTTGCTTTCCGACAGTGAGCTGTCACTGTAAATTATCGCGCCCTGCGGTAAATAGTACCCGCCTCTCTGGTTCACCGGTCTCCCGAAGAACCAGTTGTCAAGCAGGTTCGGGTTTGTGCGGTATTTTACCGCACCAGAAATCGGAGTGGAGTCCGCGGTGGAGACCGCGATGTTCTCGCCCGTCAGCGTGCGGTCAGCAGAGAGGTCAAGGTCGTTGATCTTGCGGGTCTTGGGGACAACCTCCTCTGCAAGCGCGAAGCCATTCATCTGTGCAAGCGCCGCATTAAACTGCGTTTCCGTGCCCTGATAGCCGCCGTCGAGTGCCGCCTCATACGCATCTTTGCCGTCATTGCCGGGAACGCCCTGAATGCCCTGCACGCCCTGAATGCCCTGCGGTCCCGTGGGGCCCTGAATGCCCTGCACGCCCTGCGGACCCACTGGACCTTCCACCTTGCCGACGCTCACCCAGTCGAGCGCGTTTTCGCTCCAGATGTAGCACTCGCGGTTCTCCTCGACCTGATACATCTTGTCGTTGCCGTTCGGAATAGCGTTGCGAAGCGCGGCGAGGGTGCTGTAAACATCCTCGATGTATAACGCCTTGCCGTCCTTGCCGTCTGCGCCCTTTTCGCCCTGTGCGCCCTGCGGACCCTGTGCGCCCTGTGCGCCGCGAATGCCCTGTGCGCCCTGCTCACCCTGAATGCCCTGCGGACCTCTCGGGCCGATCTCGCCCTGCGGACCGCGTTCACCTCTGAGGCCCTGCTCGCCTCTTTCGCCCTGGTCGCCCTTGTCGCCCTTGTTGCCCTGCGGACCGCGAACGCCGTGAACGACGGTTACGCCGTTTACGTCCTCAACTGAGCCCTCGGCAAACTGCATCCTGCTCCTCTGCGGCATCGTGTTGCCCGCAGCGTCCAAGATAACGTGACCCGAGCTTGCCGTTGCAAGCCACGTCGAGCCGTCGAGGCTATACTCGATTGCCCCGTCGCTGTTGAGCCGCAGCCAGACGAGTGAGCCGTCATTGCACTTGATGCTGATCTCGTCGTTCGCGCTCAGTGCGTTTACAGCGTCGATGGTCTCGTTCATCTTGTCTCTCAGCAGCCGCGGCAGCTTGTCGAACACCGCCTTGTTTTCCGCAGCCGTGCCAGTCAGCGTGTCCGCCGCAGAAACAACGCCTGTCGAGCTTACCGCGCTGTCTGAAATCTTTTCGATTGCCATTTCATCACCTCACCATAGTTCCGATGGTGTATCTCTTGATAATGCCGAACACGCCGAACGCCTCGTTCAGTGCGCTGTTCTGCATGATAAGCTGCAAGGTCTTGTACTTCTTGACCTTGCTGTTGAACGGAAGCACCTGCGGCGCGTCGTTCGTGTTGAACGTGAAGCGGCTGAAATCAATATCTTCCCAATTGAAAATATCCGCGATACCCTCGCGTATCTGCCGTCCGAAGTCGCGTTCTGTCCGGGCGAACACCTTGACCGAGGAACGGGTGTAAGGCTTCATCATAACGCCGCTGCCGCGCTTGACCATGGTCTTATACGTCATAAAATCGCCATCATCGTCCGCCTTGGTGTGCCACTCTGCCGAGATTGCCGTACCGCCGGTAATTCTGCCGTCCTCACCGAGCGTGCCACCGTCCGAATACGCCTGCATGGTGTCAATATCCGTGTTCAGCTTGCAGATACGTCCGTCCGATGTGCCGAAATACAGGTTTCCCCTGCTTTCCATCATGCGTACCGCCGGGAAGTTGTTCCAGTAGTAGCACTCGTAAACGTAATCGCCGTAGGACTGCGGCTTGTACGCTACGTTCTGGTTGGTATCGAGCACATAAGCATGGTTGTTCACAGACAGCACATAGTAGCCGTTCCAGACTACCGCGCAGGCGTTTTCAAGATGATCTTCCTTGGTCAGCGCCGCATCCACGTAGTAGGAGCGGTTTCTTGCCACCTGCAAGGCCGTGATATTGCTGCTCGTCAGCGCGAACACGCCCGTTCGGCTGAGAAATACCGGCTCTTCCGGCAGATACGCGAATGCGTGCTTTGCCACCGCACCGGCACCGGCTGCGGCGCGTCTTACCGGAAACTGCACTTTGCTTGTGGTCGTGTCGATGTTGTAGCCGCGAAAGTAAATCGTGGTCTCGCTGCGGTCGTCCGACTTGACGATTGCCTGACTGTCCGAGATTGCCGTATATCCGACGATTGCCGCGCCGTCCGCGCCCACCTTGGTATAGGAGAGATCGGAAAAATACAGCGGATTGTTGCTTTCACACCGCCAGTCCTTGTCCTGCTCGTCGGGATTGCCTGCAAGGAACACCCTGTCCTGCGACTTGCCGCCGTAGATTGCGGCGATGGTGCACTTTTTGATTTTGTCCGCGTAACCGTCCACGTGCTTTACAAATGTGATCGTCACGTTGTCCTTGCCCGTGATAGCCGGTTTTGGAGGCGCTGAGGTAAACGTCACCTGTCCCTTACTCCCGTTCAGGCTGTAGCGGCTTGCATCCCAGACCGCACCATTCACCTTGACCTCTGAAATGCTCTGTACGTCCGTGGTATCGAGCTGATACACGGTAGCCGAGCCGTCCGCGCAGAACTCGTTCTTGCGCTTGTCGCTCAGAAGATTTACATCCTCGAAGCTCGTTCCGCCGCCCGTCGGCTTGTTGGCGATGGTGGTAGTCGGGACGTAAGCGTCCGCTGTTGCGTCCTTGGCAGTCTCGCCGTCGAACACAAGGTACTCGCCGCCCGTCAGCACGTACATTTTGTCGTTCAGCGTAAACGACGTGCCCTGCTTGTTCGTCAGTCCGCTTTTCAGCTCTGTTAAGGCGCTTTCCGTCCACTTGTACAGCCGTGTGCCGCCATGCACCAGAAAGTATTCCTTGCCCTTGATAATGCCGCGATACAGACCGTTTACCGGCTTTTCGACATTCAGCAGTACGCGCCATCCCTTGCGCTTTTCGGGGAAGCCGCCGCTGTCCGAAATCAGGTTTACCGTGCCGGAAGCGCCGCGCGTTGAGTCAACCTGTGTAGGATTGCTCGACAAATCCACGCCCTTGAACTTGGAATACTCGGTTTTGTACCTTTTCGGGGAATCGGGAATCTTGTATGTTGCCATTTACACCCACCCCGCAACCGAGCGCCACGCGCCGCCGCTTGCGGTCTGCTGTCTCCTGCTTGCCAGCATCTGCTTGACGTTCTCGTATTCGTTCAAATACTGAGTCGACATGGAAATGTCGTCTTCTTTGAACACTTCCGCCGCGATATACAGCGGAATTGCCCGCTGCGCTTCCTCAGGCAGAGAAAACGTCGTGTCGCCCGGCGTGCTCTCGTCGATGTTCTCAGGATACGCCTCGTACCAGATCACAAGCGTACCGACGTACTCCGCCGGGACAAATAGCGTATCCATGCCGTCAAACTGATAGTCGTTCACGCGCATAAACGTGTTGTTCGCGCCCATGATCGTCAGTCTGTCCGGGCAGAACCGCATGAAATCCGGTGCAAGTTCCTTGATATGGAACAGCCGATAGCCTTCCGCATCATCGTCCTGCAGTTCAACCTCAACGGATTTGTAGATCGGCATGACCTCGGCAAGGTCTACCATTGCAAACCATGCTGCGTGCGGCATTGCCCGCACATAGTCCGCCACATCAGGCGAAGTCAGCGAAACCTCTGTGCCGTAGTTCAGGCGTGAGAAAATCTTATCAAGTGCAGCCTTTTGCATCTGCTCCCACGTCATAAAATCACTCCTTAAAATGGAAAGGAGGGGTTGCCCCCTCCCCTCTGTTTACAGCAGCGTAGTGCCGTTCGTCATCGCGTCACCCACGATGGAGATTGCGCGCCAGTCGTTGAAGCCTGCACCGAAGCGTGCGCGGCCGGACCAGTAGTTCGCATCGGTGTTCTCGTCCACAGAAGAACGGACAGTCAGCGATACGCGGTCAAGCCACGGCAGGCACATAGCGTCCTTGTTGTAGTCGGAATCGAGCAGCATGAAATACTCCTTGCCGCCGATGGTCTTGGGCAGATAGTTCCATACCAGAACGTTCCACAGACCGAGCTGGAAGTTGAAAGCGTTGTTGTTGCTGTTCGGGTCGAGTTCCGAGCCGATCGCCGCAAACAGAGCGCGCTTGAGCTTGCCGGAGTTCGGGATGATGATGGTATCCGGCTTGATGTTCAGCAGGTTGCCGTCATCGTCGCGGATATCCTGCATCTGCTCCTGCGCAGCGTCCAGAATTTCGGTGTACTTGTCCGTGCCGGCCGTGTACTTGAAGCGGTTGGACTGGTTCTTGTAGCCCTTGGTCGCCGAGCCGTGCGCGTTGGAGAACAGGGAAACGCCGTCTGCGGAGGTGGTGTCGTACTTCTTGCCGCCGAAGGTGATAGAAGTACCAACGCCGCCCGCGATCATGTCCGCCGCGTACTTCTCGCGGGTACGGTTGTAGCTTGCGCCGAACTTGCGTGCGCGGGATTCAGCCAGATTGAACTTGCTGTCCTCGATGAGCTCGCGGGTGACTTCAAAGCGGCTCTTCCACGTAGTCGGCTCGATGATCTTGCTGTAGCCTTCCTGCACCGAGGTCAGCGGATACGCGCCGTTCTCGCCAACGTCCTGAAAATCACCGAGCGCAGTTGCAGAGGTGTACTTCTCCGCGTAGTTGGTGGTGGTATCCATATAGAATACCTTGTCGATCATGCTCTGCTCCTGAAAGCTCTCTACGCGGTCTTCGATAATTGCCTTGATGGGAGCCTGCGATTTGCCGAAGAAGGAATCCGCAACGCCGGAACCCTCAGAAAAAGTAATGCCTGCCATAAATTATCTTGTCTCCTCTCTTTTTTAGGCGGCAACCGCTGCCGGCTCAACGAACACGCCGGTAACGGTCGAGTTGGTGGTAGCGCCATCGGTGGTCAGCACCTTGAAAACGCCCTTGGTAGCGGTTGCGGTAACGGTCAGCGCATCAGCCGCCAGAGTGACAGCCGAGCCGACAACGGTCTGCGCAACGGTAGCGGTCGAAGTGGTCTCAAACACGATGTTGTCATTCACCTCGATAGCCGGGTAATTGCCGTCCTCGCGCTTGGGGCCCATGATAATGTGGGTCGGCTTGACGGAAGCGGTGCCCTTTGCCAGAGCGCCGGAAGTCAGAGTAGCCGCCATGCCGAGGGTCAGGCCGTCCGCGCCGGGAAGGTAAACGAACGGGGACACATCAGCAACGCGGCGATATGCGATCTTAAACATGAAAAAATCTCCTTTTACTTGTATTTTTTGAACTTTGCCACAAGCTGTGCGTGGGTAAGATTCGGAAATGCGTGCTTCATCATCTGCATTTCCTGCGGGTCGATTACAATATCGTCACCGCCCGCATTGCCTGCTGTGGTGGTCAGATGACTTTTGCCGTTTACGTTGTTCATTGCCTGCTGCTTTGCCGCTGCTGCGCGCTTTCCGGTCAGCTGGTCAAAGTTTGCAAGGCGGAACGCGTCAACGAGCGAATAGCCGCGGTTTACGTACTCGTTAAAAACGGGTGCGTTCGGGTGGTTTGCCAGTGCAGCAACGTCGGTGATGGACGGGTCAAGGTGGGAAATCTCCTTGATTGCCTCGTTCATCTGCCGCTCGCCCTCCTCCATCTGCACACGGTCAAGCACTTCCTGTGCCTGCCGTACAGTGGGGTTGTTTGCGATCATCTGATCGAGCATGGACGGGTCGATTCCTGCCTGCTGCATCTGGTCGCGCTGATAGGCCTGCTGATACGCCTGCAAATCAGCTTCCGAGGTGATCGGCTTGTTGGTGTACGGGTCGAGCTGACCCTCGTACATCTGCCGTACCATCTCGTCCTTTGCCGCCTGGCGCTCCTGCTGAATGCGCTCGTTAAACTGCGCTTCTGCTCTGCGTCGTGCAGCGGCAAACCGTGCGTTATCTTCCGCACTCTGTACTCCCTCGGGTGCAGCTTCGGCGGTCTGCTGCTCGTTTTCGCCTGTTTCCTCGGGTCCGATGGACGCAGTTTCGGCGGTTTCCTGCTCGTTTACGCCTGCCTCGGTGGTTTCCACTTCGGTTTCCATAATTTCTTCCATTTGGTTGTTCCTTTCTGGATTTTTACGCTGTTCCGTGCGATTTTGGGCATAAAAAAACCGCCCTTTCGGACGGTTCCGCTATTCATTTGCCCTTTACTTGCCGCTCTTCTTGGAAGAACGCAGATCGCCGCCGGTCTTAACGACAGGCTTCTTGCCGGAAGTCTGGGCGAAAACTGCCTTAACCTCCATGCTGCCGGTGTTCTTGATCTTACCGGCGTAACCGCTCTTATTTGCCATGCTATTTCACCTCCTTTACTACCTGCTTATAGTTTGAACACTGCGGATTTTTGCAGATAAGCACGAGCTTACCGTCTACAGTGTCGGTCTTGGTGTCGATTTTACATACCGGACATACCATAACTGCCGCCTCCCTCCTGATATGCGGGCATTGTCTCCGGGCTGACGTAGCCGGACTGCGTAATATCGGGAATGCCGTCTGCATTTGTTGCCATCGGCTGCATCATTGCCTGCTGCTGTGCCATCATCTGTTGCTGCTGTTCCAGTCGCTCGGAAAGCTGCTGTTTTGCCTCGCTTGCCAGCGGGTAGTGCAGTCCCTCCATGATCGTCCAGAACGTCAATAGGCTCTGCATATCGGCCGGGTCGCCAAAGCAGCCGTTTTCGAGGTTCATTCTCGCCTCCTGCCAGAGGTTTTCACGGTTGCCCGCAAGCGGCGCGGTCTGGTCGACGCTGAACAGAAATTCATCGTTCCAGTACGGTTCTCCTGCCTCGTCCACTTTGAGAAAGTCCATCTTGTTAAACGTGCCGTACATCTGCGTGCCGTTGGTATCCTTGTAAACCATCGGCCGCGGCTCGTCCGAGTACGCCAGCAGGAACTTGAACATAACCTCGAACAAATCCGCATAGGCGGCGTTCTTCATGACCTTGCGGCTTTCCAGTCGTCCGGCGGTCTGCGCCGCTGCAAACTGCTTTGCCGTGCCGCTCGTTGCCGTGCTGTCCTTGCGTCCCTGGAACGAATCCGTAATGCCGATCAGGTTGCGCATTGCCGTGTAGGTGCTGTCCTCGAACGCCATATCGCGGGAAATATCCGGCTGCAAGGTAAGCACATCGAGCACTGCCTTTTCTTCCGGGCCCTCGACTTCAAGCACTTTGAAATTCTCATCCGTGCGCCGTATCTGCTTGCCTCTCGGCAGGGTGATGACCGAGCCGCCGCCCAGCAGCTTTTGAGAAATGGAGCTGTCGAGCTTGTTGATGAGCATCTGCTGATCCCGTATCATGTCCACGTCAGACGAGCCTAACAGCTTGCCGACAACGCTTACATTGCGCCGCAGCACTACCGGATACACGTCCGGCTTGTAGTACGGAATCATGTCGTTTTCCTCGTGCTGTGTAACGGTTGGGTTGCCCATCTCGTCAAGCTGCACTTTATCCACGATCTTCGTCATCGGGATGCCGTTTTCATCCGTCCGCGCGAAGTCCTTGACGGTTTTCTGTTCGCCGCTCTTGCTCCCGCAGTACGGGCAGGTATCCCCCTGCATATCCGCGCCGCACTTGCTGCAAGTCTTAATGCGCCGCGCCTGATAGTCCTCCATGTACTCCAGCAGTACGTCATTGCACCACGCCACGCGCCCAATGCCGCCGTCAGCGTTGCGGAAATATCCGATGTTCTCGGTAACGAGATCGTCCGCCGTGCCCTGCTCAAAGCCGCGTGCGTCCGGCTGTTCCTCGTCCTCGTCGGAAACGTCCTTGTTGTACTTCTTCTTGATGTACTCTTTCGACTGTGCCAGCTGAATGAAGAAGTAATCCATCTCCGGGATACTGTAAACGCCCGGCTGCGGAATAAACTGTTTCGGATGCAGCAGCGTAACACTCAGCGCGCCGCGCGTGGTGTGCGTCCGCTTGGTGTTGTCCCATTCCACAAGGAACAAATCGCCGCCGTGCGTCGGCGTGGTTCGCTCGTCCTGATCGTTCAGCCGCTCAAAGGGTAATCTGTCAAGCTCGTTTCGGATGTAATCCTCAATCGTCTTTGCGAGCTGCTCGTCCTCCTCGTGCCGCGGCGTAACCTTGGGCGTTGGAATATCGCTCGATACTTCCGCCTCGATGATTTCCGCAACCACGTTCCGCGCCACTACTGCATCTTGCGTTTTCTGGTTCTTGCCGTGCACCTTGTCGATCTTGTGTGTTCCCCGGTAGATTTCTTCCCGCTCGACCATCAGATTAAGCTCGTCCTGATACCGGCTCCTCGCCTTGCTCAGCCTGTCCTGCCACTTCTTCAAAATCGCCTCGTCGCTCTTGCCCGTTTTATCAAACGGATTTTGCATTTTATCACCTCATTTTCAAAACGGGTTGCCCCATTTAGACAATAGATACTCCTGTCCGCTCTTGTCGGCGTTGTAGTAATCCTCGTACATATCATCCGTCCACTTCGCCCGCTTGCCTCGTGGCTTGTCCTCGGTGCAGCTCTGCTGTGTGCGTGCATAGTAGGCGATAGCCAGCGCCATAACGCAGTCATCGTGTGCGCCCTGTTCCGCCTCTGCTCTGCCCTTCTCGTTGCGGACAAACGTCAGCATTTCGCCCAGCGTGTCCGCATCGTTCAGCAGCTCTACACTCTCGCGCACCACCTCAACCAGTCCGGCAATAATAACCGGACGGGTGACGCTTGTGGTTTTGAAGCCGTAGCTGTCGCGGGGTCTGTGGGTGTAGTTGTCCTCGGTCTGCCGGACATACTGCCGCGGATACCGCAGCCGTTGCAGCTCCTTGATGGGGTAGCTGCTGTAATTGGCCTCTATCGCAATCAGCGCGGTATTGTAGTAGATACCGAGACAATACATCTGTGCAGCGTATACATCCTCGTCAAACTGGTGTCTAAGCGTGCAGACCTGCCGCCCGTTGGTGTTGTCGAGCACCTGACCGACAAACCAGTCTGAGCCCTCGCCGGACGTATCCCCGCCGATCACATACGGCACGCCCTCGCGCCTGTCCTGATAGATGGAGATATAGCCGTCGTCAGCGTCCACCCACTTAATGCTCTTGTCGTCTATCCTGACTTGATTCGCCAGGGCATCAAACGTTGTGGAGTACACGAAGTACCCGCGCCGCTCTGCCGGCGGAAGCTCTGCCAGCCTGCCGTTTACCTTGGCCGCGTCGAAGATCGTCTTGCCGATAACGCCCCACTGCCCGAGGCAATACACCTGGTAATAGTACGGGTCGCTGTCCTTGTACCCCTCAAGCGTCCGCTTGTAGTCCTCGTCAAGCCATGCGTTATCCTTGTAGGTGGTTTTGAGCGTCACCGCCCGCTCGTCCTTGCGGTCAAAGAACCGCTTTTTTAGCCAGTGCAGCACGTTAATCGGGTTAAACGAAAGCGTAATCTGTCCGTGTATCCGCTTGCCTCGCAGACGGATATCAAGCTGATTAAAATCAGCCTCGGCTATCTCGCTTGCCTCCTCTATCCAGATGTCCGTTAATTCGCCCTTCGGGAAGGTAACAGATTTGATCTTCTCCGGGTCGTCCAGCCCCTTGAAAATACAGGCGTTGCCGGTCAGACGGCAGACGATCCGCAGATCGGTAACATCGAACAGGCTATGCAGCCCCCAGCCGTTAATGACCTGCTGCATCAGCGCAAACGTACTCGTGCGGTTAGTGTCGCCAACCTTGCGCACTACAAGCACATTACACAGCGGCTTGCTCATCATGCGCACAATCAGCCGTTGAGCCGCGAACACGCTCTTGCCAGAGCCAGCGCCGCCGAACAGCACAATATAACGGTGCTCATCATCCGAGAGCAGCGGCAGGTAAGCCGCATTGAATGCCCGCTTGGGAATGTTTACTTGCACCTGCTCACCTCCCGAATTGTACAAAAGTTACGTTTTGCATAATTCGCGTCGCCGTCCGTCCCTCCCGAAGGTGTTTACCCCGAGATTTTCCGCACCCGACGCGCCAAAATTTCCCAAAAATGCAGGATGCAAAAACCAATCTTGCAAAACAGGGCATAAAAAAAGACCTGCACCGCCCGAAAGCGGCTGCAAGCCGTTAATCAGTATCCGTCATATCGTCATCGTCCAGCAGCTTAACCGTGATCGTCTGCGCTCCTACGATTTCCCGACGCTCGATAAACGCGCCGATACTCCGTGCGCGCAGCTCAGAGGCTTTCAGACGGTCCTTAATGTCCGCCGTGTTATCCCTCATGGTATCACTCCAGAACGCGTTAATCTCCGCCATATCCGCCACACGGGCACGATCTAACAGTTCGTCGCGGTCTGAAATATATTTGCTTAGTTTTGCTAAGTTCTGCGCACCTATCGTGTGGTGATTATTCCCCTTGTAACCGGCAAGCCGTGCCGCCTCTGTAGCTGTCTTGCCTTGCTTGTAATAATCAATCCATGCCCGTTGTTTCGCGGTCAGCTTGTCCATACTCTCGCCCCCTTTTACTATATAGACACAAAAAAGCCGCCCCGGTTGCTTGGAACGGCTTTTGTCTGCCTACATTGTTTACTTGTCCATGTCTGCCGTTATCAGCTTATATACATAGCTGTTCAGGCTCTCGCCCTTGCTGGTTGCATACTCCTTAATGCGTTCGCGTTCTCCTTTGGGTACTACGATATTAAGCCGATCGTATGCTTTCGCGTTATACTTATTACTCGCCCGTGTTCGTGCGTTTGGGTCAACTGCCATGGTATCACCTCCCTGTTATAGTGTACCACAGCCGTTATCATTACTCAATTATACAATTCCACTAAATATCATTACTCAATTATGTTCACTTTGCCTATTGCTTATCATTGCTCAATGATATATACTGTAATCACAACAAAGGAAAACACCAAAAACAAAATGGAGGTACAAATCATGAGCACCATCAAACGCACCGAGTACACCCGCAACGGCCGCCGCGTCATCCTCGACACCTGCGAGCTTGCCGCGAACCGTTACGAAACTATGCTCATGTATCCCGACGGCCAGGAGATCACCTACCGCACGGCAAGCACCGAGGCGGACGCACTCCGCGACTTTGAGGTCATCCTTGCAGCTTATCCCGCAGACAAAAAGCCCGAAGCGCCGAAGCCGCTTACCGGCAAGCATGCCAAGCTCCGCGACGATCTGCGCAAGGTGTATGAGATTGGCAAAGCCGCAGCCGCCCAGGTCGAGGACGGCGGCACCTGTAATTTCGACGCGCCATCAATCTCGCTCCCGCGCTGGCAGTCCGCCAAGGTCAAGCAGGCTTGCAAGGAGGCCGGATGCGGCTGCTTTGAGTGGAAGAGCTTTGGCCGCCGTTGGGTCATCAGCTTCCGCATCGCCGGTCAGGCGTACAAGCGCGAGACCGCAGCCGAGGCCATGACCAAGGCGCTTGCGGGTATGGGCTATGATGCCCTTACCTACTGCGCTATGGACTGAGCCACCTACACCGGGCGGGGCGGTATAACCCCGCAGAAAGGAAGATATAAAATGACCATCAAAGCAAGCTGGAGCGCGTACAGCGTCCGCAAGGTATGTATCGAAAACGACTTCTGCACGTCCATGACGTGCGGCGAGTACGGAAATATGCTCGACTGGGTATCTTCCCACGAGCCGACCGCCTATAATGTCGAGACCGTCGCCCACCTGATCGAGCAGGGCACCGGCACGCCGGAGGGAATCACCCGCGGCGAATTTCACGAGTGCATCACTTTCGCACTGCTTAACAGCGCGATCACCTACCGGCTGGAGGCGTAACCCATGTATAACATCATTACCCCTGAGGACTACCGAGCAGCCGAGGCCGTTTTTATGGCCGATCCTCGCGCACTGTGCGAAAACGTTATCATTTCGGGGTGCGACTGCTCTCAGTGCCCGAGGCGCGAGCTGTGCGAGGCTCTATGCGCTTATGATAACCGCTAAGCAACATCTAAGCAACATCTAAGCAACATCTAAGCAACATCTAAGCAAAAGCACCTTCCCGAAGCCATCCCGGGGAGGTGCTTTTACTTATGACAATTGGAGGTGCAGCCACACGGAATTGCACCGTGTATCAACTTGGGGCTGCATGTATACCGCTTGCGCGGTATGTGCGCGTATCGCTGCGCCTTGCGTCCGGCTTTACGGACGGTTTCCCGGCTTGCGCTCAGGGGCTGCTACAAAATAGGAAGTTCGAATTTTGACCCCCTCGCGCGCAGTTATCGGCCTGCACACCGGCGGACTTTCACCGCAGGGCGCTACCCCGTTGCAGGGAATTACTCCCTGATACACGTCTGCTGCTGCGCTGTGTACTGACGCTTTGGCCCTGCGCAAGGCCTGCCGGGCAGTCCGGCAAAGTTCGCAAACAGATGCCCGTCTTTCCGGGCCGTCAGAATAGGTGTCGGCGCGCCGTTCCGTAAGCTGCGCCCGTGCCCGTCTTTCCGGGCTGTCAGATTATGGGCAGCCGTTCGGCTGTCTTTTTTTGTGCTCACTCGCCCTCGTGCAGGCTTTGCGAGCAGATCGCCTTGCGTGTCGTCCGTCGCGCAAGGCTTGCCAGAGGTAACGCCACATTGCCACTGACTAAAAAGAATTCTGTACGTTGCCCCGCCGCCCTCATGCAGGCTTTGGAGCATGTGCGGCATCTCTGCCGCGTTTCCTTGAACTGTATTCCCGAGAGTCAAAGAGCCCGGCGCGCCCTCGTGCAGACGCGGCGGACAGGCTGAGACGGTTTCCCGCCTCATTAGGGAATGCCTTGGGCGAAAGGAAGTGTGAGCCCCTCCGGCCTCGTGCAGCCTTTGGAGCGTGTCCCCCGCCGAAGCAGGGGAGAGAATTAGGAGGACATAACCGGAATTTATCAACCCGTGAATGCCGTGGTTTTGCTCCTTTGGAGCTCTTCCACGATACTATTGTATCACATTATTGCGTATTGTGGGGTATTAACTTATCCACAGCATTCAGCGCCATTCTGTGCATGTAACCCTTCACGTGCGCCTCGCTGTAATGCAGCCGCCGCGCCGCCTGTGCCCACGTTGCGCCGTTCACGTACCGTTCAAGCAGTAGCGTTTGCAGCTCATTGTCCCGCATCTCGCCCAGCACGCGCACAATCTCGCCGTATATCTCCGCAAGCTCGTTTTCTTTCTCTGCGATCTTCTCGCCCAATTCGATGTAGGGGTCTGCCTTGTTCCCCGTGCTCCCTTTTCCGCCCGGCGTATCCCTTACCGGCGCGGTTGCGCCCGTTGCCCGTGCATAGGCGCGTTTCCGCGCCTCCTGCAAGGCTGTAATCGTCTTTTCCAGTGCGCGCCCGCGCATCAGCCATTCTTTCGCTGTCATCGGCTTGTAATCTCCTCGGTGCTTCCGTCGTGTTTGAAAGCTATCCGTCTGCGGTAGCTTTCTGTTCTTTTTGTGCACCTTTCGCCCGGCTCGCATCCCCTTGAATGCCGGTTAACCAATGCGTAGTGGCACGCCCACAGCTTCAAGTTTTTGTAGTTGCCGAGCGTCCGCCAGTAAGCGCAGTTCCGGCACGGCATATCACCATAATAAGTAACGCCGGACCTATTCGCTGTATCGCTGCTCATTCATCCTGTTCCTCCTCTCCGAGCTCTTTTCTAATCGCCCTTACCACCGCCTCCCACTGCTCCATAGTCAGCAGCTCCGCTTTATCTTCCTTCACGCTGACGCGGCACTCTTCCTTTTCCGCAATTCCTTTCAGCAGCCGGTTTACCTCGTCCTGCACCATGCTGTTCACGGCTGCAAGTGCCTTCGGTTCCGGCTTGATCTTCGGGTTGATATACCGCATGAGCCTGTAATGCACGCGCAGCACATATTCACACATCGCGTAAAACAGCTTCATAGTCTCCGCGTCCTCTGCTGGCACACCGTAGCTGTAAACATACTTGCACGCGATCTCGATAGCCTCAGCCGTTGACATACTTTCGCGCGCGCTGATCCTGTACACTTCTCCCTTCATTCGTCCTCCTCCTCTCCGAGCATATCGCGGTACTTCTGTGTCATCGCCGCCACCTGTATAGCCTCGCAGGCCAGCATTTCCGCCGCCTCGCGCATTTCCTTTACCAGTCCGTCCGCGTATCCGCGGTTGCCCTTCACGCACTCCCACAGCAGCACGTCCTGCCGCGTCAGCAGCCCGAACACCTCGCGGCACTCGTCGAGCTCCTCGTGCATCACCGCCCACGCCTCATGCTCCGAGGCGAAAGCCGGAAACTGCTTGTTTGCGCTTATAAGCTTCTTTTCCACGAGCTTTTCAACATCTTCACTCACTGCGTTCATCGTTTTCCTCCTGCTCCGTAATCTCAAAATCGGCACAAAACTGCACGCTTGCAATCTCATTCGGGAATCGGATCGCGTTCAAATCAATCAAGCCGCAGTTATCTGCGCATCCCTCTTTCAACTCGCCTATTTCGATTTTCTTCACAGTTCCACCCCTTCCACAAATGCGCCGACTTCCAGATCGTGCAGGTACTCGCCCATATGCTTTTTCTGCTGCTTTAACAGGTCGATGGAGCACTTCGGCTTAAACTCGAGAACGCCCGCCTCGTACTTCGTCACAATCCGGTGCAGCTTTTCATAGCGTTCCTTCGTCTCGCGGTACTCGCGCTGCATGCGCTCCTGCCGGCAATCAGGGTTCCATGGCTTGCGCAGTTCCGAGCAAATCTTTCCCGTTTCCTCTGCAAGTCCAGATGCACCGTTCATATACTTTGCCAGCCGCAGGGCAGTAGAGCAAAGCATATAAAATTCGGTCCGCAGTCTTGTACTTCCCCATTTTAAATCACGTTCAGCCTGCCCTATATCTGCAATCCTGATAGCTTCATCAATCGTCATTTTTCATTCTCCTTTCTCTGCGTATCTGTTTTGCTGCGTCATTAGTCATGCGATGTCACCGTAACCGGAGCGATCATCTCTGGCAGGAAATTCACCTCGTAGTGGAACTTGTCCACGTAAGCTCCGCTGACGTCCTCCACAACGTAGATCGTCCACTCGTTGAGATAAACAAGGTGTTTCTTGTAGACACCCTGTCCGGTCTCAACAGTCACTTCCAACTCGTTCTCGCTGTTGTTCGAGATAGCGAAATTGCCGATCAGCTCGAACACCGGTTTGTCTGTGCGTGCGTTGATGACCTCCAGACGACGCGTGACGTTGAAATTGTCCGCCTCTTTCGAGATGTTGTACGCAACGCGCTCGCTCTCCCGGCACGCCGATAAGCTGCACATCATCGCACCGCAAAGCAGTGCCGCCGTGATTTTCTTATTCATCTATGTCCACCTCCATAATGTTCAACAATGTACTGGTTCGCCGTGGTTTCCGGCGCGGTTTTCCATGCAATCAAATCGGGCACAAATAAAAGAAGCCCTACTATTCCGATAAGCGCCAAAATCATAACTGTCGGAATGCAAAAACTCGCTTCTCTGATAAGCGCCGACTACAAGAACCGCGACCGCCAACACGATTGCCAACGCTCCCAGAATAACAAACGCAGTTGCCTTTGCCGTTCCCTGTGCTACAACCTCCTGCACCAGTGTTTCCGGTGTAACGCCCATCTGGGCGGCGATTTCAGAGATGGTCATTCCGTTACTCCCTCACATTCCGCCCCGCAAGCCGCATAGCCTGCAAGATCAATCCAACTGTCAGCCTTTCCGCCGCCGCGCGCAATACGTGCAATCTTGAGCAGCGCCATCATTACAGCAACGTCCTTCTCATCTACGATCATATTTCCGTATTTGCCTACGCTTATCCGGTCGAGGTATACGCTCCACAGCTCCGCAATCGCTTTGAAGTTGTCCTCCGGCGTGCCGTAGTCCGTCTCGCGCTGTCCGCATACGCACTTCTCCGCCGCGTGCAGGATGTCCGCGCGGGTCAGCTTGCGCTTTACGTCCTCGCTGTTTTTCTCGACTGTCTCGGCAATAGCAGGCGTGTCGTCCCCGCTGTGCTTTGCTGCAATCTCTCCGATAGTCGGCTCGTCGATTACTTCAAAGCCCATCAAATCAGCAAGGTCTTTTGCTTCGTTGCCGCATGTATATTTCACGGCATCGCATATAGAGCAAAAAGAGCATTCAGCGGTCTTGCAATACTCAAAAATTGCTTCCGCAAGGTCGAATACCTTCCCGTCTTTCTTAAACTTCATTGTTGTTTTTCCTCCTGTTCCATGCCTCGATTACGTCCTCAACCGCGCTCGTTCCGACGCGCTCGCTGTCGACCGCAGTCCATGTGGTTACACCGCATTTGGTGCAGAGCACTCTCACGCCGTTGCTTACAAACAGGCGAGCTTTTCCACCGCAGAAGGGACACGGTTTCAGTTCAATCATTGTCTGCGCCTCCTTCCTTTCTCTCGCCGTAGCTGCAAAAGTCGTTGGGGTTACGAGATTGCCACGAATCTTTTTGTACGTTGCCATCCGAATAAATTTTCAGGCAAACTCCTAAATCATAGTGTATACAGTCTTTACACCGCACCACCGACGCAAATTGTTCTAACTGTTCGTAAGGACAAGCGCTAAGATTACAATATGTACCCGTTTTGACACATATGCCTCCATGCCTTTCATTCTTGCAAAACTCGCTCATCCCTCATCGTCCTTTCTACAAGCTCCTGAAGTAGCTCCATCGTGCTGTACTTACTCAAATCCGGCTTTTCGTCTTTCGGCTCGTCTATCAGATCTTCAGAAACCCACATCGCCGGACGCATCGAATACGAGCTCGAGTAGTAGCTGCGGCCCCAACCACCATTGGAGTTCACGCTCAGCACGTGCTCCGCACCGTAGCAACCCGGTGCGCTATCACCGGTTGCCAGCCAGTACCCTTTTTCACAGTTCGGGATATAGCGAGAATACTTACGCCATTCATCGAACGTCAGCGGCGCAGCCCAAAAGAGTATATTGCCGTAATTCTCGCGTCCATCCATCGTCAGCAGGCTGACCTCGTGTGGATAAATCAGGTAGTCGTATGCGGCAGCCTCGTACTTCTTAAACCACTCGTTCACCTTCTTGCGCAACACGCTGTTTCCGTAGTCATTCGTTGCACCGAACTCCGTAATGTCTGTCGGTTCTTTCAGCAGTACAAACAGTTTGTCTTTGCCGTCCTTTGCTGTGCCTTCCTCCGCGTCCAGCACCACAAATTCCGTTCCCTTGATGGTGACAATTTCACCGGGCTTGTATTTACTCATTTACATCTCCTCCAATTCTCTCAGCTCCCGCAGCCCCATGTTGGACTTGCGCCGCAGCTCATCAACCGTCATTGCTTTCCTCCGGCATATCATCCATCTTAATGCGTTCCTTCGCCATTTCGATTGCAAGGCGGTATACCTTGGCGTGTGTGTTATCTCCGTGCGTTTTCTGTACTGCGGCGGCAAACTCGTCCAAATCTCCGAAGAAGCAACCTACAATTACTTTGATTTTTTTATCCCGGCAGGCGAAGAAAGTTGCCGTGTCATCGCGCGAACCAACATTGGAAATCCAGAAAATCGCACCGCGCTTGTAAACCCGTGCGTTGCCGTAAACCCATGCGTTGCCGTAAACCCATGCGTCGCCGTAAACCCATGCGTTGCCGTAAACCCATGCGTTGCCGTAAACCCGTGCGTTGCCGGAAACACAT
>ERZ834382.859-NODE-859-length-31409-cov-24.912483_pt1 | contig 31409 bp, 35 predicted proteins | sample MGYA00519692_ERZ834382 | MGnify/ENA primary metagenome ERZ834382 (study PRJEB31850, sample SAMEA3708751) | human gut metagenome | biome: human gut; feature: human-associated habitat; material: faeces | place: China | collected 2014 ...
TTATGTCTTCCGCACATGGAAAAGATATTTCAGCGTTTTCGAGGGTGGGAGGTGTACCATGGCAATCTGTTCCCTGATTTGAGGCATCAGTATTCCACCTCCGCTTCCACTTCAAGTCCACCGATAAAGACTACCCGGATTTTCTCCTTGGATTCCACCACTACACACCGCAGGATTTGCCGGATCACCTGATCGCCATAGGTCAGCGGATGGTTCTTCATCCCATCGAGGATGGTAAAAATCTGATCCAATCGGGAGGCGGTATTTTTGCGGTGCTGTTCCGCGGCGGCATATTCCGCCAGCCTGCTTTCGAGCTTCCGTTTCTCTGTCATCAGTTCTGTAATCCGTGAATCGGTGAGAAGCTGTTGTTGATTCTCGGCAGTTACGCTGCTGAGTATTTCCTTGAACTCCCGATCGATTTCTGCAATGCGGATTTGTATCTCGACGCTCTCGTCTTCTCCGTCTTCCGCACCAATCCCCATCTGGATATGCAGCTTCAAGGTTTGGAGAACATCCGGATTGACCTGCGCGGTTTTCAGCACCGCGTCCATAATGGCTTCCTGCAGCGGCGCTTCTTCCATAGTCGGAGAGTGGTGGCAGTATTTCTTGCCGAAGTCAAGGCGGCTGATGCAGCGCCACACAATTTTCTTCTTTCCTCCTACCGTCCATGTGCATCGGCGGTAGGGCGTCCCGCATTCGCCGCAAACCAGCAGTTCGGTCAGCGCATACTTGCTGGAGTATTTGCCTTGCTCCGTTTTGGTTCCAACCTGCTTGACCTTGCGTTTAGATGCCCGCCTTGCCAGTTCTTCCTGTACTCTGGCGAAGGTGGCTGCATCGATGATTGCCGGATGATTGTTCTCCACATAGTATTGCGGGCGCTCCCCGGCGTTGACGCGCACTTTCTTGCTGATGCAGTCCTCTGTGTAGGTTTTGCCCAGCAGAGCATCCCCCTTGTACTTTTCGTTGGAGAGGATGGATTGGATGACGCCGGGCTGCCATACGGTTTTTCCCATCGGCGTGGGGATGCCACTTCCGGTCAGCTCGTCTGCAATCTGCTGGAGGCTCCTGCCGGAGAGAAACCGTTCGTAAATCTGCCGTACTGTTACCGCCTGTTCGGGAACGATCTCCGGCTTTCCATCAGCCCCCTTGTGGTAGCCGAGGAAGGATTTGTAGGAGAAGGACACATTCCCTTCCTTTGCGCTCCGTGCTTTTCCCCAAGCCACATTGTGGCTGATGTTTTCCGATTCGCTCTGTGCGATGGAGCCGTGGATGGAGATGTAAAATTCCGATGCAGGATCGATGCTGTGCAGGTTCTGTTCCTCAAAGTACACATCCACTTTGATTTCCCGCAGCATCCGGGTGATTTTGATGCAGTCAAGGGTGTTTCTCGCAAACCGGCTGATGGATTTCACAATAATCATGTCCACCTTGCCGCGCCTGCACTGGCGAATCAGCTTGTTGAACTCATCGCGCTTTTTCATACTGGTGCCGGTGATGCCCTTGTCGGCATAAATCCCCGCCAGTTTCCATCCAGCTTCCCGACGGATACGTTCTGTATAGTAGTTCACCTGATTTTCATAGCTGTTAAGCTGTTCATCCTGCTTGGTGGATACTCGGCAGTATGCCGCTACCCGTTTGATTGCATACTGTGAGCTGTACACATTCACCGGTTCTATGGTCGGTGCGATGGTGCGCACCCGCTTCTCCAGTACCTGCTGCATTTGCGTTCTCCTTTCCGGTCTCCTGACCGTTTTTTAATGTGAGGCTGACGGTTCTGTCACCGTGGAGGGTAATGGCGGATACCGTTTTCTCCATCAGCTCTTTGTCATAAACAGAGAGCTGCCCTGTATGTTCCAGAGCTGCCCTGATCCGTTCTGTCATGCGCTTTCCGTTATCCAACTCATCGTATCTCCGGGAAGCGCATTCGAATATGCGGTTTTTCAGCGGTTCTTTGTCAATGATTGTGCTGTCGAGCATCCGCCCGACCTCGTTCTTCAGCCGGAGCGTTTCCGCAGGCGGCTCTATCGGTGCAGGTATATAGCGTATGACGCTTGGATCGGTTATGAGCCTGTTCATGCATTTCACGATTGCCGTGAACAAAGTCGCGTCGGGGATTTTTACAACCGTATTGCAGCTCCGGCATATCCATTTTTCCTGATGGGAAGTCCGGCTGTCATGTATCCGGCGCATCGGTTCACCGCAGTTTTCGCAGCAGACCGGAACAGCCAGCTTGAAAATATCGGCTGTGCGGTCAACATTTTTCTGTGTGTTCCGGGCAGTCTTGATTTCTTGCGCTTTATAAAAATCCGTTTCTTTGACGATGGCGGGATAGGTTTCGTTTCCAAGATACCGGACGTCCTCGATGATGCGTTTCAGCCTTGCCTTGTTCCAGGCGGCAGCCCCCGGCATATATTCCACCCCACGCTCATTGAGAGAGGCTGCGATTTGCAGCAAGGACTGTCCGTCCAGATAGGCGGCATGGATTTCTCTGACCACTTGGCTCTCGGTTGGATGTAAATGGATTGTGCCGTTTTCAATCCTGTACCCGAAGGGGATATTTCGTATTTTCATGGGAATCGCTTCTCCTTTCCTCATATTTTTTCCGTGAGCGCAAGCCCTCCGGCCAGACAGAAGCGCAGGACGTTTCCACTGATTACCGTAACGCTCTCTACAATCTGTCCGAACAGTTCCTCATCGAATCTGCCAGTTGGGGTGTAATCGGCAATGGTATCGTTTAAGGCTTTCAGCGATTCGATGACCTCATTGTCTTCGTCCTCCATTAAAATGCGGCGGCGCTCCGACCGAAGCTCGCTGGCCCTGCGGTTCAGTTCTCCGGATTGTACCGCGTATTCGGCGTTGTTCAGAATGCCGCTGCCGTGAAGCTGTGCTACTACTAGACTCTGTGCGTTTATATCCGCAATCTGCCGATTAAGTTCGTACACCTTTTCGCCGCTGCCGCTGGTGCGGCTCTGCAGCTTTTCGAGCTGGCGGATCAGATCTCCCAGCAGTTCTTCCCGGTTATCCGTGAGCTTGTCGCTCATCCGGGTAAAGGCTTCCATAACGGCTTGCTCCGAAATCCTTTCACAGCCGCATTCTGTCCGACCGGAGGCTTTGTAGGAGCAGAGCCAATAGGCTGTGCCGTTAGCGGCCTGCCTGCGGTAGTTGTGGCCGCAGACCGGGCATTTCAGCATCCCGCTGAATGGATATTGGTTCTTCGGTACATGGCGGTCTGTAAATCTGCGCTTTTGAAGTTCCTGCGTCGCCTGATAGGTTTCACGGCTGATAATGGCAGGGTTGCTGTTTTCCACATAATACTGCGCCTTTTCTCCGTGATTCCGTTTTTTACGAAACGGCAGGGTTTCGGTAGTATAGCTCTTTTGGAGTAGGCTGTCGCCCATGTACCTCTCGTTGTTGAGGACGTAATCAATGGCGGAGAGGTACCACGTCTTTTGACCATACCGTTTCGGTACGCCCTCCGTGTTTAGCTGATTAGCGATGGCCTGTTTGCCGCAGCCCTGCAGGTAGAGATGAAAAATCCGGCGAACAACCTTTGCCTCCGCTTCATTGATTTGAAGCTCTCCGTCTATAAGGCTGTACCCATAGGCGGCTCGGCAGCAGTTGAATTCACCGGTTTCCATTCTCTTTCGGTAACTCCAGCGCATATTCTCGGAAATGGTTTCCGATTCTTTCTGCGCCGCCATGCCGGGGAAGGTGAGAATCATCTCCAGGTCGAGGGTTTCGGTATCGATGCCCTGTTCCTCGAAGTAGACGCTGACGCCAAGCTCTTTCAGCGCCCGGACCACCGTTAACAGTTCGGCGGTGTTTCGGGCAAACCGGGAGACCGTCTTGGTGATGACGCGGTCGATTTTCCTTTTCCGGCAATCCCGGAGCAATCGGTTGAAATCATCCCGCTTTTTCATTTCGGTTCCCGTGATACCCTCATCCGCATAGATGTCAACCAGCTCGTATTCGGGATGCGCCGCTGTATATTCGGTGTAATACTTCACCTGTGCCGCGAAGGAATGGCGCTGGTCTTCGGAATCGCTGGATACCCGGCAGTAGGGCGCCAGACGGAGGATGGCAGCCGCTGGCTGCTTTGTAGTGATTTCCGTAATGGTTTTCATGATTTTTTCCTTTCCGCAGTATTGCCTGCTGTATTTACCGGGCAGGTTCCCGGCAGCACCAACACTACCACATGAGTTCGCATACATCCAGCGACTATGGCGAAAGTTATCAGTTCAGACATATATTTTTTCAGCGCCGTAATGCTCGGCGCTGATTTGCAGTATTTTTCTGTATTCGTCTTCGGTAATGAGCTTCATATCCATCAGCGTCCGAAGCATATTTGCGCTGTAGGCAAAAGAAGCGTTCTTTCTGTCGGTCTGCTTATTCATCCAAGCAGCACCGCCATATATTTCAGCCCGAAGCTGGCGATGAGGGCATAATCGATTTTTCCCATTGTATCCTTATCCGTCCTGCCGACATATTGTCCGAGACGGGATTTGTCAATTGTCCTGATCTGTTCCAGCAGGACGGTGGAGGCTGTCTTCAAACCGTCCGCGTCGATTTTTACATGAGTGGGCAGGTCGGATTTGGTTTCCCGGCTGGTAATGGCCGCCACGATGGTGGTGGGACTATATCTGTTTCCCATATCGTTCTGCAGGACGAGAACAGGACGCAGGCCGCCCTGTTCGCTGCCGACGATGGGTGATAAATCGGCGTAATAGATTTCGCCGCGCTTTATCTGTTTCATTTCGGTGTTCCTCCGTGTATTTTATAAGTAAAAGCACAAGGGCAGCGGCGGTCAAAAAGGCACACCACGCCCCTGTGCTGTTTTGTCGTTTTGCGTGTTCTGCCGATATTTGAACCACGCCATCCCTCGGCAAACGGGAACACACCCACCGGTCTGCGCAGACGAAAGGCTTTGCCTTTCAGACCTCATTGGAATCTCACCACCCCCAGGATCGCTGCGGGGCGCCCTCCTTTGCTGCGACGGTTTTATCACGCTCGGCTTTAGGACTGGACGCAAGTATCTTTAATGCCTCTGCCTGTCATCGCCGTCGGTGCGGATGCGCCGCACCGTCTGAACTACCGTTCATGTGGCTTGTCGGTTTCCCGGCAGCAGAGGGAAGGTAATGGGTGTGCTGTGCTATTCGGTTGTCAAAGAACGCTGAGAGTTTTTTTCTCCCTCACTATCCCTCCACAACACGAAGAGCCTAAAACGAAATACCTTCAAAAAATTTTCTTATAAATTCTTCAAACTGCCGCTTGTATTTGCGGATGACCTGCTCGGAAACACCGTACTTTTCCGCCATATCTGCTGAGCAGGATCTTTTCCTCCCGGCGAGATACTGTTCCAGCATATCCGCAGCCCAAGGCTTCCAATTGGAAAGCTGTTTTTTCAGCTCATCCATGAGGATATCATCAATCACGGCGGCCTCCATATTCTCTGTCCCACTCAGGCATTCCAAAAGCGTAATTTCATCGGCTTCACTCAAAACAGCATCCAGCGACAGGTGCTGATACTGTTTCCCGGCTTTACGGCTGCGCTCCATTATGGTGTGACGGCTGTTCCAGCGCCGGTACTCGTCATAACCGACCTCAATAATCATCCGGTCGATTTCCTTGCCGTCCTCGATGCAGTCGGATATAAAGTACCGGCGTTGTTCTGTCGGAAGATTGCGGTTGGTGTTTACGGCGGCGAGCCATTCTTCTGCGGTGGCTGTGCAGAGAACCGCCCTGCCGTCCTTTTGCGGTTTGTAGATTAAAAATGTGTTTTTCAAAACGAAGTCCTTTCCCGAACAAGCCGGGGAAGGACTCCGTTATACCGTGCAAGTTTTCCGAGCAAACAAAAAAGCGCCGTGGAAATCAGAATGATACCAATATGACTGTATCATTCTGACTCGCACGGCGCCTGGCAGCCTGACCGTTTCCGGTCTTCTCCGCTTGCTCGAATAGAGTTTATTGATTTTTATTCAGTTGTTTTTTTCGTATCTTCTGCGGCGGTGCCTGCGGAAGTACGCAAGATTTAACACGGATACCGTTTTACATTTTCGGCACCGAATGGTCAGATGTCCTGTACAGTCTGAAAAAACCGTACCGGCCTTATAGCCGCATTCAGGACATTTGAGTTCCCGTTCAACGAGGCTTTCCGCCTCCCGGCGGGACAGCTCTGCTTTTCGGCGTGTTTCCTCGCTGATTTGATAAGTCAATCGCAATCACCCCCTACAACTGCAGCTCTTTTCCGATATACTCGGAGATATCGTGGTAACTGAGCATTCCGAGCCCGCGCAGCCGGATCACAAGGGCCGTAAAGGACACTTCCAGAGAATCCGCCATCTTTTGCAGGATGACCTTTTCTCTCGGATGAAAGACAGATTCTCCGTAAACCGGCAGCCGTCTTCCGCCGTTGAACCTTTGCAGCGTTTCATGCATGAGCGGCCTCGGCATCAGCAGAGAGCCTGAGAAGGTGTTTGCCTGCCATTCATGGATGCTGTACATCTCCTGCATTTCCTGCAGCGAGTATGTCCGTTCTCTGTCGTGGGTGCGGTGAAAACAGGCAGCACTCTCCGGATTGATGCGCATGGAGATCAGATGCCCGGCTTCGTGACCGAGTGTAAACCGCCGATGCGTGTGTTCCTCCGGACGGAGCAGATACCGGTCAAGCACAATCGTTTTGAACGGGAATACCACAGAAACGGCTTGTCCGTTCCGCTTTATTTTCAGCGCCGATCTACCGTCGCCTGCAAATCCGATTTTATTGGGATCGTCCTCGGCAAAGGCTTCATACCGGATTGTGCATTTCAGATAATCCTGCACAAAGCCGTCTATATCCACCCTTTGCGGCGTCGGGGCGTCCCTGCCGCGGTATTGGCTGAGCATTGCTTCGCACAGTTCTTCAATTTCTGCCTGTGATATAAAGTTGATCAACGGTTTGTCCTCCTTCCGTTTTTGCTATGCAAGGGCTTTGATGACATTCTGCGCAACGCCCTGTATGTAACAGTCCCGGACGAAAATATCCTTCATCCTGCTGTTTTCGGGATGAAGGCGGATGCATTTCCGTTTCTTGTCCCTGTAAAAGCGTTTGAGCGTCGTTTCATTGTCCACCAGCGCAACAATGATATCTCCCTCATCGGCGGTATTCTGCTTTCTCACCACGACCAAATCGCCGGGTTCGATCCCCGCCTCTATCATAGAGTATCCGCTGGCGCGAAGGATAAAGAAATCCCCCTCCCCAAAAAGCGCTACCGGCAGAGGGACATATTCCTCAAAATCTTCTTCGGCATATTCCGGCTGCCCGCAGGAGATAGAACCCAATACCGGAGAGAGCGTAAAATCCGCATCTGCCTTTTGTGTGACGGAAGTCTCCAGCGTTTTCCCATCATAATGCAATCTGCCAAGCTGGTTCATCTCCCGCAAATATGCATGGATAGTGCTTCTGGAACAGCTAATGTCATTAGCAATCTCTGTAATGGATGGAGAACGGTGATGGATAAAAAAGAATTCCTCGATAGACTTCACAATCCGATCCATCGTTTCTTCGCTTTTCGATCTCACAGTGCATCCCTCCAAGTCTTAACCCGAACAAATTGTTCGGGTTAGGTACATTATATCAGTTCTTCTTTTTAGATTCAATGTATTTGCGGCAAAAGAAAATGAGGTGTTAAAAATCGTTAACACCTCATCTGTTTTCTGCAAATATTCGGGCGATCTGGTTCATTTCCTCAACACAATTTTTCGGCGAAAGGATCTGTATTTTCCCCATAAACTGAAACACCCATCCATAAAACGTGCCGCTGGGATTGACCTCAATCGTCACCACAAAGTGGCTATCATCGGCACGGCGAACAAGGGCATCCTCTCCATAGTTATCAATGATAATCCGCATCATGTCATTTTCACACAGCAGTTCCACAAGCATGGGCCGCTCACCGGCAAACATATCCACCATTTTGTTGGTGTAAGCTGCTATATCGAAATCCTCCGGCGCAGAAAAGCCCGTATTCAAAATCTCGGCGCCAGCCAAACGATCCACCCGGAAGTGGGCGATACTCTGGTGTTTATGGGAGAACCCTATCAGGTAATAGTGATCGTTCTTCCATTCCAGTGCATAAGGGTCCACAATGTAGCGGTAGCTGTCATGCTTCAAAACTTTCTTTTTTTCTGCGGTATATTCATAATATTGGAACTGAATCTGCCGGCTCTCTAAAATGGCGGTTTGAATGCTGTCGATGATGTAATAGACCTTTTCATTCTGTGGTTTTACCCGGCTGGACAAGGCTGCTAATCTGCGCAGCTGTTCGGCCTGCGGTCTGCTGGTCAGGCGGCACAGTTTCTGAACCAGCTGCTCCGACTTCCCGGCAGAGATGATTTTGGAGGACGCCACCGCATCCGTCAGCATCTTCAGTTCTGGATATTCAAAAATGCGGCTTCCAATGAAATACTGATTTTGAGTACTTTTGACCACCACAATATCTATGCCGGCTGCAATCAATACATCCAAATCAGCATACACCGTTTGACGGACAGCGGAAATGTTTCTTTCTTTCAAATAGGCAAGAATGTCCGACACCGTAGCCGGATGAGCTTCATCGGTCTGCTGATACAGAAATCGGAGCAGCTCGATAATGCGGATATTCGTTTGATTCTGCATGGCTTTCACCCCCCTTTTTTTGCAGAAACAAATGTGTCAGCGTCTTCCGGAAGCATATTCTCCCATATAAACATCCAGCACCTCTCTGGGTGGTTGGATCAGGGCATCCTCATACTGGCACTTCCACTGGATTTTCCGGCTCATCTGGCCGTTTTCTACACCATCTATGGTTTCACCATCCTGAATGGGGTTATCGTGCTCCAATAGGTACGATGCCACATTGTAGGCGTGGTTTACCACCCAGTTTGGGTCCATGCCGTGGAAGTGGTACTGGAGATCCGGCAGAAACAGAGTGCTCATGCCCACAGTGTCCACAATCATATCCTCGGTGTCTTGGATATTGAAAAAACGGACATTGACACCGAAACGGATAAAGCGATCAGCACCCTCGATCTGGTGGGAGCGCACATCTTCAGCCAGAAAGAGCTTGCCGCAGTTCTGGAAGTAAAATGCCTCACAGGTAGGGTACAGCTCCGCCAGAGCCTCTACAAAGTCGGCATTCAGGTTGGCCCGCTCCAGAGCCGGAAGCGCCGCCGCCAGCATATCGGTGGCCACGACCTGATACCGGCACTCCCGGAAGATCCGCTCCCGATCCTCCTGGCAGTCCCACATCTGGCTCATGAGGAATGCATCGAAGCCTTTGCCCTTAAATTTGTTGCACCCCATCACCATCAGCTGCACCGGAGCCTTGCCGTCCTTGAATTCCGCTATATGCTCCAGCGCGGCAAAGCCCGCTGTTTTTTTATCATGGCAGAAACACTCTACCGCTCCGATGTGTTTTTCCATCACGGCGGTCATGCTGTCCTTGTCCGGCATGGGCACCGGCTCTTTGAACAGCATCTGAATGAGATAGGGTCCGCCGGGCTGGGGGCCTTTTTTATCGTCCAGGTTTTGCTGGAATACTTCGTTGCTCATACTTGTCCCTCGCTTTCTCTGATGGCATTTTCCAACTGCCTACTGACGGTATCCATGTAGAGATACACCCCGTCCCGGTCACAGTGGTACAGATTGGAATAACTTGTGCTCTCATTCGGTCGGATGGGATTGGGCTCCACTACTTCGGTGGCCTCCAATAGACCAGTCTTTAATCTTGCGGCGGCAGAGAGTGCTTTTTTCAGCACAGCAATCTGTCCATTGCTCCAAAGTCCCTCCAGATCTTCAAGCACTTTGGAGTCCTGCTCCATATCTCTGAGAAGCTGTGACACCTGCTCCGGAGACAGGTAGACACCGGAGCAGTAGTTTTCGATGATCTGATTTTCTGCCGGGTTTGGAAAGGCCGTCGGCGTCACCTGTGCCCACGGGGTGAAATACCGGGCATATTCCGGCTTCTCCTCCGCCAGAAAGGAAAAGGCGCTGCCTCTGGTGTAGTAGTAATCTCGGAAAAAGCCTTGGATCACTGCAATATAGAAGCCGTGGCTTTTGTCAAACAGTTCGTCGGATTCTGTTCCAGCCCCAACGCGCAGAGTATCCAGATATTTTTCCGCATAGAAATCCTCCATTCCATGCTGTACGGCAAGGGTCAGCACTTTTTCCTCCTGTCCCTGCTGCATCCAGGTAAGGGGAGTAAAATACCATTCCCGCATTTCTTCTGGTGAAATCGGGTGAAAACTCACATCGTATCCCATAGAAGTCCTCCTCAATAATCCAGCAGGATGGGCACCTGCTGTTCCTCAGCAAACTGCATCGCCTGCCAGAACATAGAGAAAGCGAACTTGGCAAGAGAGTCCGTGTCATACTGGGTGTGCTCCGGGATGTCGGCTTTACTGTACTGTCCATCTGGACCTACAGTACCATCCACTGGATACCCCTCCGTTTCACTCCAGCGCAGGATGGTATCTTCATCTGCCTGCCAAGCCATCCCGTTGAGTCTTTCCAATTCCTTGCGAAGTCCGCCCAGGGTCGCAATCATTGCCTGATCTCCCGTAGGCAGGGGAACTTGGAACATAAAGCTGTCCGGCAGTGGAATCCACCAGGTGGTTCCCCGGAACAGCGACCACACCCGCTCCTGATCTTCCGCAAGGCGAGCGATCATGGGATGCTCCCCAAAGGCCCAGTTCTTCTCCACGGTGGACGGCACCGGCTCCTCATATGTATGGCAGGCAGCCACCAGCAGCATAGCGCCGAAGGCATCCCAATCCGGCTTGTCAGTGTAATAGGGCTTCTCATTATCCTCCGGCCAGGGGGTGTAGGTCGGCTGGTCCGACTGAGAAATGGCGGACAGGATCTGATCCCGCCAGTTCTCCACCGCCGCCTGAACCTCAGCCGGGGACAGCTCCTCTTCATCGTCGGCAGGTTCCCCATCCGGGGTGATCCGGTTGAAGGTATATCCGTTTTCCTCCGCCCACTGCTGAACAACAGTTTTCCAGTTGTGAGAATAGTACCGGGTCAGCGTCCCGGCGTAAATGTCAAGTCCCATAGTGATTCCTCCTTTTCTGTTTGGTCAAAGCCGTTCCAGGGTACAGTCGTGCCCGGAATGGTCCGTATCCAAGATAATTTCTGTAATGGTGTCCATGGTCTCTCTCCCGAGATCACGGACGCTTTTTTCATAGGACAACCACTGGATGTGGATGGGCTGTCCATACTCATGCCGCCCAAAACCGCCCCGGAGAATATCGTTGAAAGCGTTCAGGTTCCGACCGTTCTTCCGATCTAAAGCAAAGGTAAACACCCGCTCCACCTCGTCATAAAAACCGGCCATATTGGAAAAATGGCGGCCGTCAATGGTGAACACTTCTCTCATGTCCATATAAACGGCTCCTTTAAGTGGTATTTCTCCATGATCTTATTCTCCAAAGCTTCATAGGCATCCATATCCTCTGGCTGCGCTGGAATACCCTTTTCCCACCAATAACCGTTCCCATAGTAGAAAAACATAGCCCAGTAATAAGGCAGGGCATGGCTGAATATCGCCACTCCCATGGCACCGGCCACTGACTCTGCCAGCGGTGAGCGTTCCACGATCTGGGAGGCTTCCTCATAGGAGATTCCCACCAGCTCCACCAGCAGGTGCTTCACCAGTTCGCAGAAGCTGTACTGGTTGAATATGACCTGACCATCCTCATCTTTGAACACAAGTCCATCTCTCACCATGGTATTTCTCTCCGTTTCTTACTCCTCGTCCCCGGCCTTGAAGTTGTAGATGGGGCGGATGATCTTCCTCACCTCCGCCGTGGGGCCGATGTTGTCCAGAATGTCCTGCATCCCCTTATAGGCCATGGGGCACTCATCCAGGGTGGCTTTGCTCACCGAGGTGGTATAGACCTCCGCCATCTGCTTTTTGAATTCAGACACCGTGAAGGATTGCTTGGCGTCCGCCCGGCTCATCAAGCGGCCGGCTCCATGGGGGGCGGAGCAGTTCCAGTCCTCGTTGCCCTTGCCCACGCAAAGCAGGCTCCCGTCCCGCATATTGATGGGGATGAGCAGCTGTTCGCCCGCCTTGGCGGATACGGCCCCTTTCCGCAGGATCATGGCGTCGGTATCGATATAGTTGTGGATAGTGGTGAACTGCTCCTCCACATGGAGCTTCATTCCCTTGACGATCTCATCCATCATGGCCTGCCGGTTGAGCATGGCGAAATGCTGGACAATCTTCATGTCGTGGATATACTGCTCAAACAGTTCCCCGGACACATAGGCGAGAGCCTTGGGGATGCTGGTTTGCTTGAGGCTTTTCAGTTTTTTCAGTTCTTTCTGGATTTCCTTCTCCTGGCCCTCTGCCTTCATCTGCGCCACCAGCGCCTGCAGGGAGGCGTCATCGGTACGGTTGAGCACCTTGTAGCCCGCCTCCTGATAGTAGCTGGCCACCTCCACGCCCAGATGGCGGCTGCCGGAGTGGACAACGATGTAGAGATTCCCCTCGTCGTCCTTGTCCACCTCAATGAAGTGGTTCCCGCCGCCCAGGGTACCGATGCTCTTTTCTGCCCTGAGCAGATCCACATGGCGGGCACAGCACAGCTCACTCAGGTCGATTTGGCTGAGATAGCGGTGGGTCTTATCCCGGATGGAGAAGCCGGAGGGGATCTTCTCGTAGATCAGCTTGTCCAGCTTCTGAAGCTCCAGCCGCCCCTCCCGGATGCGGGTGGTCTCCATGCCGCAGCCGATGTCCACCCCCACCAGATTGGGCGCCACCTTGTCGGTGATGGTCATGGTGGTGCCGATGGTGCAGCCCTTGCCGGCATGGACATCGGGCATGAGCCGGATGCGGCTGCCCGCCGTAAATTCCTGGTTGCACAGCTCTTGTACCTGTGCGATGGAGGCGCTGTCCACCACATCAGTGAAGATCTTGGCCTCGTTGTATTTTCCTTTGATTTCGATCATGATTTCCTCGCAATATTCTATGGGGCATGGCCCCGTCAAGTCATTTCATACAGCAGGGCTACATCGCCCTGCACCAGCTCCAGATGGGAGCGCAGCGTTTCAAGTCCGCTTTGCACCGCCTCAGTGGGCAAATCCCAGTCCGGGGCAATTTCGGCAGACAGCTCAGGGAGGTTCTGCTCCCACAGAGCTGCCAGCAGTTTAGACGCCAGCTCTCCCTCCAGCAGAGCGCAGTCCAGGGTATCCTCCGTCTGGGGAGCAGGAAAACGGACATCCAGATCCAGCTCGCCCTCACACCAGTCCCAGATGGCCATATAGACCGCGCCGGAGCAGTCGCCGTCGGACAGTTCCTGCCGCCGGCCGTCTTTAAGAAGATAAAAGGATGCGATCTGTGACATGGCAATTCCTCCTAAATGTTATTCTTTTTCCATCAACCCTTCGGCCTGCATCCGGATCACATAGAAAGCCCGCACCCAGTCCAGTTCCTGCTCCATGGATTCCTCCAAAGCCAGCAGGCGGCGCTTTCCCAGCCTGCGGTCCAGAAGGGCAAAGATACGGATGAGGGGATTCTCGCTGACAAGGCTTTTCGCAATGCTCTGGTTGTCAAAGGCCCCAAACGCCTCATAGAATACCTTTTGGTCAAAGGTACCCTGCTCCAGCGCATAGGCATAAGCCCGGTCGATGGCCTCTTTTGCGGAGTCGTGATTTTTCAGCGTTGTGGACCGTAAGTGATGAAATTTCGTCCATACATTCTCAAAATAGGTGTAGTAGTTGCTCCGCAGCACTTCCACGCCGTCCACACGAATGGCGGCCCGGCCCTCATGGTCGGCGCTTTTGCTGTAACTGGTGGCAAAATACTGGATGTGGCCCCGGAGTGCCGGGCACAGGTAGTCATTCTCCAATTTGTTCCGGATTCCACTCCAAGTGGATACTCTACTGTTTGACATAGGTGTTGTTTCCTTTCTGCTGATTCCTACTGCTTTTGGAGATACTCCCGGAAGCATTCGATGAACTCCCGATTCCGCTTAGGGACATCGAACCCCTTCCGATGGGGGAAGAACCCCTCCTGTTCCACATCGTCCAGCAGCTTGGGCAGATTGGAAAACCGGGCAAAGAATGGTAGTGCATAGTCCTGGATCTGCCCGGAAATTTCCTGGATAGAGCGTTCCCGCTCCAGCAGAGTAGATACCTCATAGCGGGGGAAGTCATCATACCGGTGGGTCAGCCGGGCGATGGAGGTACCCACGATACCATCATAGGTTTCCTCCGTCCCTTCCTGCTCACTGCGCCACTGGGCAATCACCGGGGAACTCACATCGAAGAAGGCAGTAAAAGTGGTGGAGCCAAAGCGGATGGAGGGGGAAAAGTAAAAGGAGAACACAAAGATGCCGTCTTTTTTGTAGATGTCATTTTTGCTCTTGCGGTATTTGTACCCCAGCGGGATCAATGGCTCCGCGATTCGCTCGCAGGTGTAGACAAATATCTCACGAGGTTTGGTTCCATTGGGGAAATCCTTCTTCTCCATGTTGCCACCTTCCTTCACGCATTTATAGTTCAGCCCTCAGCTGCTCCACTGGCACTCGAACTTCTTTCCACCGGCCATCCTCTGTATCACAGCCCCGAAGAAGCAGGCTGTCGCTTTCCCAGCGGACAAACTCGATATCGTCAAACCGGGTATCGTCCGGGTCAACGATGTTCCGCAGATCCAGCCAACGCTCCGGGGGCTGGGGCTGGAGTGGGCAGGAAAAGTCCAGCACGATGGTGGAGTAGGGACAGGCCCAGACGCAGCCGGTGACAGCCAGCAGATCCGTGCCGGGGTCATAGTCCGCGCCGGTCCAGATGAACACTTCTTCGGCTTTCTGCCCCTCCTCCGGGTGGACACAGGCTGGGACATAGTGCATCTCCCGTCCGCTCTCCACCTCCAGGACACTGTATCCATACAGTTCGGTGCGGAAAATCAGATAGTGCTTTCCGTTGCGGTGGCGAAACAGGGAGCAGAATTCACCATCCGTGTCCAGATTACGCCAAGCATACCGCACCTTGCCCTCCTTGTCCAGCAGTTCGCTTTCACTGCCGCAGAGATGTAGATCGCCGTCATAGATGTAGGCTTTGGAGCGGATGGAATATCCTTCCGTCAGCGGAAACTGCTCGTCTTGCTGAGGAGATCGGTTCTCCGGTGCAAACATAGCATTATACTGCGCCCACCAGTCCCGATAGCGTTTTTCATGGGCGATGTTTTCAGTGCTCATTGAGATACCTCGCCAATTTCTTCTCCAGCAGTTCTGTCATATCATTGCAGAGGCGCTTTACCTTGTCCTGCTCATGGGCGTAGTACCAGATGGTATCTTCTCCGGGGCGGAGCAGGAGCTGGTCGCCATCCGCTTCTTTCCAGAACTCGCCCAGCACACAATATCGCTCTCCATGGATGGTCAGATTAAATGTTCCAGAAAGTTCAATGAATATGCCTGTGGATACATTGATGCCTGCGGTCAGCAGGAAAAACTCCCGCACCTGGGACGGAAGCCTGAAGTCCAGCACGCTTTCTTGATTCACGATCTGCTCCTCAGTGGCGGCGGGCTTGATCTCGTCAGAGGGGTCAAGTGCCTTTGCCAGCGCCTTGGAAAACTTGGGGTAGCGTCGAAACAGCTCCGGGTTGTTGGCCTTAAATTCCTTTTGCTTTTCCCGCTGTACTCGCTCCTGCTCCTTGCAGAAAGCGTCCAGCTCGGCCAGATACTGTTCATGGTAGAGATTGCTGGCCTCAAATGCTGTGCCGCTCTTTTCCAGAATGGCGATGGCTCCCTTTTGGCTGGTAAGCACCGGAACCCACTGGAAGTCATGCCGACAGGGTTTCAGTTTCAGAAATTCACCCCGATTGAGTAGGGCTTCCAGCTCCGGCTCGTGCTCGTCCCACCAGTTCCGCCAAGTTTCAGGTGTTTCCCGGCCCTCAGCCAAGTCCAGGAGTTTTACTGTTAATACTTCACTATCCATAGGTCAATTCTCCGTTTCAGAGGGCGCAGGAATAGATGCTCATGGCCCCGTAATCGGTGTGCAGGACAAGCCCACTTTGGGTAAAGGCAAAATTCACCTGCCGCACTACAAAGGGGTCATCAATGGTGGCCAGCAATTGGCCGCTGCCGGTATCCCACAGCTCTATGGGGGAACTGCCACGATCCTGCTGAACGGCCATCAGGCTGCCTCTTGTCCGCACCATACAGGTGTCTGAAAAATTCAGCCCCTGCCGGACAGAAAATGGGAAAGGATTGGCCATTTCCTCTCCGGTCTGGGTCAGGTAGAACCTGCCGCCCACCGAGAAGCACTGGTCATCCGGGGAGAAAAAGGGATGCCACCCCTCATTGGGGATCACAACTTTTTGGGCGGATTTCAGATCGACCAGCACATACTCACCCTCGGTGACGCGGTAGGCCGCTTTGCTCTGCCGGGGAGAGAGCATCCCGAAGCAGTAATAAGCAAAATTCGGGTCTTTTGACTTCTTGCATTTTACCGCTTCCCGCCATACCTCTGTGTTGCTGCCAAAGTCAAAGACGACAATCTCCTCGCCTGTGTACCACATGGCCAGGTCGCCGCTGGCATCCAGCATGGCCTTCATGCTGTTTTTCTTGCTGGCAAAGGGCGTGATCTCATGAGTGCGGAGTGAGAACTGCTGGAGGAGATAGCTATTGTTCAGCAACAGAGTATCATTGGGGCAGAGAACCTGCTCATAGGTCATCCGCTTGGCACCCAGGGAAACTGTTTCGAGGATATCCCCGTTGCCATCGAAGTGATAGAGGGTCTCGTCCTCAAAATCTCCGGCCACCCTCGTTAGGAAGAAGTCATCCCGTGTAAGAGCGGCAGCCAAAGGCATGAAGCCGTTGCTGTCCTTTCCAACAAACCGATGGCACTGCGCTTCTCCAACGGCTGCATCCGGATTCTGATAGACAAATCCTTTCCGCATTTGGCCCATCATGGCGCTGGCTGCCTTGCTCTTGACCTGGAAGGCAGAGTCGCACAGGATCTCCTTGACCTTTCCGCCATTCAAGCAGGTTCGGATGGTATGGCCGTCAAATTCAATCCGCCACTGCTTATTTGTGGCGGGGTTGAGGAAGATTTTTTCCATTAGCGCAGGCACCTCCTCAATCAAAATCCATCCAGACCAGGTGCTTTCCGCAGTGGAGGCACTGGAACAGATAGCATTGCAGATGCCCGCCATTGACGGATTCCTGAATCATTTCCTTCTGTTCCTCGTCCCACATGGGATCGTCCAGCACTTCCTCCAGCACGCCATGCGCCCGCAGCTCTCTGGCGCCCACATAGCCCAGAAAAGCACAGTAGTCGCCGCAGTGGGCCCGCCAGTATTCCTGCTGCCAACCGGAGTAACCGGGGGTGCGGTGGATGAGTTCGTCCAACTTCTCCGGATCGTCTACACCATCGTCCACGGAGTAATCGTCCTGAAAGCTGCCGCTATATTTTCGAGCCGCTTCGCCGCTTGCGATACACTCCGGGCATAGGTGTTCAATATCCTCTACAGAGAAGAAGGGCGCAGTATAGTAGATGTGTGTGGTCTTGCTGCAGCAGTCGCAGACAACGCCCTCCTCAGACTCCTCAAAAGCCCCGGTATCCAGAGGGTCCGGGTGATACCGGAAGGTGGGCAGACCCAGCTGAGCCTGCCGTTCCTTCTCTTTCTGCTTCTCCTCTGGCGTTTTTGGCTTTGGGATGGCGTAGTGGTTGCCCCAATTCTCCGCATACTCCTTCAGTGTGCCCAGCCGCTTGAGTGTTTTTTTATCGGATCGGTCTCCGATCTGGCAGAGCAGGTCGTAGGCGCTCTTTTTGTAGTCCAGCAGATCATACACATCCACCAGCACTTCCTTGGCCTGCTTGTCCTCGTTCTGCTCCAGCCCCTCCTTGAAGTCGTAGAGGGCGCGGACACTGTCCGGATTTCCTTTTGTCTCTCGAAACTGTTTTTGGAGCGTAATATATTGTTTCAAATATTCATTCATCATCTGTCCTCCTGCAAATCCTTTTCCCGGTATCTTGGGCCAATAAACACAGAAATGTGGATACCAGCCTGATTCCACTTGCCCGGCAGATAGATCAAGCAGGTGAAACTGTCCTTTGTCTGGCTGTTCGCTGCTCTGAAATCATACTGTCCCAGTTCCTGCTCATTGGCAGGAATCCGCTCCATCTCATCCAGACCAACAGCTCCTACAAGCTCCTGAAAGCGAAGCCAGATCTGTTCTGTGTCAGAGCGGTTCAGCGAAACACCAGAATGGTAAGAGGGCCCGCTTGCGGCTCGTTTTCTTTTCTTGGAATCGTCTGACTCGCAAACAAACACTCGCTTTTTCTCCACACTCCAGTCTGTATTCTTCAAGGAAGGGATGTCATCAGAGAGGAGAACAGTGAATTCGCTCAGATGTTGCTCCCACAGTGCAATGGCCGTTTCCAATGACTGGGGCAAGCAATGTTGATTTGATTTGTTCATAGTCGTTCTCCTCCCGTGATGCTACTCAATCCCACCAGAAGTACCAGACGGTGGACTGCCATAGGACATCCGCCAAGGAGCCGATGCTTCCGTCCTCATTCTGATCCAGATCCGGGCAGAAGCCATATTGCTCCACAGCTACCTCCATCGCTTTCTCCTTTGGAATAGGGGACGGAAGTTCAAACTCCAGCTCATCGTGGCTCATGGCGGCAGGCACCGCGCCATACTGCTCGAACCAGTATTTCGCCACTGCCATCAGCTCCGGCGTATCGGGACACTCATTCCAATTTCCGAAGGGCAGGTAGGCAAAAATCTCCCAGGGGTTCTTCACCGGAATTTTAGCCAGAATAAGGGGATAGGTCATTCCGGTATCATCGTTCCAATAGTTTGAGAAACGGTCGTTGGGTTCTCCGCCCTCCATCTCGCCCAAGACTTCCTCCTCCCAGTCCAGATCGTCATCCTCGGCTTCTTCTTTGCGCTGGCCGGTCAATTTCTCCAGAATGACCTTTCCGTCCTTTACAGGAGCGGCCAGCATCTTCTTCCGGTACTCCTCCACAGTTTTGAGGTCAAATTCATAGCAGTCCGCCTCATTTTCCGAGTCGGCGTTCAGCACCAGACACTCCAACAGCGTTTCATCATCTGCCTTGATGAGCACGGGAATAAAGCCCTCCCGCACTCCCAGCCGCCGGGCGTAGCTGTATGCCGACATGATGGGGTCATCGTCCTTCATGGCGGGGAAATAGGTGCATTCACAGTCCAGATACTCCATGATGGTTTGGGCTACCTCGGAAGGCTCCAGCGTATCCTTGTCAAAGTCTTGACCCTGCCAGTTGGCGAAGCGTTCCTCAATCACTTGAGCCATAGCCTGATAATAGTCCTCGTCAAAGGGGATGAACAGGTATGCCTCCTGCTGGAACTCATTGGAGTGATACCGTTCCGGGCCGAAGAAGCGGAGGGCATTGTCGTCAATGTCGGCAGGATAGTAGGGGCTGTCGCCCTCTCCGTAGTAATAGCCTGCAAAGGCACGGCCTTGCTGATTGAACAGCACAGAGAACAGACAGCCGTCCAGCTCATCTTGGATGAATGCCCTCAGGTCTACGCTGGCAGGGTCGGCTTTGACCTGTTTGACCACTTCGCCGTGTTCTTTCAGGAAGTCCTCGCCCATCAGGTCGTGCTCCATGCACCAGCGCAGGTAGATGGCCATGTGGTTGTAGGCATTGATAGGATCAATAGGCAGTTTCTTCTCCTCAATGCTCTCGATATGATAGGAAGCATCGTCCATCTCACCGTCAAAATCATCATTGGAAAGGGTGCCACGGGTGATTGCATCCTGGCGATCAGGCTCCACCACAAAGCTGATGCCGTTCATTTTGCCCAGCAGGGCGTCCGCGTCATGGGCCAGCTTATATTCCAATTCATCCCGGTAGAGAGGAATCACCTGATAGAAGTTGACCTCCTCGCCACTCGGCAGGATGCAGACCTCGCTGCCATCTTCGGTATCCTGGGGACCAGTCAGAATGGCGGCGCACAGCTTTGTGTCCTTTGCAAAATCCTCCTCATTGTCCATGGTATGGCCGAAGCCCAGCCAGGTATCGCTGGCAATGGGAAGGCGGGCCAAGGATTTCAGCAGGCGGATGGGCCAGTACCACTTTTCGTCTTTCATGGACTCCTGATCCAGCTTCCAGTCCGCAGGCAGGGCAATGGCCAGCTCCGCCCGCTCCAGCTTATATTCCGCCAGTTCCTCCGGCACATTCATCCGGTGAGCGCCCATGCCCATGGTGACCAGGGTGCAGTAGTCCCGCTCCTCAGAGGGCGGCACCACGCAGATGTCCACATGGATGTCGGGAGAAACCAGCTCATGGAACACATTCTCGACCTTGCCGAAATACTGCTCAATGTGCCCCTCGACGGCCTCCATCTCCTCCTCGGTGTAGACTTCGGGATTACTGAATTCTTCCTCATCCTGCGTGTCATCATTGTCTGAGTGGTCGCAGCTGTCATCCTCCGGATCTCCCTTTATAGGCTCGTAACCGATCTTCAGGGTCATCTGTTCCTCCGGCAGGGAGACGCCGGGGCTGCGGGTGATGGTGTGCTTATCGTCCGCAGAAAAACCGATGGTCTCGCCGTCTTGCAGCGTCACATCACACGCCAGCACATAGGAGGCAAGGCTTGCCAAAAAGTCCCGCAGTTCCTCCGGCTCAGCGTCGGTGTTCAACACCTCCATTTCCTCCTTGCCAAACACATCCATGCCGTAGGTGTAGCCGTTTAGGCCCCCCTCGCTCCGGTACAGGCCGAACCAAACCCAGTTGAAGATGGGCAGTTCGTCCTCTTTGAGCATATCGGCAAGGCCCTCATAGAAACGAGGCTCAAATACCACGCCGCTGGTGTAGACACCGGTGGCGTATTTCTGCTTGCAGCACACTGCCATCGCCTTGGTGAACAGCTTACCCCGTTCCAGCAGTTTTTCCTCCTCGCCCAACACAGCCACCATGATATGGGCCTTGTGCGCTTTGGCCACCTCTACGGCCTCTGGCCACATATAGTTGTTTTCGGCGTTGATCTCCGCTTCATTGTCCGGGATGTGACCGTGGAAGAGTGTCACGATCAGCATCATGCCGCCGACCCGCATTACCACAGCGTCATCGCTGTTCTCATCATCTTCGTCGCCCTCATCCGGCTCCTCATCTACGATGCCCCATTCTTCCCGTAGATTCCGGATCAACTGCTCCTTGTCCCATTCCGCTTTGGAGAGGAGCACAGACCCGGCAAAGGAGCCCTTACGGTCAGTTTTCTCCTCGTCGGCGTCATCCTCAAGATCCTCTACATCTTCATCCGGATCATAGAGGGATTCATGCTCCAGTCCGCGGACAAATTCCTCAAAGCTGTCTGCCAGATGGGTAATCTTGTAGTCGTTTTCCTGATCCACATGGACTACCGCAGGCTCTCCCTGGGGGCCGCAAGCCCGGTAGTCCAGGAAGATCATATCGTGTCCGGCGCTGGGACAGTCGCAGATGGCCACTCCGATGGCAGGATACTCCCACTCATCAATCATAAACTGGCTGCCCAATTCCCCGCAGAGGGAGTAGCTTTTTTCCCGTCCGATGCCGAAAATGCCGGTGATGGCCACATGGTCTTCTGCCCAACAGGTAGGCTCATCGCAGGGATAGCAGGTATTCACCGGAATGCCGCCGTTGTGTTGCTTCATCAGCCAGATGTAGGCGGCAGGCAGCTTATAGCCCAGCTCCTCCTCCACACTGGCGATCAGCTCATCGGAAGGCGGATCGCTGACATACTCTTTCAGCGCATACATACTGTCGTCCCAGAAGTTGGTGAGGTCGAAGCCCTCGAAGGGGGTATCACCAGGCACGAATTTAACCTTCTTTTTCCGGCTGCGCTGGCGTTTCCGGATCTCCGCCTTGCACTCCCGAATCACCGCCGAAGCATTTTCGTCTTCTGGGTCCAGTTCCGCCCATCGCTGGGCGTAGGGAATGGCCTTTTCCTCCTGACCATGGAGATACTGATAGGCATAAGCCATCCGCATATTCCACTCCGCCTTGTCCTGACCCTCCTCCCGGACGGACTCCAGCACTTCGATGGCACGGAGCAGGGCTTTGTCCCCCTTGTAGTTTGGGGTGCCTTCGTCATGGTCTCCGATGATGGCGTAGTTTTCCAGCGCTCTGGCCAGAGCATAGGCGGTACGGTAGTTCCGCCAATCTTCCGGGATGGCATTCAGAGCCTGAATACAGCGAGTGTATTCATCCTCATCGTTCCACTGCTCCAGCTGCTGGAAGAATTCTTCTTCGTTCTGCGGGGTGTAAGGGATATAGTCCATACCCGTCAGCGTCTCGTCCAACTCGTCATCCTGATTCTCAGTTTCTGGCCCATCATCTTGTTGCTTTAGGGATACAGAACCGGCTTCACGGCGGAAGGTGTGGAAGATGGCCCATGGGATGTCCGTGCCTTCAAAGAACTCTTTCGCCATGTTCAGCGCCTCTTGGATGTCCCAGGCGATGAAGTCCACATAGCCACAGTAGAGGCCGGTAGCCCCGCCGGTGAGAGTGAGCACTTCCGAACCTTCATCAGTGGTAAACACTTCTTCCAGCTTGTCCCGGAAGTCGAAGATCTTCTGACTGCCTTCCTCCTCCCGCAGGGTATCCAGCGGATAGCAGAAGAAACCTGCCACCGCGCCGTCAGCGTGGAGATCGTCCATGAAGTCGTTGTCCGCTTTCAAATAGTCGTTGACAAGAGGGGCACAGCAGGTGGAACCAACAATAGTATCCAGTCGCCAGTCGGCGTCCGGGTCCTTGTTGGGTTCCATTTCGTAGCCAAGGTAGCTCTCCAGATAGGCTTCCGGATCGGTGGAGAGGTTCGCTCCCTTTTCCTTCAGCTTGTCGGGCAGTTGGGACAGGAGGAAGGACGGCTCCGCCTTGGGCTTTTCCAGCACATCGAAGTCGTCAATGTACCACATATGGGAAATTTCACCCAGCACCTGGTCAGTGAGGGTGGTGAGCATCCACCATGCCCGGCCTTCCTCCTCCCGGAACATGGGCAGCAGCTTTTCGCAGTAGGCAGAGACACCGAAACTGTTCTCGCCCAATTCCTCCAGCCAGATCTGCACATCCTCCCCGGAGATTTCCCAGCTATCATCGGTGCGCAGGCCGATGTTCCGAATCGGCTGGCGGCCCACCAGGATATTCCAGTGCTCCAGCACCTCTTTGGAGGCGTGTTTCTGGAAGTAAATCAGTTCAAACAGCTTGACCTTGTCCCCCTCCGGGGTGAGGATCAATTCGTGCTTCTCGCCGTTGAACCCCATTTCAAAACAAATCTCGTCAAATGCCAGATTCAGGATGTTTTCGCATTTCTCGATCAGTTCACCGCCATGCTTATGGTTCTTATCCTCATCCATGATCTGGCGCAGTTGGGCTTCTTGCTCGGCAAACTCCTCCCACGCCGATTCCGTCCGTTCCCGGAAACACTCACTAAACTGAGGCATGGCGATGCGCTTTTTACACCAGTCGATCAGCTCCTTGGTATCCTCGTCATCGGGGCGAGCTTCCAAGGCCTTTTCAAAGTATCGCAGAGCCCGGCCTTCCTGATCCAGATAAAAGTAGGAATAACCCATGCGGAAGTTCCAGTAATAGTCGTCCTCGAAGTATTCCTCATGGGGTTTTAGCAGAGCGAGAGCCTTTTGGAGCATTTCTTTGCATGTTGGCTTATGTGGGTCTGCCAGATTGTTATAAGCACGGGCCAGCTCGCTGTCCATTTCAGGAGTGCGCTCCTCGGCTGGAATAGCCTCCAGCGCGTCAATGATTTTATGGTATTTGCTCTCCTCATTCCACTTCTGGCATTGCTGTAAAATGTCCATATCCGGTTCCTCCTCGTTCTCTGGTTTCCAGTCTTTGATCGGCTGGAACACACCCTTCTCATCCCGTTCAAAGGCGCAGGGGGCGGGCGTATTCAGCAATGGAATAATGTCGGGATCGTCGTTGCAGATGGTGTTGAGCTTGTAAAGCCCAGCATTGTTGGGGTCGTCCATGTACTCCTCGCTCTCGTCACCGGCGGTGAAGCGCCATCCGCTATCCCAGTTTCCGTCCGGCTTCTCCCGGTAGCAGTAGCCCACCTTGCACCCTTCTACCGCAATGCGGTTGGTGGCGATGCAACCATCGGCCCATTCCCAGTCCGGGAGCAGTTCCTTTACATCTTCCGCTTTCACATGGTAGTCGCGATTGCTGCCGGCGGCCTCATACAGTTCCTTCCGCAGGCTCTCCACGATGCCGGCCATTTCTTTTGTCTCGTCCTCGTCCATCATCTCACTGAGGTCATATTCCAGCGGATTCTGGGCGAAATCCGCCAGAGCCTTGTCCATGGCGTCGTGTTCCTCTGGCGTGGCAGTGATTCGGATACGGCGGGAGGGAGTGTTGTACTCGTCCAAATCATGGAGGTTCACACTGCCGCTGACACTGCACTCCAGTAAGATGGCGGCCAGGTCGGTGACCACATCAATGGCAAAGTGGAAGTCCATTTCCACACCGTCCGAATGGGTGAACTCCAGATACTCCACGGTCTGGTGGAAATCCCAATTCTGCTTGTCCAGACCGATCTTGGCGAAAATCTCGCTGAGGGGGATCTCCTCTTTCTTCTGATCCTCCAAAAATTCCACAAGGTTCAGACTGTCATCGGAACCGCCAATAAAGTTGCCCCAGTATTTGTTGATATACATCCGTCACGCCTCCTTCAGTCTTTTTTCTGTAAATAATAGGTTCCACACCGGCCCCACAGCCGGGTGTCTAGGTTTTCCTTCTTGATGTCTTCCACCTGCCGAAAGACCGGCGCGCCCCGAATGCAGGCCCCCACAAAATAGAGGGCTCCGCAGCTGCGGCACCGCATATAGTGGCAGACGGTATAATGCTGTTCGGCTCCCAACACTGCATCGGTATCCTCCAGCGGGCAGTCACCGGCGAACAGATCCATCTCGCCTTTCCGTTCCAACTCTATCAGAATTTGGAGAATCAGATTGTATTGGCGGTAGGAATCGCTGCTGGTTTCCTTCATCTGCGTCATCAGTAGACCGCAGGAGAGGCAGTTTTTGTTCAATTCCTTTTCCATTATAATTTACCTCTTGAGAGTTAACTTTTAAGCCAGCGTTCTGGCATATTGATTTCTTGGAATGGATGCCACAGTAAATCTGCTATTGGTATCGAAAACTGTTGCTCTGGCTCAGACGGGTCTGAACAGGACGTTAAGCACAGCATCAATGCTTTCTCCGTTTGATTTTGAATGGCAATATGGTAACTGTATGTATCGACTGTCAGCGCCGTGAATTGTCGCTCATACAGATTCAGAAGGAGCAGAGGACACTCCACTCGATTTTGATCGGGTAAGTACATCTGTGACTTCAAACACACATACCTGCCATTCGCAGAAAATATAGGGGTCTGGGTCGGAAAGTGGGCTTGGTATGCGTTCAGTATCAGGAAGGGATGCTCTCGTCTTTCAAAAACAGCCAGACACCCCACCTCGTTACACATACTCACTTCTGCAATAGAATAAATCAGGATGGCATATTCACCAGATGGAGACTGGGTGAGTTGGTCGTAAACATAGGGAAAGCGTTCCCTGATCCCCCAATGTGGCAGGTTTTCAAAGGAATAATCCCAGCCATCGATTTTCATTTCTCTCCTCCATTTTATCTGTCCATCTCCAACCGGATGACGGGTCGGTAAAAGTCATAGTCGCCGTTCAGTGCATTGCCCTCCTGCACCTCCGGCTTACAGTGGGGCGAGCAGGGCAGGAAACCGAGGAACGGTCCCAGCCCGCCGCAGATATTGCATCCGCCATCGCCGCCGCAGGTGGTGAACCTGTCAGCCTGTACCACTTCCCGCATATAGGGATCGTAGGCGATGGACAGGCCGAAGAAGTTGGGTTCCTCCATATCGTAGGGCCTGTTCTCGTCCTCATCCATGTCCTCAAACCAGCGTAGGCGCATGGAGTAGTCCAGCCCATCTCCCCAGGGAAACAGGGTCCGGCAACCACCGCCGCACAGGTAGGCCCACTCATCTGCTGTGGATAGGGAGAAGCCTTGCTTTTGCAGCAAGTTTTGAAAGTCCAGATAGTCCACCTCGTGATAGAGGCTGACCTGCCAGCTGTCGCCATCCCGCTCGAAACGGGCACGGCCCGCCAGAGTAAGACTGTCCCTGTCAGTCAAAGCGAATTGGCGGAAATCTTCCAACCAGTCCGGGCACAACCGCGGGTCATCCATCTTGACCGGCTCCCAGTTGATCTCCTCCAACTCCCGGCCTACCAGCATAGGGCCGATGGTCACTTGCCGGACGGGAGTCATGCTCTCTCCAATGAGTTCTGCCGGGTCCCGCTCCATTTCCCATTCCCGGAACAGGTACTCCAATTCCTCCCGGCTCTCCTGATTCAGTCCCACGGAAAAGTGTTCCCAGCCAAGTATGACGGTATCGCCGGGGACAAAGACGAACTCTCGGCCATCTTTCTCGAAGATGCCGGTTGTGCAGCTCTGGTCCCAGCGGTCAAAGGTATGTAGACCGAGAAAGGTCATATCGTAATGAGCAGCCAGACTTTCCATCAGCGCCTGCTTCTCGGTGGTATCCATTTGATTGAATTGGGGGCGAAATAGTTTTTCGTTCATAGCAAGTCCTCCTACAACCTATCCAGGTTCTCCTGTAAATCGCCCTGCATCAAATGTTGGGCAATGGCTCGGTTTAGTTCCTTATGGGGGTGATAGGCTGCCTGTTCTTCATCATGGACACACTCCTCCATCAATGCCTCTGGGAAAATTCCTTCCCGCTTGCCATAAAGGTGGCCGAAGGCATAGCACACTGATTTGAGAAAGCCGAAAATATAGTCGTGATTTCCACGCATACTGGGCAGATCATTGAAAGAACCCATACCGCCGTATGCCCGAAGATGGTGGGCAACCTCCTGTCGCTGGATCCAGTCCTGAACATCCCGCTCCAGCCAGTCGATCCAGTTTTTGAATTCCGGATGGTCTGCCTGTAGGATCAACCGCAGACAGATCAGTGCCTCGGTATAAATATCTGTCTGTTTCATCAGATTTCTCCTGACTCCTTTAACGCTCCATCATAGGTGCTGCTCTCCCAGATGGCCTCAAATTCCGCTTTCTCTATTATGCAGGCATGGAACTCTTCACCCCAGACATGGGCGTTAAATTCTTCCACGGTGGGAATCGGCGTGATTTCGATGGCACCGTCGTAAAGATCAGGGATGTTGCGGGTGTGTCCGTCTGCAAAGATGTCAATGGAGCGGAGGGCCAGCCGCTCATTTTTTGTATCCACTTCATAGAGGATAACAGTTGGTTCTCCTTCCGGTGCGTCCTCCCAAAAGAGCTTGATGTATTCGATCATTCTATTTCCCTCATTTGAACCAATGCCACCTCGTCATGGTGCCGGTTACCTCGTCTATCTGTACCGCAATATCATAGTCTCCCCGACAGCCCAGCAAGGCCGTGGGATGATCGTTTTCCATAATCAAATCATAAAACTCAACCGCTATGTCTTGGAATTCCTTCGGAATCTCCAGCACAGAAAAGGAAACTACTGATTGAGTATTTTTGAAAAACTCAATGGCTGTTTTCCTGCATTTTGCTATAATCCCGGTTTGAGTGGTCAGCTCTTTCATGCTCTCGCCACCTCACTCATGCCCAGATACATCCCCATCGTTTTTACATCGTCACAGGCCGCCCGGATCATCTTGGACAGCAGCATCAAATCGTCGATGTACTGGGAGTACACGCAGAACACATCCTCGTCAGAGTCGAAAAGAAACAGATCCCTGCCGCTGTTGTTTTCCTCGAACTCCCGGATCACGCCGCGGACTAGCCGCTCCAAGTCTCCGCTGCTGCCAGTCAGCCCCAGCCGGCGGAATTCCTCCGTCCGGAATCCGTCACTGATCTTCAGCAGAAGGGAAATTGCATAGGGGTGGTGGGGAATGAGAAAGAATGGCGCGATCTGCTCCGGCTTCACCCAGATTTTGAAGGGCGGGCGCGGATCAGGTATCCAGGGCAAGATTTCCCATTCGTCCTCCGGCCGGTTTCCGTATTGGCAAAGGTCTTTCATAGTGTTCTCCTCATTCGATGTCGCTTAGTTCTTCTTTCACATCCAGCGGAGCACCGTCCAGGGATGTGATTTGTGCCAACTCTGTTTCAGTCAGATTTTTCAGGAAAATGCAGTATTCATTTGGGTATCCGCCTACAAACTCCATTTTGGGCATTCCAATCTGCTGAGGGTCGGTGATCCACAAGCAGAGTTCTCCCGTTGCCCAAAACTGGGTTAGAGTAAGAACTTGGCCATTGAAAATAACTTTCTGTTCCATCCTCACCCCTCCTCAAAAATCACGAAGTTCCTCAAACTTCTCAATCAGGGCATCTTTTGGGAGGGTGTTGTCCGGCAGGGCATCCAGGATGCCGCACAGGGCCATGTAAATTTCATCCCGTTCCTCGGTTTCGATAAAGCGCATCTTGTTGAAGGTCTGGGTGTAGGCTGCCACCGCTTCCAGTGCCTGGGCGTTCTCGCTCGGTTGGGTGGCCAGCTTCATCAGCTGGGAACGGGTTTTTCGGTATTGGCCAGCAGCCTTTTTCGCAGCGGCGGCAGGAATATGCTCCGCGCCGTCCCAGCCTCGGAAGGGATTGTCCAGGTTTTGCGCCAGCCACTCCGGTTTCCGGGGCTTTGTGATCCGCAGGTTCATTCCCGGCTTGCTTTTCCAGAACTGCTTTGCTGCTTTTGCCGCGTCCTCTGGCAGGCTGGTCATCCAGAACCAGCGAAGCTCCGGCATCTGCTCCGGAGCGGGGATGTCAGCTGCGCCGAAGCCGAACAGGTCGAAGGTGGAGAGGTCCGTCAGTTCCCGGAACTCTCGCACGGCGGAGAAGTGCCCCAGGTTTCCCGGCGCGCCCCAGAGCCTCAGCTCCTTCAGGTGGGGATGGACAGTAGCCAGTCCGCTCAGATCAAAGTCTTTCAGCTGGATGCCATGCAGTCCCAATAGGTTCGGCAGTTCCCGGTGAGGACGGTATTCCCCAATGAATTGGAGGGTCAAACCGCTGCCATCTTCGGAGGCATGGATGGTACAGGCGTCCGGCCCCTTGTTCTGGAACAGGAGCTGCTCCGTTTCCTCACCCAGCCACAGTTCCTGAAGGCCGGTCATGTCCAGCATCAGCTTTCTGATGCTGGTGCCCCGTAGATCAAGTGTCCTCTGACCGTGGTTCAGCAAAGTCAGTTCATCAACGAAGTGGTTTTCTCGCAAAAACTCCAGCAGATCCGAATGCCACCGCTCGCAGATGAGGTCGGAGAGGCAGGGCAGCGCCTTTAGTTCCAGCGCCGAATCAAATGGTGTGTACTGGTCCATCACCCGATGGCTGCTGACCTTCACCGGGATACCGCCGATCTCCGTTTCTCCGTCGCTCTCCATGGCCTCCTTGAAGGCTCGTCGCCGCTTTTCCGGGATGGCCTGCCATCGGATCTGGAGGTACACATCGTAGCCGTCATTCCAGCCACCGTAGGAGTGGCAGGGCTGGTCGGTGAAGGGCGGAAGTGTACCCACCAGTGTGTACTGGGGTGGGATTTCCACCGGCACCCGCAGCAGGTGAAGGTCACGGGGCCAGTACATGAAGTCCTTGTAGAGCGGGCGGAGATGGGGCAGTTCCTCCGCAGTCAGAGGGGCGTCGCCCACCCAATCCAGAGAGAGGACCACCGCCCAAGATTCCTTGCTCACCGTGTCCGGCGGCGCAATATAGGCCACCTGGCAGGCGGTGTAGCGTTTCAGATATTGGTTGTAGACTGTATAGACCTCTCCGGCGGTGGCTTTCATGGCACCACGCTCCTCTCATCAGTTCTTTTCCAGATAGAATCCCCATACGCAGTTGGAGAACTCTCCAGCGGCAAAGCGGTGGATCTGCCCGTCAATCTCCACCTGCCAGACCTCGAAGGTATGGTCTTGGTGATAGATCGGGTCTTTGACTTTTACTCGCTTGCCGGTGGTTTGCCAGTCGTAGTCAAAGATGTTCACACCGAACAATTTGCATTGACCGTCTGGGCCAAAGGTTTCATATTCCCAAGCCATGTGATGCCTCACAATCCTGTTCGCTGCCAGCCGTCCAGCCGCTCCTGCACCCCGTCGATCCTCCATCCCTCGCCCACACGCTTCATGAGAAAGCGGCGGTCAAAGCCGGTGTTTTTCTCTCTGGTGTAGATGTAGAGCTTGTTCTTGGTGATCTGCTCCGCGTCCAGAAATTCTTCCCCGTTGTAGGTGCCCTGGGCGCTGTAGGAGAGGCCCAGGGGCCGGTAGCCCGGACGAGGCTTTTCGCTCACATACTTCTCCCAGATTGCCAGCAGGCGGGGTACAGCCTGAGCGTCCTCAAACCCGGCCTGCTCCATATACCGCTCCCATTCCGTCATCTCGGCAAAGAAAGCGGACAGCACCCTGCGGCACTCCTCCGCCGCCTGTTCGTCCAACTGGACGGGCTTTTTGGCCTTTTCCCGCTGGAGCTGGGAGAAGTGTTCCATCTGCTCCTGGGTGAACTGCACATGGGCCACCGGCTCGATGCGGCTGTTGCCGGCAATGGTCAGCAGGCCCTCGTAGGTAACGGCGGTATGGTCGATCTGGATGTGGGAGAGCCTGGGGATGGAGGCCGCCTGGAGCAGTCCGGCGTCGTCCAGCCCGGTGCGGTTGAGCGTCAGCAGGTCTATTTTACACTCCCGCAGGGCGGACAGGCCGCTGCCGTTGATTCCGGCGTTGCCATCCAGCAGCAGATAGCGCAACTTGGGCATAGCGGAAAAGACGGGAAAACAGGCATCGGTGAGCGCACCGTCCTCCACTCCGAAGTTGGCCATGCTTTTATGCCCTGCAAAGGGGACAAGCAGTTCATCGGTCACCGGATAGCCTTTCACATGGAAGCCCACCAGGGTGTAACCAGCCAGCCGCTCCATGATCTCTGTGGTCACTTCCGGGACTTCAAATTGCTTTTCTCCGTCTAAGGTCAAGACACCGCTCTCCCAGTTCACTGTCCGCGCCCGTTTTGGCCATTCCATCGCTGCTTACCTCCTTACGCCTGCTCCTTGTAGCTGGCTTCAATGTCGATGAAGCGCACATACACGGCGCAAATTTCGCCCGTTGCATCATACCCGAAGTAGACGGGATAGTAGCCGTCACCCCAGCCAGAGGCAAAGATGGGCAGATTGCAGTCTGTGTCCGGCACCGTCCAGTTGAGCCAGTCGCCGTAGCTGCTCTGATACTTGGGATTGGCTTTGGCGTTTTCCTCCAGAAGATCGCAGAACAGGTCGTTGTAGGGGTCAATATCCGGGTCTTCCTCCAGCCGTTTGGCCCAGTATGCCTTAAAGGCCGTCTGGGTCTGGATGTCCGCCACACAGCCCATCCCGGCATCTACGCCGAAACCGAAGTAGTCATCATCTCCCAGTGCCGCGTCCAGAT